>UMET01009281.1_pt1 | contig 24901 bp, 20 predicted proteins | sample 1964821 | NCBI WGS metagenome assembly UMET01 (sample SAMEA4836027, study PRJEB28245) | human gut metagenome | biome: gut microbiome; material: fecal sample | place: Denmark | collected 2008
AATGAACATCCTTGTCATCCGCCGCCGCATTTCCTCCCGCACCCGAATTCCCTGTATTCATCATTTCCGTAATTTTTTCATTATACCGGGCATCCTGCTGATGATTTTCCGTAAGAAATTCCACAACTTTCCCCACTTCTTCATCGGAAACAAAAGATCCCTGCAGCCGGGTAGGCTTCTGATAACCCTGCGGATAATACAGCATATCGCCTTTTCCCAGAAGTTTCTCCGCCCCATTCATATCCAGAATCGTTCGGGAATCCACACCCGAAGATACAGAAAAAGCAATACGGGAAGGCATATTGGCTTTGATCAGACCGGTGATTACATTCACCGAAGGTCTCTGCGTAGCGATGATCAGATGAAGTCCCGCCGCTCTGGCAAGCTGCGCCAGACGACAGATCGAATCTTCCACCTCTCCGGGAGCTACCATCATAAGATCCGCCAACTCGTCCACGATAATGACAATCTTCGGCAGCTTCTGCGGCTTATTTTCCTCTTCTATATCTTTGATCTGCTCCACCTTTTCATTGTAACCCTTCAAATCCCGCACATTGTATTCTGCAAATTTATTATACCGCTCTTCCATTTCTGCTACTGCCCAGTTCAGCGCTCCGGCAGCTTTCTTCGGATCTGTCACTACCGGGATAAACAGATGAGGAATCCCATTATAAACACTCAACTCTACCACTTTTGGATCAATCATGATCAATTTTACTTCTTCTGGCGAAGCCTTATAGAGGATGCTCATGATCAGCGTATTGATACATACGGATTTACCGGAACCGGTAGCTCCGGCGATCAGAAGGTGCGGCATCTTTCCAATATCTGCCACCACCGGTTTTCCTGCGATATCTTTTCCTACCGCGAATGCCAGCTCTGAAGGAAATGCTTTAAATTCCCGGGTATCCAGAAGATCCCGGAGCATCACTGCGCTGTTGGTAGCATTTGGCACTTCGATTCCCACCGCCGCTTTTCCCGGAATAGGCGCTTCAATACGGATATCTGCCGCCGCCAGATTCAGTTTGATATCATCGGTTAGACTGACGATCTTACTGACTTTTACTCCCTGTTCCGGCTGAAGCTCATACCGGGTAACGGTAGGTCCGCAGCTTACATTTGTCACAGTTACATTCACCCCGAAATTATGCAATGTATTCTGCAATTTCATAGCGGTTTTTCGAAGATGTTCATCCGAATCTCCCGAAGCCTTTCTGCTGCCTTTTTTCAAGAGGTCCATAGGAGGAAACACATACTGCTTCGGCTCCTGCGTCGCCTTTTCTTCCATCTCCTGCTGAATATGCTCCACGCCGCTTTCCATCTCTTCTTTTGAAGATTTTGGATTTTTCTTTTTCTCCCGGGTTTTTGGCTCTTTTTCTATGCCTTTTCCATCCTCCGACGCTTCCATCGGCTCCGGTTTTAACTCCTGCATATCGAAAGGCAGTTCTCCCGCAAAATCACTCCCTGGAAACAGTTCTTCCATCTCCGGTCTCTGAATCTGAAACTCTAATGTTTCTGCCTGTTTCGGCTCTTCCGGTAAAACAGCCTCCTGTTTCTTCTGTTTTCGCTTGCCTTTCTGCTCTTCCGACGCCTTTGTCTCTTCGACCAGAGGTTCCTGTATCTTCATCTGCTCAAAAGAAATACGTCTCCGCTCTTCTTTTCGGATGTTATGATTCTTTTTTGTTTCCTGATAGAGCTTTTCACTTTTTTCCTTCAAAGGTGCCAGCACCGGTCGCTGCGTCATGATAATCACGGCAATCACAAGACCAATAGCCAAAACCACATATGCTCCCAGCGTACCAAAGGCTATGGAAAGAAGCTTTGCCAAACCGCCCCCCACGATACCGCCTCCTGTTTTCTGAACAGAACAATATTGGTAATAACCGGAAACAGTATCTCCCTGGCTATAGCCCAGCGTAAACATATGGATCAGACCCGCCAGACATACAAAAACAAGAAGCAATCCCGCCGTTTTACGAAAGATGAGCCGGTTCTTTCTGTTTGCAACTACAAATGCCGAGCCGAAAAACAGAAAGAAAGGAAATAAATATTCGATCCAGCCCAACAGCCCAAAGAAAAATCTGGAAACAGCCTCTCCCACCGATCCGCCCATATCCAGATTTCCAATAAGCAGTAGAATGGAAACTCCCAGCATTACCAGAACTAAAATCTCCAGTTCCAATCCATTGCCGGACTGCTTTTTCTTTTGTGTTGTTTTTCGTTTATAACCGGAAGTTCTCGTATTTTTAGAACCGCCTGTATTTTTCTTTCTTTTGTTCGTACTTGTATTCTTTTTTGTACCCGCTGATGGCATCTATGCAATCCTCCCCTGTTTGAAACTGTAACCCCATGTCATAAAGGCATAAAACCGCTTAGCGGTTTATGACCGTTTGCCCTTGGCATCTATAAAATAAAATCACACACAATCGCTCCCACGCCAACGATCATACAATATCCTGCAAAAATTTTAAACTTTCTCCTCTGAACCACTGCCAATAACATACGGATGGCAAAATATCCGGTGATTGCTGCCACGATCATGCCGCTTACATAGATAGCTCCCGTCTGGAAGTTTATGGAAAATGTGGCAAAATCCTGCAGTTCAAGGAGCATCGCCCCCAAAATAGCCGGAATAGAGATCAAAAACGAATATTTCACTGCAAAACTTTTGCGCAATCCACAAAGAAGCCCCGAAGTGATCGTAATACCAGATCGGGAAATTCCCGGAAACACACTAATTCCCTGACAAATTCCAATCATGAACGCCTGAGACGATTTCATATCTTTGGGAATCTTATCTCCGAAATCCCAGTAATCCACCACAAGAAGTAAAATTGCAGTTATCAGCATTCCCAAACCAGCTGCCAGGAGGGAACTGCTTACCGCTTCTACAATGCCTTTCAGAAGATACCCCAAAATGCCTGTGGGAACACTGGAAATCACAATCATCATGACCAATTTTCTATAATTGTTATGTAATATCTTTTTATAACGTTCTTCTTCTCTGTCATGTATCTTATTGCGCAGAAAAACTTTCAGATTAAAAATCAGATCGGAACCTATGCGGAGAGTTTCTCTGAACATCCGTTTCAGATCTTCCCAAAATACTGTGCAGACTGCAATCAGCGTCCCCATATGAAGCATCACCTCAAATAAAACGCCAGCATCCGTCTTGATATCCAAAAGTTGTTCCAATATGATCAAATGACCAGAACTGCTTACGGGAAGAAATTCTGTAATTCCCTGCACCAGTCCCAATAAAATCGCCTCAAAAAAGCTCATACCATACCTCTTTATCTGTTTCACATTTTTTCAAAAGTTTATTATAACATAAACAGGCAGGAGATACAATGAAAATATCCATTTCTCCTGCCGTCAGACTGTCCTTCTATTTTTCAGTTTTGCTTCTTTCCCTCATCAGACGATGCAGTTTATCCAGCGCTTCTTTGATTCCTCCAACCTCGTCGATCAAACCTTCCTTTACCGCTTCCGTTCCATCCAACATGGTTCCCACATCTTTCACCAACAGAGAGGTATCTAGCATCAGCTCTTCCAATCTCTCCTGCGTAATATGGGAATGCTCTGCGATAAAACCGGTGATCCGATCCTGAGTTTTTTCCATATTCCGATAAGTCTGCACTACGCCAATAAACATTCCGTTCGTTCTCACCGGATGGATCACCATGGTAGCGCTTGGCACAATAAAGCTGTAATCCGAGGAAACTGCCAGGGGAACTCCAATGGAATGTCCTCCGCCCAGAACAAGGGAAACGGTAGGTTTGCTTAAAGAAGCAATCATTTCTGCTATAGCAAGTCCCGCTTCCACATCGCCGCCCACCGTATTCAAAAGGATCAAAAGCCCTTCCACTCTCTCCTCCTCTTCTATCATAGCAAGGCGGGGAAGAATCTGCTCATACTTGGTAGCTTTTGTCCGCTCTCCCAGCGCTTCATGACCTTCCACTTCTCCGATAATACTCAACAGCTGAATCCTGCTCTCTAACTGATCTACATTGTCTGTTTTTTCATTAAGATTCATAATGGGCACACTCCTTCTTTCTATTCAGAAGTAGTATGCCCATATTTTTCAAAAATTAAAATTTCTATAGAAAAACGATTCTTTACTCGCTCCAGTTATGGTAAATTGCCTGCACGTCATCGTCATCTTCAAGAAGATCCAGTGTTTTCTGAAGACTCTTCACTGCAGCTTCATCTGTCAGTTCCACATAAGTCTGAGGAATCATGGTTACCTCTGCTTCTGCCATCTCCACGCCCTCTTTTTCCAACGCCTCTCTTACAGCGGAGAAATCATCCGGATCAGTGATGATCTCGTAGCAGTCTTCTTCCTCAGAAAAATCTTCTGCACCTGCGTCCAGAGCCATCATCATCAGATCATCTGCCTCCAGCTCACAATCTTCTTTCGCTACAATGATCTGACCTTTTTTGTCAAACATAAAAGATACACAGCCCGGTGTGCCAACATTTCCGTTTCCTTTTGTGAAAGCGCTTCTTACATTGGCTGCCGTTCTGTTTTTGTTGTCTGTCAGAGTATCTACGATAATTGCAATTCCGTTAGGACCATATCCTTCATAGGTGATTACCTCGTAATTATCTGCATTGGCGTCTCCTGCCGCTCTTTTAATACCTCTTTCGATGGTATCATTCGGCATATTGTTTGCCTTTGCCTTTGCGATCACATCACGAAGCTTGCTGTTGCTTGCAGGATCAGCGCCTCCCTCTTTCACTGCAATCACGATCTCTCTTCCGATGATCGTAAAAATTTTGCCTTTTTTTGCATCATTTTTTTCTTTTTTATGCTTGATATTTGCAAATTTTGAATGTCCTGACATACTCTCTCTCCTCTTATACTTATTGTAATTTTTCTACTCTTAACTTTTGAATGATATTGTTCTCCACAGATAAAATCTGGAAGGAATATCCATTTGCATTTATTTCTTTATCTTCTTCTGTGGGAATATGCTCCAACAAAGAAGTAAGATAACCATTTAATGTTTCAAATTCCTGATCACCCAGGTCAATTCCCAGAACTTCTTCCACATCCTCCAACGGCGTAAGACCATCCATCAAGATACTCTCGTCAAACTGCGGTTGGATAAATTCTTCCGACTCATCGTATTCATCCAGAATATTTCCCACAATTTCTTCCAGGATATCTTCCATCGTAAGAAGCCCTGAGGTTTGTCCATATTCATCTACCACGATTGCCATATGTACCTTCTTTACCTGCATGGATTTGAAAATAGAATCAATACTTCTTGTCTCAGGAATAAAAGCTACGGAACGAATCAGCTGAGGAATCTGCATCAGCTGCTTTTCCCTGTCTTCCTGCCGGATCTGATGCACCAACGCATCCTTAATGTGAATAAAACCGATAATATTATCAATATCATCATGACAGACCGGATATCGGGAATTTGTGTGTTCCGCCATAAAATTCACCGCTTCTTCCAGCGTCATCGTATCTTCCAAAAGATTCATATTCTTTCGGTGGGTCATGATATCTTTCGCTGATTTATCGCTGAACTCCATGATGTTCTGGATCATCTCCGCCTCACTCTCCTGAATGACCCCCTGCTCATGGGCTTCATCCACCAGCTCAATAATCTCATCTTCCGTCACATCATCCAGCGGATGATTGGGATCGATACCAAAAATCCGTACTACCAAATTCGAAATGACAGCGACCAGTTTTGACACGGGATAAAGCAGAATAATTACTCCCCGCACCACCGACAGTAAATGATAGGCGCTGACCTGCGGATAATGAGCGCACACTTTCTTAGGAACCAGAATCCCCAGCGAAAGCAGTAAAATCATGTTTACCAGAATTACCAGAATCAGCACAATCACTGACAAAACTGACATTCCCATCCGTTCCGCCAAAGGGGTATCCTGCAGCAATCTGTTAAAATACCCGGAAAAGCTTCGGATCAAAGAAAATCCGATCAAAATGCTGAGTAACGTGGCGATCACCTGAATGGTATTGATCAGATCTGCCGGCTTGCTGAGCATCTTTAAGAGCTGGGAGCTTTTTTTGTCTCCCTCCTGCGCTTTCAATTCCACATCATTTTCATTAATATGCTGGATTGCCGAGCCAAATCCATAAAAAATACTGTTAAAAACAATAAAAATCAAAAATATGATACACCCGGCCACCGGGTTGTCTTGCCCTTCCATATCGTCTCCTTTTTCTCTTGTGGTTTATCATCGTCCCCAAAATGTGGGATAATCCTTACAGAATATATCATTTTCCTTATCATTCGTCAAGAACCCTTGAATCCATACTTATGTAGGAAGCTCCAGACTGATCTTCAGCGCCCGGTTCACCTGTGAAAGAATTCGCTCATCCAGATGACAGACTTTATCTTTCAACCTTTGTTTGTCAATGGTGCGAAGCTGTTCCAGCAAAATAACCGAATCTCTTACGATATCGTAAGAAGAGGCGTCAATTTCTATATGCGTAGGAAGCTTTGCCTTATTCATCTTTGATGTGATGGCAGCGCAGATCACCGTTGGGCTGTGCCGGTTCCCCACATCATTTTGTATAATCAACACTGGACGGATGCCTCCCTGTTCGCTTCCGATCACTGGTCTTAAATCTGCATAAAAGATATCTCCTCGTCTGATATTCACACAATCCACACTCCGATTTCTACGTTATGTTGCGTAACTTTCCAGTTACCTGTTACCTCTACAGTATTTCCATAATTTTTCGGTATATTCGGAGTTTTTTATATATCATTCTATTTGTAGATTCTTGGAACTCTTTTACTGATACAACACAAAAATTCATAGGGGAATCTCCCCGACAGTTTTGCCAATTCTTCTACTGAGATTTGATCTTTTCCATCCCGTCCCAATAACGTCACTTCGTCTCCCACAAAAGCTTCTGGAATCTCTGTCACATCCACCATGAACTGATCCATACAGATCCTGCCCAAAATAGGCGCCCGTTTTCCATGGATCAGAACAGTTCCCCGATTGGATAAGCTGCGAGGATAACCGTCTGCATAACCCACAGGAATCGTGGCAATCCGAGTAAGTCTGTCCGTAACAAAAGTTCCTCCATAACTTACAGGCACTCCTGCCTCAACCTCTTTCACATGAGAAATATGAGATTTCCATTCCAACGCCGGCTTAAGAACTACTCCGGGATTCTTCACTTCATCCGACGGCGCGATGCCATAAATGGTAATTCCCGGGCGTACAGCATCCAGATCTCCCTCTCTGTGCCAGAGAACTCCTGCGCTGTTGTTACAATGCCGAAGAGGAATAGAAATTCCCGCCTCCTCTGCCTTACGAAGAAATTCCAGATATTGTTCATACTGTTTACGGACAGAGGTAACATCATCTTCATCCGCCCGGGCAAAATGAGTAAACATCCCCTCAATCTTCAGACAGGGAAGTTTGCTGATATGTATCATTTCCTGAATGCTCGCCTCCGGATTGCGAAATCCGATCCGTGTCATTCCTGTATCTACTGCCAGATGGATAGGAATACAACATCCGACTTTTTGCGCTGCCTGAGAAAGCTCGTTTGCCATCTGCTCTGTAAAGACGGCTGGTCGGATCTGTTCTTTAACCAGAAACTCGTAATCTTCCGAAAAGACGTAACCCAGAACCAGAATCGGCTTTTGAATCCCATTTTCCCGAAGCTCCTTCCCCTCTTCTGCTGTCGCCACTGCAAACCCCCAGATATACTCCTTCGGCTCCATGCGACGGGCAATTTTCACTGCCCCATGACCATAGGCGTCCGCTTTGACTACTGCGATCATTTTTGTTTCAGGGGTGAGATTTTTTTTCATATTCTCAAAATTTTCTTCTATAGCATTCAAATCGATGGATGCATATACTCTGTTGTGCGCTTTTTCCATTTTATTTCATTCCTCGTTCCCTTCATACAAACTTCTGAAATAATTCGTCAGGCATCTTTCATCTTAGGATTTTCTGGTGGCAGCATCCAGTTTTTTCATAACCTGTGGCAGAGCATCCAGAAGATCGGAAGCAGTCATACCCCGCTCTCCCTTTTCTTCTTTTGCCTGATCTCCTGCTTTTCCGTGCAGCCAAACTGCAAGGGGTGCCGCATAGTCCACGCGGGTTCCCTGAGCAACCAGACTCGCCGTGATTCCCGTGAGCACATCTCCCGAACCTGCTGTCGCCATTCCGCTGTTTCCGGTAAGATTTATATAATACACGCTCCCTTTGCTTCCTGTCAGGGTACGGGCATCTTTCAATATCACCGTCACCGGATAAGCATTACAGAATTCTTTCAGGCAGGCAAGGGGGGACGCCTTCAGTTGTTCCATCGTATATCCCGAGATCCGAGTCATCTCTCCCATATGGGGAGTGAGAATCACAGGACGTTTCATTCCTTTTAAGACTTTCATGTGCCCGCTAAGCCAGTTTAGTCCATCTGCATCCAAAATCAGAGGGTGAGAGCCCCCTTCCCGATAGGAAGATTCCAAAAGTTTTTCCAAAATCCAGTGCACCTCCCTGGAAGAGCCCAGACCCGGTCCCGCTGCTTCCACATCTGCCCATGCTCTGGCAAAATTTAGCTTTTCCTCTATCCTTTCTTTCGCTTCCCCCTCTTCATAGGTCGTAAGAAGCGCCTCAGGAAGAAGCTGCTGCAAAATCATGCGATTGCTCTCCTCCGTAAAAATCCTCACCATACCGGAACCGGTGCAAAGAACCGCTTTTGCTGCAAAATACGCTGCGCCGCTCATATTTTTACTTCCTGCCACCAGCAAGACTTTCCCGAAAGTCCCTTTATTTCCATCCGCAACCCTTGAAGGCAGCCATGCATATTCCTGTTCTTCCAGAACAAACAACGCATTTTTCTCATATTTGTAGATACCAATATCCCGCACGAGCACCTTTCCTGCGTAATCTGCACCAGGATACAGATAAAGCCCTGTTTTTCCATAGGCAAAAGTAACTGTAGCCGCTGCCCGGACAGCGCTGCCGAACACTTTGCCAGTATCTCCCCGCACACCGGAGGGAATATCCACTGCCAGCACCGGAATTTTGCTTTGATTGATTGCTTCAAATAATTCCCTGTACTTCCCGGTAACTTCTCTGGACAGACCAATACCAAATACAGCGTCTACGATAGTAGTATATTCATCCAACTGCAGGTTATTCACCTGAGAAATTCCATAATTTTCGGCAATCTTCCACTGAATCCTGCTTTCTTCTGTAAAAGATTCTCTTTTTCCTGCTAAAAATACGGAAACGGAATATCCCTGCGTATGAAGGATTCTGGCTGCTGCAATCCCGTCGCCTCCATTATTTCCCGAACCACATACCACAAGAACCCGCGTCAGATCAAAATGCGCCTTCAGTTCCTCTACCACTGCCAGAGCCGCTCTCTCCATCAAAACAATAGAGGAAACTCCTATTTCCTCTATTGTATAACGCTCCAGCTCTTTCATCTGTTTCTGATCTACAATCTGCTGCATCCTTTATTCTTCTTTCTCTCTTCGATTCAAATTATAGGAAAGACGCATAAGACTTTCCGACAAATGTACATTTTCCACCACTACATCCGACGGAACGGAAAGATTCAGATCCGTATGCGCAAAATTCCAGATTGCCTTGACGCCACTGTCCGTAAGCACTTTCGCCATTTCCAGTGCCTTTGATTTTGGAAGAGTAAGCGTTGCAATCTCTATCTGATTCTTTTTAATAAATTCAGGCAGTTCATCTACCATGCGAATCTCCAGTCCGTTCACGGAAACTCCTTTCAGTATAGGATTTACATCAAAAATCCCCACCAGCTTAAAACCCTGCTTTTCAAACTGGGTGTAATTTGCCAAAGCCTGTCCCAAATTACCTGCCCCAACAATGATCATATGATGCGTTCTGTCCAATCCTAAAATCTTTGCAATTTCTGAATGAAGATATTTTACATTATATCCATAGCCCTGCTGACCGAATCCTCCGAAATTATTCAGATCCTGCCGAATCTGAGAAGCTGTAACCTTCATCCGGTTACTCAGCTCACTGGATGAAATCCGCTCCACACCGTCTTCCATCAATTCCCCCAGATAGCGATAATATCTGGGAAGCCGTTTTATGACGGCTCTTGAAATATCTTTTTCCTCCACAACATGCTCCTCCTGCATTATACTATCGTTTATTATAGCAAATGTGAAAAGATTGTCAAATAATCTTGTGGTATTTCCCCTGTTTTTCTTGCGATTTTTTGAATTTCATGTATAATATGAAGTGCCGTTTTACAACAGCATAATAATAAGAAAAAACCCTTTCGGGTACTATTTTGGAGGTTTCCATGATTTTATCATGTCAAAATATCAATAAATCTTTCGGCACGAATGAAGTGTTGAAAAATGTAAATTTTCATCTGGAAGAACGGGAAAAAGCCGCGCTGATCGGTCCCAACGGAGCCGGAAAATCCACCCTCTTAAAAATTATTATGGAGGAAATGAACGCCGATTCCGGCGAGGTGATCATTTCCCGCGGAAAATCACTGGGATATCTGGCGCAGCATCAGGAACTTTCCGGAGACTGTACCATCTATGAAGAACTTCTGGAAGTAAAGCAATATCTTCTGGATATGGAAGAAAAAATCCGTACCATGGAGCAGGATATGAAGACCGTCACCGGCCGCGAACTGGATACTCTTCTGGCAGATTATTCCCGTCTGACCCATCAATTTGAACTGGAAAACGGTTATTCCTGCCGCAGCGAGATCACTGGCGTACTGAAAGGACTGGGCTTTACGGAAGAAGAATTTTCAAAAAAAGTAGATACCCTTTCGGGAGGACAAAAAACCCGCGTAGCTCTGGGACGTCTGCTCTTATCAAGCCCGGATATTATCCTGTTGGATGAGCCTACCAACCATCTGGATATGGAATCCATCGCCTGGCTGGAAAACTATCTGACCAATTACAAGGGAGCGGTATTTATCGTCTCTCATGACCGTTATTTTCTTGACAAAGTAGTATCTAAAGTAGTAGAGATCGACCACGGAAATGTGCGGATGTTTCAGGGAAACTACTCTGCCTATGCACAAAAGAAAGCACAGATTCGTGATGCCGAATATAAAGCGTGGCTGAATCAGCAGCAGGAAATAAAACATCAGGAAGAAGTCATTGCAAAACTAAAATCTTTTAACCGTGAAAAATCCATCCGCCGGGCGGAAAGCCGTGAAAAGATGCTGGATAAAATGGAGGTACTGGATAAGCCTGTCGAGGACAATTTTGAAATGAAGCTTACCCTCACTCCCCGGATCATCAGCGGAAATGATGTACTCACCGTAACGGATCTGGCAAAATCTTTCCCTGGACAGCCGCTCTTCTCTCATGTGGATTTTTCTATCCAACGAGGAGAACGGGTTGCTATTATTGGAGCAAACGGAACCGGAAAAACCACCATCCTGAAAATATTAAATGGACTGCTCCCCCCCGACGAAGGTTCCATTGAACTGGGAAGTAAGGTTCTGATCGGTTACTATGATCAGGAACATCACGTTTTGAACATGAACAAAACCATCTTTGAGGAAATATCCGATGAGTATCCATATCTTACCAACACGGAAATCCGCAATGTGCTGGCGGCATTTCTTTTCACTGGGGATGATGTGTTCAAGCCCATCCATACCTTAAGCGGTGGCGAGCGTGGTCGGGTATCTCTGGCAAAACTGATGCTTTCAGAAGCAAACTTTTTGATTCTCGATGAGCCTACCAACCATTTGGATATCGTATCCAAAGAAATTCTGGAGCAGGCGCTGAACGCTTATACGGGAACCGTACTGTACGTTTCCCATGACCGTTACTTTATCAACCAGACTGCCACCCGTATTCTGGATCTCACCAATCAGGCAATGGTAAATTATATCGGCAATTATGATTACTATCTGGAAAAAAAGGAAGAATTGACACTGATTTACGCTCCGCAGGCTACAATTACTGCCACTGAAACTTCTCCTTCCACGGCGAAAGCAGACTGGAAACAGCAGAAAGAAGAACAGGCGCGTCTGAGAAAGCGGGAAAATGAACTAAAAAAGACGGAACAGGAAATAGAAAAACTGGAACAGAGAGACAAGGAAATTGACGAGGAAATGGCGCAACCGGAGGTTTCTGTAAATGTAGCCGAATGTATCCGTCTTTCAAAAGAAAAAGCTGATATTGCGCAAAAACTTGAAATTCTTTATGAAAAATGGGAGGAGCTGGCATAAGCCGCTCCTCCTCTTTCTTATAACGCTTCCAGTGTTGTTCGGATCTCATGAATAAATTCCTGGCTGTTTAATACTTTCACCTTTTTCAGACTGGTGATCGCTGCCAGATCTTTCGTCATTTTTCCAGACTCAATGGTGAGGATGGTAGCTTTTTCCAGTTTATCTGCAAATTCCACCAGTTCCTTATTCCCATCCAGCTCTCCCCGCTTTCTCAAAGCGCCCGTCCAGGCAAAAATCGTAGCCACAGAGTTCGTGGAGGTTTCCTCCCCTTTCAGATGTTTGTAATAATGTCTCTGTACCGTACCGTGAGCAGCTTCATACTCATAATATCCATGAGGGGACACAAGAACAGAGGTCATCATGGCAAGGGAACCAAAAGCTGAAGAAACCATGTCGCTCATAACATCACCGTCATAATTCTTACATGCCCAGATAAATCCGCCTTCCGCTTTCATAACACGGGCTACTGCATCATCGATCAGAGTATAAAAATACGTGATGCCCGCTTTTTCGAATTTTTCTTTGTACTCTGTATCGAAAATCTCCTGGAAAATATCTTTAAATGTGTGATCGTATTTTTTTGAGATCGTATCTTTTGTAGCAAACCACAGATCCTGTTTTGTATCTAAGGCAAAAGAGAAGCAGCTTCTTGCAAAACTTTCAATGGAATCATTCAGATTATGCATCCCCTGAGCAATCCCCGGACCATTAAACTCATGCACCAGTTCTCTGACTTCTGTACCGTCAGTTCCTGTATACACCAATTCCACTTTCCCCGGTCCCGGAACTTTCATCTCGGTATTCTTGTATACATCTCCGTATGCATGACGGGCAAGCGTGATCGGCTTTTTCCAGTTTCTTACACATGGTTCGATTCCTTTTACTACAATCGGCGCGCGGAATACCGTTCCATCCAGCATAGCTCTGATTGTGCCGTTAGGACTTTTATACATCTCTTTCAAACCATACTCTTCAACTCTGGCTGCATTTGGCGTGATCGTTGCACATTTTACGGCAACGCCATATTTTTTCGTCGCATTCGCTGCGTCCACGGTAACCTGATCGTTTGTTTCATTTCTGTGTTCCAGTCCCAGATCATAATACTCTGTATTCAGGTCAATATAAGGAAGCAACAGTTCATCTTTGATCATCTGCCAAAGAATCCGTGTCATCTCATCTCCGTCCATCTCAACCAGGGGTGTCTGCATTACAATTTTCTTCATGGCTTTCCTCTCCTTATCTGTGTTTTCATCTATCTTATCATTCTCTTCCTTATGTTTCAAGTCGTTGTTTTCTCCAGCGCCGCATCCAAACCACAATTTTCCAAATTCTTTATGGTGTTCAAAATGTGCTGGGTGGCAAGGGTTTCCGCCCGGGCAACGTCCTGCGCCCGAATCGCTTCCAGAATCATGCCGTGTTCCTCATTACTCTTTCTGGAACGCACTCTGCTGGTAATAGAAATTTTTCTGGCTTTCTGCACATACTGATGAAAATCTCCCAGGGTATGGGCCAGTATTCTGCTGTGAGACGCCTCATACATCAATTCATGAAAACGGGTGTCCAATTCCAGAACCTGCTCATAATGTTCTTTTCCCGCATGAAAACGAGACATATAAATGACCTCTTCCATTTCCTCCAGTTCCTCTTCGGTGCGGTATTTCGCCGCCCAGCCTGCACACAGACCTTCCAGCCGGGAACGAATACTGAAAATATCTTCCATATCTTTTACAGAAATTCCATTGACGACAGCTCCTTTATTGGGAATCAGCTGAACCAGACCCTCCAGTTCCAGCTGCCGGATTGCCTCGCGTACCGGTGTTCTGCTCACGCCCATCTCTTTTCCCAGTGTATTTTCCACCAATTCATCCCCCGCCTGATATTTTCCATTGAGAATATCCTTTCGCAATTTCTGAAATACCTGATCCCGCAGAGAGGTTCTTTGTGTCTCCATCATGTTCTCACCCTTCTATTCTCCCAAAGTAATGCCCAGTCGCGCTGTCGTCTCCTCGATTACCCCGATCAGCTCTTCATCTGTAAGCGCTGTCACACGCCCCTCCTCATAGGCAGTATCCACCCACGTTTTAATCAGTGTTACTAATTCACTGTTCTTCTCCACCTGTTTTTCTCCCTGAAGATGATAGTGAGTATTGATCCAATGAGCGATTCCTGCCAATCCGGAGGTGTTGGAAACTGCCACCTGCACTGGCCGTCTTAAGAACTTATCTGTATCAAAAATATTATAAATTTCCTCATTTTTCAACAAACCGTCCGCATGAATTCCCGCTCTGGTAATATTGAAATTTTTTCCCACAAAAGGCGTCTGCTCAGGAATCTGATAGCCAATCTCTTTCTCATAGTATTCCGCAAGTTCAGTGATCACTGTGGTATCCATTCCGTCTAATCTGCCACGAAGCTGCGCATATTCAAACACCATCGCCTCCAGAGGCGTATTGCCGGTCCGCTCTCCGATACCAAAAAGAGAACAGTTGACACCGCTGGCTCCGTAAAGCCACGCCGTAGTGGAATTACTTACCGCCTTATAAAAATCGTTATGACCATGCCACTCGATCAGTTCGCTGGGAACGCCTGCATGATACATCAGACCGTATATGATTCCCTGTACGGAACGAGGGATCACGGCTCCCGGGTAATTTACCCCGTACCCCATGGTATCGCAGCAACGCACTTTAATGGGAATCTGATACCATTCCATCAGTTTCATCAGCTCCATACAGAATGGAATCACATAACCATAAATATCCGCCCGAGTAATATCCTCCAGATGGCAGCGGGGGCTAATCCCTATTTCCAGACATTCCCGAACAATATTTAAGTAATGCTCCATCGCTTCTCTTCTATTCATTTTCATCTTATAAAAAATATGATAATCAGAACAACTTACCAGAATGCCCGTTTCCTTCAGCCCAAGATCTTTTACCAGCTCAAAATCTTTTTTACTGGCGCGAATCCAACTGGTAACCTCCGGGAATTTATATCCTCTTTCCATACATTGATATACAGCGTCACGATCCTTTTTACTGTACAAAAAGAATTCACTCTGGCGAATCTTTCCACTTGGACCGCCCAGTTTGTGAAGATAATCATAGATCGTCACAATCTGTTCAGTGGTATACGGAGCCCGTGACTGCTGCCCGTCGCGAAACGTAGTGTCTGTGATCCAGATATCATCCGGCATATGATGCGGTACAATCCTGTCGTTAAAAGCAATCTTAGGTACTTCACTGTAAGGAAATAAATTGCGGAATACATTTGGTGTCTTTACGTCCACCAACGGATACATATGCTCCTCCAACTCCAGCAGATTCGTTCCTTCATTCATTCGGACTTTACGATTTTCCATAAGCTTTCTCCCCTCTCTGACCATGAGAATATAAAATTGTACGATTGTATACAATATATTGTTTTGTATCATTGTATACAACCGTACAATTTCTGTCAAGATGAAAGTTTAATTTTTTATCACATTAAACTATTGCATCCGAACTTTATACGTTTATCCTCGAAGGTTTTCTTCTCTTCAGATCAGGAATCATTCTTTGTACCAGTTTTTTTCTGATAGTTTCTTGAAACCATGGATCATCCCGCAAGTAAACATTTTGCGCTGTGATGATAAGAAGATCCCCTTCTAATTCCAGTTGTTTTTCTGTATGAAACAAACATTCTCCCGGCAGATAATCGCTCCCTTCATTTTCTTTGCAAAACTTTAAAAAATAAGATTCTCCTCCATGTGATACAAAAAACGTGTCGCCATCAGAAATTTCAGATGTGACATAACCTCCTTCCGAAAAAAATCCAGCCAACACTTTATTCATTCGTTTTGAATTTTCCATACGATACTCCTTCCGCCTAAATATTGTTTTACGATTTCAAAAAAGCATTAATATCCAATTCTCCCCAGCCCTGGCGATTTCTCTCATATCCCAGATCTCTCGCTGCTTCTTTCAAGAGCATTTTAATTTCCACATTCGTAAGAAAAGGATCTTTTTCCAACATAAGCGCGATTGCTCCCGATACCCGGGGCGTTGACATGGAAGTGCCGCTTTTAACAGCGTAGCCATACGGAATCCCCGGCGAACACGCGACAATTCCCAAACCCGGCGTTACAATATCCGGTTTACAAACACACTCTTTTGTTGGTCCTCTGCCCGAAATGCCTGCCGTTGGATCTAACAGATCGCTGGACCCAACGGTAATCACTTTTCTACTGCTCCCCGGCGCGGTGATACTGCCCGGCTCCGGACCCATATTTCCTGCTGCTGTCACTACTATAAAACCTTCATCCCACAGTTCCTCTACTCCTTGTATCAGCAGAGCGCTGTTCCTATCGCCCTTTCCCACAGTTCCCACTGAAATGTTCACAATCCGTATTCCTAATTGCTTCCCATTCATTTTCAGCCAACGCAATGCTTTTACCACATCCTTCATATTCCCGTTTCCCCGTTTATCCAATATCTTCAGAGAAACAAGACTACAGCCGGGAGCAATACCACAATACCTGCCCTGAGAAGCTTTGCCATTTCCACCTATAATTCCCGCTACATGCGTACCGTGACCATTATCATCATAGGGCTGCTTCTTCCCCTGCAGAAAGTCGTGAAAACCCGTAATTCTGCCGTCAAAATCTATATGAGGATAAATACCGGTATCAAGAACAGCCACACCAATTCCCTTACCGGTAAGTTTACTTACTTCCATAAAAACTTCCTTTTTGTTCTATCTTATGAAAAAAATCTTTCCCATGATAAGAACGGCTGGATCATATATAAAAATACAAAAACAATTCAAACTTTCCATCCCGAACCTGAGGATCCATCTTACCATCTTTTTGTCTCATTAAGTCTCTCTGTATATAGTTTGTGTTCCTTTATGTGTAATCATTTTTAGTTCTCCAATCTGTATTCCATTCTGCGGATGCGGTCTGTAATTGACAATCCCCCTATTCACATCTATAATATCTATATTACAATCGTAAGAATTTGAAGGAGAACCATTATGAATACACTTCCGCAAATTTCTGAAGCTGAGTTTGAGGTCATGAAAATTGTATGGAAATATGCGCCTATCAGCACAAATGAAGTCACAGAAAAACTTTTACAGACCACAAACTGGAGTCCCAAAACAATCCATACTCTGATCAAACGACTTGTAACCAAAGGCGCTCTCACCTATGAAAAACAAAGCCGCATGTTTGTTTATACTCCGGCGATAAAAGAATGTGAATATATTGGACAGGAAAGCAATTCCTTTCTGAATCGTTTTTACGATGGGGATATTACAGCTATGGTATCTGCCTATATCAAAAATGATAAATTATCGCAATCAGAATTGAATACGCTTCGTGCTCTTCTTTCGCAGAAATAGAAAAGGGGGAAAATACTATGGCTGATTTTATGATCCGCTTTTTAATCTGCAACATACTGCTCTGCAGCATCATTGGCATTTTTCTGCTTATGAAACGGATTCTGAAAAACATTTTATCCAGCCGAATGCAGTATAATTTATGGTTTCTGCTGCTTGGACTTTTAGCGGTTCCCTTTTTACCGTTCCGATTTTTCAAGTTATCCGAACTATTCGCATGGTTAAAAAAACTGAACTTTATTCCTACTGCCCAAACTGAAACTGCGGTAGAGCAGACATTATATACGAATATTACTGACTCCCAAAACTGGATGAAAGATTTCACCCTTTCCATAAACAGAGAAACGCCTTCTATCATCGGTTATCTGTTACTTGCACTTTGGATATCAGGTATCATTGCCATGCTGATATTAGTAATTCGGTCCGCCCTACGTCTGCATATTTTGAAAAAATCTGCGCTGCCTCTTCAAAACCAAAAGATTCAACGACTATATCAGCGTTGCCTAAGCGACACTGGTATTACAAAAAATATTCCGATATACAGCACCGCTTATCTAAAATCCCCCGTTATCGTTGGATTTTGGAAACCTCTTATCTATCTTCCCATTCATCTTATATCAGATGATAATGAGACAGATATCCGATACATGTTGTTACATGAACTGCAGCACTATAAACATAAAGATGGGATTGCAAATGTTCTGATGAACCTTGCCGGAATTATTTACTGGTTCCATCCACTTGTCTGGTATGCGTTGAAAGAAATGCATAATGACCGGGAAGTTGCCTGTGATTCTTCTGTTTTAAATCTGTTGGAATCTGAAGATTATGTAGCTTATGGAAATACACTGATTAACTTTGCCGAAAAGATTTCTCTGACTCCATTTCCTTTTGCTTCAGGAATCAGCGGAAATATGAAACAGATGAAACGAAGAATCCTGAATATTGTATCTTACGAAAGACCAACTTTACAAAAAAAGCTAAAAAGTATCACTGCTTTTCTTTTGACATCCATTCTGCTTCTCGCATTTGCACCGTTTGTTTCTACTTATGTTGCGGATGAAACTCACTATCATTGGAATACTTCCTCAAAGAATTGTTCTGAAATAGACCTTACGAATTATTTTGGAGAATACGAAGGCAGTTTTGTGTTATATGATTTGAAAAAAGGCATCTGGAAAATACACGATAGGAAACACGCTGCTTTACAGGTTGCGCCAAACTCTACCTATAAGATCTACAGCGCCTTGTTTGGACTGGAAAAGGGCATTATTACTCCTGAAAATTCTTTCATCAAATGGAATGGAACCCCTTATCCCTTTGAAGCATGGAACGCAGATCAGACGTTACTGTCAGCCATGAGTGCTTCCGTCAACTGGTATTTTGAGTACATTGACGAACAACTGGGTAAGATTTCCGTTCAAGAGTACCTTCACAATATCGGATACGGAAACGAGGATTTAAGTGGTGATTTTTCTTCCTACTGGATGGAATCCTCCTTGAAAATTTCTCCGATAGAACAGGTGGAGCTTTTAACTCGATTGCAAAATCAGGATTTGGGATTTGCACCGGAAAATGTGAATGCGGTAAAAGACGCTATCCATATCTCATCCTCTTCTTTTGGTGACTTCTATGGAAAAACCGGAACCGGACGTGTAAACGGACAAGATATCAACGGATGGTTTATTGGCTTCATAGAAACTGCGGATAATACCTACTTTTTTGCTACAAATATTCAAAACGAACAACATGCAACTGGCAGTAAAGCAGCCGATATCACTTTATCTATCCTGTCTGATTTGAATATATGGAAATAGTCAAAACAGAGAACCTTAGCCAAAGCGCCAGGGTTCTCCCTCTCTTCATACTTAAAACCTATAATTTACCAGGAGGTCTTTTGTAAGTCCTTTACTTCTTTCGATTCGTAATCATACTGGTACATATCTAAAATCTCAGCATCCATCATACTCCATGATCCATCTGTATTTTTTATATTCTTATAATACACATATTGTGCCTTTGTTCCTTCTTGATTATCACGATCATACATGAGATATCTGATCTGCGTTTCATCCTCGTAAGTAACGATATAGCTATATCCCTTAGCATTATAATCTTTTCTATATTCTTCATCCGTATCCTTTATGTAAGTTTCATATATTTTCAGATAGCCTTCCTCTATTTTCTTGACTTTTTTATTTTCATCTTGATGTTCTAATTCTTTCTCCAAATCCCCATACTTTTTAGCCATATATTCCTGTTGTGTAATTGAAGCATCTATGTCTTCTATTCCGTCTGCACTTCTTAAGAACTGAAGAACCAGAATATTTTTTTCTTTGTACAGCCTATACGATGGTTCATCTAACCACACAGGAGTTTTAACTATCACAGTTCCATTACTATTGTAATGTTCTGAATCGTCATTTAACATGTTCACAAATATTCCCAATGCCATTGCAAGCACTACGATTATTCCGACTACCCACAAAAGAATTCTTTTCAATAAAGATTTCTTTTTATTCATTTTTATAATCCCAGATAAAACACAAGTCCATATAACATTCAAACATTGTAGAATCAAAAGCAGTATGATGGGAACTGTTCTTATAAACCATAAACGAAAAATCTCTCCATCTGATAAAGGATATCCAATTTTAATGCCCATATATATCAATGACACTATAGCGGTAATCATCGTAGCCGCCACCAATATCTTCATGATAAAAGACATTTTATTTCCCGGTTCTATAGGTTCTGTCTCTATTTCCTGAATAAAACTTCCAAGCATCATCAGCTCATTTTCAGATAGAACACTTTTATTGATCAATAGAACTTTATTGTCTTTACGGATCAGATAAATATAATTTTCAATTTCTCCCTTGCTAACAAATGAACTCCAATAATTATGTGTAATTCCAATCTCTGAGACGATCTCCACACCATCTTTTGAAAATAAATATTTTCGTTCACTACTCATTTTTTGCTCTTCTTTATTTATGCTTGCTTTGATAAATGTTTTTTTAAATTTTTCTACACTTAGACCAAATGCAGCAAATCCAATACTTAACACGAAACCTATCCATGTGAATGACATATGAAATAAGTATAAAGTAAATGCTAAAGAAAAGATATAAAAAGCACTCACCAAAGTTGTACCTTTGATTACTCTATTGATCTTTATAGTTTTTAATGAACTAAGATACATTAAAATATTTTTTGCTTCTTCGTCTATATTTAAGTGATATATAACTTTATTATCACGATATTCTTCAACTGCCATTCTTGATTTCTCCCTTCACTCGATACTGATATTCCGGGACATTAATTTTATCCTCTTCCCAAATTTCATTTCCTAAATATTGAAAACTTCCATCTTCTTTGAATTTTACTGTTAATTTATGTGTAATAAGGGCATCATTGCATATAACCATATCACACACTGCATTTACCGTTAATGTAACCGTATCATCTAGATTTTCTTTTATTTCAACCACCTCAGGAACAGAAGTCCCCAAAAAGTTAGGGACATAATTTCCACTTGCAAGTTTTTTCAACCCGCTTCCCTCGCAACATACAAATATCGCGCTCAAAAAGAATAAAAATGTGGGCGGCAAATTTGCCCAGTCAGAAAAAAAGATAATCATATTCGGAACAACGGTGCATGCAATACAAAGTAATATCTTCGTCCACCAATGATTTTTTATTTCTATTAATTTTCCTACTGTAAAATACAGCGCTCCCCCGCTGATAAACATGCAAACTGCATCAAATATAAAGAAAGGCGTACAAACCTCTATTTCAGTTATCATAATTATTTGCTCCTCCCCGTATCATTCGCCCGTCAGCATCATCCTTGCCAACTTTGCAGTAGCTGATTCTTTTAGCGCCCGGCTCATTGGCAAGGTCTGCATTTTCTTATCCTGTCCTAAAATATCCAGAGAAGTCCGATCCATATGCAGCACTTTTTTTCCATTCACTAGGTATCGCTGATGAATCCGTACAAAAGAATTCCCTAATTTTTCTTCCAACACGTCCAATTTCTCATAAAAAGGATACGTTCCTCTGGCTGTCACCAGATTCACCAATCTTCTGTCACTGTAAAAGTAGAGAATATCTTCATATTGAAATCGATATACTCCATCGCTGTTTTTTACGATAAAAGTTTTCTGCATTCTTTCGTTCAGGATATGCCTTACCCTGTCATGTACTTCCCGAAGCCGCTGCAATCCTACCGGTTTCATTACATAATCCAATGCCCCCACCCGATATCCGTCAAACACATAATCTTGATATCCAGTGACAAATACAATCAAAAGATTCTCGTCAAAGGTACGGATTTTCTCTGCTGTTTCCATGCCATTCATCTCGTCCATTTCCACATCCAGAAATAACAGATCAATCTGACCGGGATATTTTCGCAGCCATTTTTCGGCATTGATACCAGAAGTAAATTCATACACAATTTCTTCCGTTTCCTCATCTATAATTTTTTCCAACTGAAATCGTAGAGCATCTCTCGCCTCTGTTTCATCGTCACAAATTGCAATACGAAGCATAAGAAGGTCTCCTCTCATTATTTTCCTGTTATTATAGCAGTTTTCTGAAAAATTAGCCATCTGCAATATCCATAAATATTTTTTCACTTGCCCAAACTTTACATAAGAGCTACCTGATTTTACATCTTACGCTTCACACTACCAATCTTTACACTATTGTTTCCAAACTTCACAACCCAAAATTCAACCATCCTTTTTTTTGATAAGGTAAAAGCACATCAATCATAGAAAAGGAGAATACATTATGCTATATGTAAAAAATCTGGAAAAATCTTATTACATCGGTAAAACAGAATATCCCGTGTTAAAAGGAGTAAATCTTCATGTGGCTCAGGGCAAATTCGTAGCTGTCATGGGTCCCTCCGGTTCTGGAAAGACCACACTGCTCAACTGTATCTCCTGTTACATCCCTTACGACAAAGGAATCATCACTTTAGGCGGAGAAAAATTAGGAAATATGGACGAAACCTCTCTGGCTAAAATCCGCAATGAAAAACTGGGGTTTGTCTTTCAGGACTTCATGCTTTTAGATGGTCTTACCATTCGGGAAAACATTTTAATCCCACGTATCATTAAAGGCACAGTAGGCAAAGACGGTGAAAACCTGGCAGACCAGCTGATCCGACTTTTCGGCATCGAGCATATTCAGCATAAATTTCCGGCAGAGGTATCCGGTGGAGAACGCCAGCGTACTGCTGTTGCACGAAGTCTTATTAACAATCCTTTGCTGTTGTTGGCAGATGAACCCACCGGAAATTTGGATAGCAAATCCAGCCGTAATGTCATTGAATCCTTTGAAGAAGCCCGAACCCAGTTGGGTGCTACCATTTTTATGGTCACACATGACGCTTTTTCAGCTTCGTTCTGTGACCGGGTCATTTTATTGAAAGACGGACGTATTTATAAGCAGCTGGAAAAACAGGGTGAACGTTCCATTTTCCACAGTCAGCTTTTGGATGTGCTAAAAGAAATGAGTAATGACGACTAAACAGGAGGACTTTTCCATGACTATGAAAGATATTGAACAAAAACTAAGACATGCCAACTATAAACAGGCAAAACTCTACTTTTTTTGCAACTTTATTGCGCTGATGATTATTACAGCTTATGCGCTGCTTCTGAAGTCTCCCACCATACTTACCATTTTACCGGAAGGCGGAGACAGCCGCAGACAGATGTACATGATTTTCGCCCTCACTTTATTCGGGTGTGTTGTATTTACCATCTATGCGGCAAGTCTGTTTTTTCGTAAAAAGACTCGGCAGATTGGAATTTTAATGGCTCTTGGCGCTTCCAAAAAAGCGCTGATGCCGGGAGTATTTCGGGAAGTACTGACTTTAAGCAGCCTTTCCTCCCTCGCTGGTATGCTGGGTGGCATTCCGCTGATTTATCTTCTTTGGAATTCTTTCCAGCTTCTTGTAGAAAGTTCCGAAATGACATTGCATTTGGATTATACGGCGCTTCTCCTATCCGGACTGTTTATTCTTCTGGTAATCGTGGTTTCCTGTATCACCGCTAATTTTTACCTTTCCCGCACGAATATCATTGATGTGATTCAGGAAGAACATCGAAACGAACCGGTCAAGCAGCTTGGAAAATGGTGCGGTCCTCTCGGACTGCTGCTTATCCTCATTGGCGCAATCCTGGGATATTCTGCTCCCGGATTCTGGATAAATGTATTCCATCGCTATCCTTCCGTTTTGGTTAACCTGTTTTACGCTCCAGTGTTCATTGGTCTGTATCTGGTAATGCTCCACACTGTAGTTCACGGATGGCACTCTAACAAAAAGAACCCTTACCGTAACATTATTTCCCGCAGTATGATGAAATTTCAGGGAAAGCAAACGGTAAACAATCTTCTGGTGAGCACTGTGCTCATAGCAGGAGCATGTTTTGCTATTTTTTACATTCCTATGCTGGGCACCGGACAGCTTGTATCCATATCAGGCTGGGAATTTGATTATATGTACGACTACCGTCTCGATCAGACAGTTCCATCTCCGACGGAGATCGAAGAAATAGCTGCCGATCATGACCTGAAATTGAAAGACTGGAAGGAAATCCCCTACATTACCCTTGCCCAAGATGGAGAAACCCAGGTCGAAGAAGAGAATGAGAGTTTCCACTATGAATATAAACGACTTTTAGCAGAAACAAAATATGTCTCCGAGTCTGCATTCAATCAGCTTACCGGACAGACACTGGACGTTCTTCCCGGAACCTTTCGCCTAATCACAGATGAGGGAGACAATGCTGCAATGTATGCCAAACGTTCTGACAGTATCCTCACAAATATGGATACCCGACAAACTCTTTCGGTAACTTATGACGGACTGGCTTATTTTAGTATGCTTACCGGAATCGTTCCCTACTATGTCCTGGATGACAACGATTATGCACTGATTGCTCAAGGACTTTCTTCTGAATGGATGGGAAATGCACACTTTTTTAATGCGGACGGTGAAGATGTATACGCATTTGCCGATGAATTTTTCCACACTTTTGTAAAATCCTTTGGACCGGAATGTGAATATATTGCTTATTATGATCGGGTAAGCAAAATTGCTGCCAACGAGCGCGGCGAAGTATATTGGGGAGATACGGATGATATGACAAAAATCAGTCTTTCCCAACCGGATTCTTCTGATTTTCGTATTTACTGGGCTTTTATGCCGAAATTCCGCTCACTGAGTATGAACGACTTTATGAATACCTTCGCAGTATATCTGATGACATTCCTCTTTATTTT
>UMET01019386.1_pt1 | contig 24850 bp, 34 predicted proteins | sample 1964821 | NCBI WGS metagenome assembly UMET01 (sample SAMEA4836027, study PRJEB28245) | human gut metagenome | biome: gut microbiome; material: fecal sample | place: Denmark | collected 2008
CATCTCAAAAATATATAGCAGAAATTTAATTTATTCTATACTAGATCAAAAATCTGTTTCTGAACTTCACTCCGTTTTTCTCCAATCTGTTTCAATGTTTTTTCAATTTCCAAAAATACTTCTTCTGTAATCTCAGTAGTTTCAATTTTCTCTTTCACTTCTGCAAGTGATTTCTTCAAATCCTCACGTGTGTACATAGTTTTTCCCCCTTCCTTTAAGCTACTGGTGTCAGCACAATATCAACGGCAGCCTTGCCTTTTTCAGTCTCAATAACATCATAGGAAACTAATTGATTTTCCTCTAAAAGTGCCCCATTTGTTACTGAAACATTACTGATGTGAAAGAAAACACTTTCTCCATCTTCACCATTTATAAATCCAAAACCTCTTGTATTGTCATAAAAACTAATTCTTCCTGTCATTTATTTTTTCCTTTCCGCTAACTTATCTTTTACTGTTATGATCATCAATCCGTTTCTGTTCAATCTGATTGATACGCTGCTGCGTTTCTTCATCAATGAATGGTTTAGCCTTTAATAGTTTTAGAACCGCATCTTCTTCATAATCATCCAGATATGCCTGATACATGGTGAAAGACTTATCCGGGTGATTCATTCCCATAGTTGCAAGGTGTTCAAAAGTCTCAAAGCACGACTTTTCAACTTTTCCATTTTTTTCTACTTTCATAAACATAATGTTGTACTTATCCGGCAGTTTCATTCTTCTATCTTCCGGTAAATGCGAATTAACCTCAAGAACATATTTATGAATAAGCCGTAACATGGTAGGATTATCTAAATGTTTTTTTGTCATACTTATTATTTCATCTAACTTTAAGTTGACACCAAACTTAATTAGATTCATGTCATTCAAATCAATCTTGCTACCATCTGCCATATAATAAGCATCAACTTCTTTCATGTATGCTTCTTTCTGTTTCTGTACTTCTGCCTTACAGATTGAAATAGCTGCCTCTGTTTCCTCATTGAAGGTGGCAATAATTTTTTGATATTCCTGCTGATAGGCTGTTTCTTTGCTGTTCCATCCTCTTGACTTTAATCTTTCCAGAGATTCATCATACTTTATCAACGCATCCTGAATACCAAAATAACCCTTGTTTATGGCTTCTTTTGCAGTTCTGATATACTTTTCAAGTTCCATTTTGTTTCATCCTTTCTTTGATATATTTGATATAAAACAAGTGTATCAAATATATTTTCGGTATGCATCTACCACTTTCTTAGAAAATGACAGAAAAATAAGACGGTACTTTATACCGCCTTACCCTTCAAAATCCTTCTGATCTGACTTTCAGAAAGACCATACGATTCTATTAGTTCTGAAACTGAAACACCATTTTCTTTTGCTTTTATTATTTCTCTGTTCCGTTCCTGCTTTTCCTTTGGTGTACCTGCTGCCGGAAAATAAATTGTTTCCCCGGCAAACATAACCAACAAAGTCAAATAAACATCTTTATCAACTACAGATTTCAATTTGTTCAATGCACGTTCATTTTTATTCAGTGCAATCACTTCCTTTTTCGACCCACTCACAAAGGAAATCATAATGTACCTGATCAAATAACTGTATTGCTTCTTCCTGCTTTTTCAATACCCAACCAATGCGGTGATTTGTTTCAGTTGCCACTTGCTTATGGGGCTTAAATTGAACATACAATTTATGCAGTACCTTGATATAATTCAAATCACGCAATTCTCTGATTTTTGTTATGCACTCATCTGTAACAGTCCACAATTCAATTTTTTTCTTTTCAATCGTCTGATCTAGTTCTGCAAGTTCTACCGCCATAGTTGAAACCCGGTCTGTTGTGTGGCTTGTCTGTACACGTTCCTTTGAAATATCAATACTGCCTATATTGGCAGCACGTTCCTGTAATTCCTTTCGATAGTCCAGCATATCCTCAATATGCTGTTTCTTATCCAATATGGATTGAAAGTATTTTTCAGCTAAAGATTTCATAATTCCTCACCTTTCTTTTCTATATCCCTTAATTTAACATTTAATACAATGGCTATTTTAGAAGCAGTCCTATCATCCAATTCTTTTTCCTGATCAAGAATCTTTTTCAATGATGGTTCATTCATATTCAATCTCTTACACAAATCTTTGATGAAAAATCCCTTTTCAGCCATGTGATCAAACAACTTTTCTTTATCAATCTTCATAAAAACACCGCCTTTACTTAATAAATAGTTTTGGATGCGGCACAATTATTTCTTGTCCTGTATTCCAGTTGTAAATCCAGTTTTTCAAATCATAAAGTGATTTTTCTTGCAATAACAGATGTTGCCCTTTACAGACACTTGATAATACTTTAGATGCATATATGGTTTTATTCATAATTGCCTGAAACCGCATATTTTCAAGCCCCTGTAATATCTTCAACGATTTCAGAAAAGATTTCTTTCTTATCCTTTCATCTGTCGCAAATTGCAAATAATCAAAAGGGAATTCAAACTGAATACCATGCTTTGCTGCATATTTTAACATTCTATAGGTGATTTCATCAGAACCGCCCTTTGTCATGTTCTTAATTCCTTCATATGGGTTTATCCCGCCACATTCCCGGCATCTGTATCCATACCTCATAGAATATAGTTTTGTGACACGTTTCCCACAGCAAGGACATAAAAAGAAGCGTTTCTTTCCATAGCCCGTTTTTTGATACCCAAAATAAACCGTATTTTCTTTACCTTCCTTTGTCTGAAATGTGGCTGATTCTGCATCAGGCGGTACTTTCTCTTTGAATTGTTTAATCTCTATGTATTCCATCACATCACCCCTTTATAAGTTCCTACGCACGCACGCGTGAGAGAAACCCGAAATTCTAAATCATTTTTAAGCATTTGTTTGTTTGTTTTGAAAATCGGTAAAACGTTCGGTATTCGTTGCATTTTTACCAATTCCCTCTGCACCTTCCAAGCCAAATCATCTGTGAAGGACTTCACTAACATCAGGTAACCTGTTTCTGTGATAAGAGTTACAAGATTATTGGGATTTCCACCTTTATATGAGTTGGGTACGATATTCGTACTGAACTCTTTCATTGAAATTTTGAAGAAATCAACACCACTAACAAAATGAGATCTGTTATTGTCAAAATTTCTCTTCGCTGTCCCATCAGGTCTTTTATGTACGGTATCAATATCCTTGAATGTTACTACCCTTTTACCTCTGTACTCTTTAATTTGCTGCCGAAGATTAAAGCATATAAGCCTGGTTCATTAATTGTTGTCATTTTCTGTTTTCCGCCGGGTGTCTGTATTTCACCGACCCCTCTATCTTCCTCTTCAACATGCTGTCTGATTGCGTCAGCCGTTCTTTCATATCCTAATGCGATTGCTACATCCTTACCTACAAACCAAGGTTCATTGTCAATAGTTACTGTTCTTACTTGACCGAACTCAGCATTTTCAAAAATTTGTAATGCGGTTCCCTGTACTATCATCAGAATTATTACCACCGTCCGGTTCAAGTGCTGCAACACCGTTCCCGGAAGGGTAGCATAATCTTATATAATACTCATATAACTATTTTCATTTATCAGTTGATAAAATACACCGCCACATGGTAAACTATGGTTGTTCAGGTCATATGTTTACCATGTGGCAAGCCCTTATGTAAGTCAATTATGTAAGGGCTGTTTCTTTTTAGCACGTTCTTCTCTTTTACCATTGATATATCCCAAACGATAAACATTGTTTAACAAATCACGTATAATCCCATTTTTTAACATTCGGTATATCCATTTCACTGCTTTTTCTCCATCTGCATTCAAATAAGCAGTAATGATATCATTTATCCCTTCACTTGCCTTATCATCTCTTGTAATTATCTCTTGATTTCCCAGCAACTTCATTGTTTCATTCTGATTGTATAAAAATCCACTCATAAATTTTACCTAACCTTTCTTAACAAAATTCTGTATTTCTGATTGTAGCTTCTAATTTGTTGATTGCATTTGTAATATTTTCAACCTCATTAATTGCATTAATCAAGCTACACTCTCCAATAACGGGCTGATTATCACCTGCTGTTTGTATATTTCTTGTTCTTTTCTTCTTAAAACACATACACTCTGTTTTCTTACACTCTTCTTTAATTATTGGACAAAACATAATTTTTTCCCCTTTCTTAAAAGGTGACAGTGACTGTAAAAACTATCATTTCTATATAGGCTCATAATTTATAAGTAAGTTATTACTAGCTTTATTTTTATGATACTTTTAATTTATTTACTGTCACTTTCGTCACCAACACCCAAAACATATTGATTTTATGCGGTTTCCAACGGTGACAGTAGGTATTTTTTTCACCGTCACTTACTGTCACCACTGTCACTTATTCCTGTATCTATCAGTATTATTGATTGATGGGGGAATAAGGTATATAGTTCCTCTGTTGCTATGTTTGTGTTGAATTTCCGGCACATCTTTCATAATAGCTCGGATTGCTGCACCTATTTCTTTTGCTGAATAATATGATACATCATAATCAGGTAAATTCTTTAATACTGACGGTTGTACCCAGTTCCACTTTTCTATAGGTGCATCAAGATCAAAGCGTAACCGAAGTTCATCTTCTGCCGGGAGCATCTCCATGACTTCCTTGTTTCGTTCTTCCAACTGCTGCCTTTCTTCTTCTGTAAGTCGGAAACATTGTGGATTTTCACAGACCGCCGCATAACACTGTGCCCAAAACTGATGGATGTTGTCTGGCTGTGTAAAATTACCCATATCTATTTTCTGATTGACTGGAATAACCCACCATCTCCGAAAACCTGTATCATCATTCAAGAATTCATCTTTGTTAGTTGTTCCGCAAAAGGAAGTTGACCTTGCCTTTGTGATCGGCTCTCTAGCGTACGGTTTTCTAATAGAATCCTTTGTCAACGTCATGAAGTTCTTAACATCCGATTTATTTGCCTTGAAAGTCCTGTCAATTTCTCCAATTTCTCCAATCCACGCACTTAACATTTGAATAAGAATATCTTTATTTTTGGTGGTCAGTTCTTTGTCAAGGCTCTGAAACCACAGCGGAACAGGTGACATCAAGAGAAAGAATCTTGTTTTCCCTATCCCCTCAGCACCTTTCAATATCAAAACCCCCTCTGGCTGAATTGGATTTTCAATAGTATTAAATGGAAGTGCTGCTGTCTGGTAAAACCACTTTCTGACTAAACTTTGTTCAAGGCTACTCTGAACCCCCAGTATTTCAAAAATCTTAGGAAATCGGTCTATCCCATCCCATGTGATTTCTTGCAGATAATCTTTAACTGGATTATAGGAATTTTCATCAGCTTCCAAAATAATTAAGTCAATCACCTGCTGCTTACCGATATTTTTCAATCCAGTATATTGCCTAAACCCATATTGCAACTTTATCGGCATGACGTTTTGAATATCTGTAACTGTGTTATACTCTTCTGGTATGTCCTCAAATTCAACAAGATTTAATAATTCATTGTATCTGATTGACATTCCTAACCCTGATAAAAACTTTCTAAACGAATCTGGGCTTATGTCTTTCTTTTTGGTACCCTTCTCCATCCCAATCAACTTATTAAACGTGCTTTCGTTCAATATTTGACTGCTCAAAATATCGTCAGGAATAGGACTATCAAAAATATACTGGTTCATCAGTCGGACAACCTCAAAAGCCTGTTCTGCTGAATATCCCTTTTTACCTACAAGGTAGAAAAGATAACCTCCCAAGTGCTGCGTTCTATCACCTTCTGGGAACTCAACTTTGAAAGAAGCGTTATCCATCTGCAACGGATAAAGAAAATATGGTAATTCATCCACATCCTCATTATCAATAGAACCTTTTAAAAATTTACGTTCTACCCCGTTTATCCGCAACGGGATATGATCATCAGATGTTGGAAACTTCCATTCCATTTTTATCCCCAATGGACAGAGCCACCGGGAACTCTTATTTTTACTTTCCTTTAACTGTTCAGGTATCCGAAAAAATAGATGTTTCCCTTTTTCTGTGAGAATGCAGTTATATTTTATTTTCAGTGCATCCAATATTGCAATTACTACATCACTTCTTGGCTTTCCTCTGATTGGAAATTCTAATTCCCCTGTTTTGTGATTATAGTCGTCTATATCCACCTTCAAATACTCCGGTCTATATGCTGCACCATAGTCACCAACCTCCGGCGGTTTATCTAATGGATGCCGATTATCCTTTGATTCTGCCGGATGCTTCCCATTAAATTTTAAGTAGTATGTTTTCATTTTTTTACTTCACTTCCTTATGTACTTCCGATAGATATCTAGGACTGAATCTGATACACCATTTTTATATAGTTTTCTGATATCAGTGATAGTTTCGTCTTTTAGGAGTTTTAACCATTCGATTAACTCTTTGCTGTTGTTGGCAAAGTTACAACACTTACCGTCAGCATATTCAATTCGATATCTCATTTAATCACCCTCTTCCATGTCAATTAACTTTTCAAAAAATAATGTTTGCACGGAAACCCCTAAACACTTAGATATTTTTTTCATTACATCAGCAGAAGGTATTAAATTTTTTCTTTCAATAAGAGATATATACCTATTTGTTACCCCAACAGAATTTGCAAGCTCTTTTTGTGTCATACCCACTCTTATTCTTGCTATCCTTAATTCTTTGTTCATGTACTTTCTCCTTTCTACCATTACCAATGGTGTTTTATGTGATTATACTCTTGATTTTTCCCATTGTCAATGGTATATTATGAATTATAGAAAAGATGTGTTTACTTTTCCCACTGCCAATGGTATAATTTTTCTTACAAGGCGGTGAGAAAATGGGATTATCAGAGAATCTAAAAACAATACGAAAAAAGCAAAAAATCAGTCAAAGAAAACTTGCTGCTGCTAGTGGAATTAGTTATAGTATGGTTTCTAAATTAGAGAGTGGCGAACAAAAAAACCCTTCCTTAGAAACTTTAGAAAAAATAGCCACTGCCCTCAATGTTACTGTATCTCAACTAATGGATGGTACAAATATATTTGATCAATTTGATGTCGTTATGGGGGATACTCTTAAAGAAATAGAAAAAGAGTTAGAAAAATATAAAAATTCTCCAATAACGTATATTGATTCTTGGTTAAGAAATTTTCTAACAAGCGAGCAAGTAATAACTTTCTTTTCAATAAATTTTGATGAAATCCCTCCTGATGATTTTGATGATATAATCAAATCCATTATTGATTATATTGGATACCAATTTTCAAAATATCCCCCCAAAAAATAAGCACATCTTTTTCTTTATAACAAGAAAGGATGTGCTTATTTTATGAAATTACCTAATGGTTATGGTTCAGTGTATAAGCTACCGGGAAATAGGAGAAAACCTTGGGCGGTACGAATCACCGTATCACGCAAGGAAGGAAAAGACGGTACTACACATTGGAAGTACAAATACTTAGGATATTATGAATCTCAGCAACTTGCATTGAACGCACTTGCACACTTCAATGAAAATCCGTATGATATGGATGCCAACAAGACCACCTTTGCAGATGTATTTGAAAAGTGGTCAGCAGAGCATTTTCCAAAGATATCACAATCTAATATTCATGGCTACAATGCTTCATATAAGCTATGTGAACCGCTATATAACATGAAATTTGTTGACCTTAGAAAATCCCACTTGCAGAATATTGTTGACACCTGCGGAAAGAATTACCCTACGCTGCGGAAACTCCGGGTACTATTCAATGTCATGTATAAGTTTGCTATGGAAAATGACCTGTGCAGCAAGGACTATTCCCAATACATTGACATACGACAATACAAAGACCGTAACCCAAATAAATATGATCGCAAACCCTTCACCAAACAAGAAATTGAAGTTCTTTGGAATACTGTTGAATCAGATGAATATTTGCAGTTTCCTTTAATTCTTGCTTATACCGGATTGCGTATTGGTGAGTTTTGGAATTTAAAACCGGAAGATGTACACCTTGAAGAAAGATGGTTTTATGTCAGAGAATCAAAAACAGATGCCGGAATCAGAGAAGTACCTATTGCAGAAAAAATTGTACCATTCTTTGAACATTGGCTAAACAAAAGAAATGAATATGTATTTACCAACAGACAAGGCAGAAAATTCCTTGACCGCAATTTCAGGGATTCTTATTGGAAACCTATGATGGAATTATTGAACATGGAACACAAACCACACGATACCCGACACACCTGCGTTTCACTTCTTACAGAAGCGGGAGTTGATGAAAGGATCATAAAGAAGATTGTTGGACATAAAGGAAAAGGTGTTACAGAAACCGTATATACTCATTTAGATTTAGAAATCAAACTTGAAGCAATTAATAAAATATAGACATAAAGAAACCCCGGAAACTTTCATTTCCGGGGTATTTATATAGTTCTCTTTGTAAGCAACCTGTAAGCAACGTGTAAGAAACTGTGTATATCTTGTGCAAGATGTACAAGGCTGAACACGCTGAACTTCTGCGTTTTTTGTTCTCTCTGATAACCTTGAAATTATCGCTTGCTGAACTGCGGAGCGCGACGAGCTGCTTTGAGACCGTATTTCAATCGTCTGAGCGATGATTTTCCTTGATATTCCGGGCTTTTTTGAGCCTCGGCCCCTCGGTTGTCCTATTCCTTAACCAAAAAACAGGCCACTTTTACGAGGGGACAGCTTGATGAAATGCAGAATTTACTACATCGAATAGCTGTTCTGGTTTATTATACTTTACTCTTGCATAGATGTCCATAGTTGTCTTGCTGTTCTCATGTCCGGCAAGGTACTGGACCGTCTTGGGGTCAACACCTGCATACAGAAGATTGGTGATGTAGGTATGCCGCAGCAGGTGCGGTGTCACATCGAAGTCCAGGCTATACACAATGTTGGGATTGTTTTTCTGATGTCCTCCCAGACTCGGCTGAACAGTGTACTTGATGCTCTGTCCGTTCACATACTTATAATAGGTACGCTCCTTGGTAGACCGAACAACGATGTACTGCCAGACACGTTTGAACTGCGAATATGACAAGGGCTGTCCCTCACTATCGGCAATCACATATTCCGATTTGGAGGCAGCCTTGGCTTCCCGCAGACAATTCACAAGGCATTTGGGAATGGGAATATCCCTTCTTGCTGCTTTCGTCTTAAGCGTTGTAGAGATAACCGGTCTGTTATGCTCTGATCGCCATGCGCGCCGCACAGAGATATATGGAGTGGGTGCATCGAGGAACACACAATCCCATTGCAAGGCGAGAGCTTCTTCTCGGCGCAGACCGGCATATAAGCCGATCATGGTAAACAGATACGGCGGAAGTCCTTTGACGGTTTCCAGCAGCACTTCCACCTGCTGGTCTGTCAGCGAATCTTTCTTTTGGGTCGGTTTCCCTCCTTTTGCCGAAATCCCCTCACACGGATTGTATTCCAGCAACTGGCTCCGCTCTGCCGAGTAAAAAATGCACTTGAGGAGCATATTCACCGTATTGTGCAGGCTCTCGGACTTATTGGACAATGGGATCAGCGCCAGACGAATATCATCCGCTGTTACTTCCTCCATATACATATCTCCCAAAGGCTTGATAATGTAGTTCTTCATATTGGAGGCGTAGCCCTTCAGTGTAGCCGGCGACACTTTTGCGGATTGCATCAACAGCCACTTCTCACAATACTCGGCCACAGTAGGATGCTCCCGGTGGAAGATGATCTCCGCTACCTGGCGTCTCGCCTCCTGCTCTTTATCGTACAGTTCCTCGCAGGTAGTCCCATACAAGCTCACCTGCTTGCCGTCTGCGTCCAGAATCCGGGTTCTGTAATACAGGACACCCTTTCGTGTGACGGTTCCATATTGAGGTATGTTTTTTTTCTTCTTTGCCATAATTAATTTCCTTTCTCGCGTGGTGATGTATCTACACCTCCTTTTTATCAGAGATTTCAAATTGAATCAAAGATACGGCCAAGGAAAAACTAAGAGCGAGACATCCTTGTCTCGCTCTTACTTCATTTTCTGAATTGTTCGGAACTTACACAGCGTCCCATAAGTCAAAGGCACAGCCCATTGCTTTGACAAGATCATCCGGCCTGTTGTATTTGACCTTTGCGTAAATGTCCATCGTGATTTTGCTGCTTTCATGGCCCGCCAAATATTGTACCGTTTTGGGGTCCACCGAAGAATGAATCAGATTGGTGATGTAGGTGTGCCGCAGCTGATGCGGTGTCACTTCAAAATCCAGGCTATATACCACATGGCCGTTATTCCTGGCTTTTTCTCCAAGTTTCGGGTAAAGCATATATTTTACATACTTTCCGTCCACAAGTTTTCTGGCCATTCTCGGCTTTGCAGTCCGCGTCACAATATACTGCCACAGCCGCTTAAACTGTGTATAGGATAGCGGATCACCGTCCCGATTGGCAATCACATAATCCGAAGTGGATTTTTTCTTTGCATCTTTCAGACATTCAACCAGACAGACCGGGAGAGGAATGTTTCTTTGTGCCGCTTTGGTCTTTAGCTCGGTAAGAATGACCGGCCTGTTATGTTCTGTGTGCCATGCCCGCCGTACCGTTAAGTACGGAGCCTCTGCATCCAGATACACAGAATCCCATTGCAGCGCCAGGATTTCTTCCCGGCGCAGACCGGCATATAAACCGATCATCACAAATACATAGGGCGGCAAATCCCGGATCGTGTCCAAAAGCCGCTCAACCTGTTCATCCGTCAATGCCTGTCTTTCTTCCTGGGGAACTCCTCCCTTTGCATCCAGGTATATGGTCGGGTCCTCGTCAATCACATGGCTCTCCTTGGCCGCCCGGAAAATGGACTTGCAGAGAATCACCACAGACTTATAAACCGAAGCCGACTTCTTGGAAACAGGTACGAGGGCAAGTTGGATGTCATCCAGGGATACATCAGCCATTCTCTTGTCTCCCAGCCCTCCAATAATGTGCCGCCGCACCTTAGAGGTATAATCTGTCAAGGTGGTGGCCCGAACATGGACGGACTGCATCAGCAGCCACTTCTCACAGTACTCAGCAACCGTAGGCGATCTTCGACGAAACGTAGTACTGTCAATCTGCTCTAACGCCTCCAGTTCCTTGTCATAAAGCTTTTCGGGCGTCTTTGCATAAAGCGCCACTCTGTTTCCATCCGAATCTTCGACTCTGGTTCTATAATATTCAATGCCGTTAAGCACGACCGTACCATATTGAGGAATTGCCCTTTTTCTTTTTGCCAATTCCGTCACCTCCTAAGAATAATGTCCAGCGCTGTACCTTTGTTTTATCAGACATATTAGGTTCCAGCAAGGATACGGAACAGCTCAAGCTCGGACACTTCGCAGCTTGCGGTATGTAGCGCTTTTTTCCACTGGCTTTGCACGATGGGTGCATTTTGCGATATACTCCTGAAGGCCAGCATCTGTAAAGTACACGCAACCATTTTGCACATACTGAACATAGGAAATTAGCCCACTGTTTCGAGCTGCATCCAAAGTGGCAATGCTAATCCCCAGTAATTTGGCAGCCTCTTTCCGCGAAATCAATTTTTCCATAGGTGGTCCCCCTTTCTGTCAAAGATGTGGTTGTTGCTTTCAAAATCACATGAATGCGCTGGCAACCGAAGCTGCCAGCGCATGGTATCTGACTTTGAAAAATTTACTCGCCACATTTGCCACGCACCCCTGGCGATGGGGACATTCCGGTCTCCGCTGGCGCGGCTGTCATAACTCCACAGCGTCGTTTTACTCGTGCGCCGCAGAGTTCCCCCCAAGTCTTTAGGAGGCCGTGAGGAAGTATCTTTAACCCCTATGCAGTCATCGCGCCCTGAAATGCCACTTTCGGGTATCAGGCTGACGTGGATCGCTCGGAACAGTCCTATTCATCACCTCCTGGGGCTGTCCATCTTCGCGGCGTGCCTGATTCGCTCGTACATAGGTTATGTACCGGAAATGCCGTCTATGAAATTGTCAAGCTCCACATTGGGAGAATGTTCTTCCCTCAATGGGTAGGCACTGATACGCTTCATTTGTTAAGTGTTATTCAAAAATTTTTTTATTTTTTTAAATCTTTGTGCAACAGCACTTCTGGAACAATGCCAAAGACGTGCTACATCAATTTGACGATAACCATCCACAAAAAGTAATGTCAATAGCTCCAAATCTTTCTTCGACAGCTTCTTCAATCTCAACAGTAGTTGTTCGTTTTCCACCGAAGCCAACCATCCATATCGCGTTTGATCAATCTTATCAACATCCCATTGATAAGATAACGATGCAAACTTTCGGAACAGCTGTGATTGACCACATACTTCATCATATTGTTCACAAGGTATTGGTTGCGTATGGTTTTGAAAAACCCTTTGACTGCAAAACCATGCCCAGTCATATTCTTTCATGGCAGCAATCTGTTCTTCGCTCATCCCTGCATCACAATACTCAACTTCTAAACGCTTCCATCTACTATCAAACTTCTTTTTCTCATATCCATAATTAAATCCCATTATTAACCTCCTGTAGATTCAATTTGCAAAATTCACCATGCAAACTAAAATCAGGAGGAGATCGACAACGAGAATCTCTGGGTTGTTTTCCATCCCCAGAAACAAAAATGCCAGCTGATCTTAAGGACCAACTGGCATTTTTATTCGCGCACAAAGAAAACGCATTATTAAGATTTTATAAGTACAACAAGTATACCAAGCACAATTCGATACCAACCAAACACCTTAAAATCATGTTTTTTGATAAAGTTCATTAGGAATTTAATTACTAAGACAGATACCGCAAATGCCACAGCCATACCGAGAACAAGAGCGAGCAGTTCTGCACTTGTAAATTCAAACCCGAATTTTAACAGCTTAAAAGCACTTGCTCCAAGCATAGTAGGTACTGCGAGGAAAAAAGTAAACTCTGCTGCTGCCACTCGTGAAACTCCTATGAGTAAAGCACCTATAATCGTTGCTCCCGACCGTGATGTGCCGGGTATAAGTGATAACACTTGAAATGCCCCTATCAAGATTGCTGTTTTATAGCTGATGTCAGAAAGTGCCATAGTAGTAGGAGTACGCTTTTTATTCCAATTTTCTATGAGAATGAATAACAAACCATAAAAGATTAACATGATTGAAATCACAATGGGGGTTTGGAGGTAAGCATCCAAATAATCATCAAATAGAATCCCCATAATAGCTGACGGTACACAAGCTACCGCAACCTTGAACCACAACGAGAAAGTATCCTTTTTAACAATTGACTGTGCTTTGTTCTTAAATTGAAAGGGAAACATCTTGTTCCAAAACATTACAACCACTGCGAGTATAGCTCCAAGTTGAATAACAACAAAAAACATTTCTTTAAATGCTTCGCTCATATTAAGTGTGATAAATTCGTCCACAAGAATCATATGTCCTGTGCTGCTGATAGGTAGCCACTCAGTAATACCCTCAACAATTCCAAGAAAAATAACTTTTAAAATTTCTATAAAATCAAGTACCATTATTTCAAATCCTCCTTTTTAAAATGATGAAAGGTCATAAGAAAACCAACTGCTGATACAAGAATAATAATAGATACAGACAGCAGTGTAGGATAGCCGGTACTCTGAAGTTTACCCTGCACCAAGAAATAGGTGGCTGTCCACGGATACAACGCTCCCCATTCTTGATTTGAAAGTGCGGCACTTCCCATGACAATCACGGCAGAGCCAATCATCGGGGCGACAAATCCTTTTGTTTTCATAGCAACAAACACAAAAGGAGAAACTGTTAAAAACATCAGGATACTGCCAAACAAAAACTTGGGGAGCCATACTATTGCCACTAGTAAGCTATATCCCTCCAATGTAAAGACAGCGTCATATAGCCCACAAACGATAAATATACCTGCCCATGTTACAAGGGTTAGCATAACAATCCAAAGAAGCAGGGTGCAAAATTTTCCAATTAATAGTTTTGTCCTTGAAATGGGTATGGGCAATATGGTTTTGAGGGTGCTTTCTGTGTACTCTCTGCTAAACAAGTAAGCTGCAATTGCCACATATATCATAATGTTTACCAGCAGCATGATATACAGTACACTGTCGCTGTATATGTCAGACAAGGTAAAGATAATCTCCGGCTTATCAAAATGTGTTTGCAAGGCTTCTATTAACATCAAAAGTGGGGTAGATAATACCCCTGCCACACTAATTAGCACCATTTTTGAACGCTTTAGTTTTAATAATTCACAAGAAATAAGATTAAGCAATACCGCCACCTCCAATCAGTTTAGAAAAGTAGTCCTCTAAGTTTTCCTCACTATCATTTATCCTTGTCACGAGCAGTCCATTTCGTGCAAATTCTCGATTGATTTCTCCAACACTTTGGCTAAAGTCATAAATTCTCACCGTACCGTCCTGCACTGTAAAATCCGTCATGTGGTAGTGGTTTTCTAAAATCTTTCCGGCTATCTCACTGTCAGATAAATCAAATTGAATGTATTTTCGATTCCTTTTGTGAAGCTCGGATATATTCACTTCCTCTACTAAATGCCCCTCGTGCATAACGCCGATAATATCTGCTATCTGTTCAATCTCGCTTAAAACATGGCTTGAGATAAAAATGGTAATGCCATGATTGTGACTAAGTTCAGATAAAAATGAGCGTATTTCAACTATTCCAATGGGGTCAAGTCCGTTAATCGGTTCGTCAAGTATTAAAAGCTCCGGCTCGTGCATAATGGCGGCGGCAATACCAAGCCGTTGCTTCATTCCGAGGGAATAATCGGAAAAGACTTTTCTTTTCTCCTTATGCAGCCCCACAACTTCAAGAGCTTTTTCTACTCCACTTTTAGATACTCCCCCTCGCAGTTTAGCGAGAATTTGCAAATTCTCATACCCTGTTAAATTACTGTAAAATCCCGGTGTTTCGATAATAGAGCCTACTTTGCTATAAAGGGTATGGATATTTTCCTTATAGTTTGTGCCAAACAAGCGTACCGTTCCCTCCGTTGGGAAAGCAAGCTGCAACATCATTTTCATTGCTGTGGTTTTGCCTGCTCCGTTTCTGCCGAGCAAACCATAAATTTTGCCCTTTGGCACATGAAGATTTACCTTATCGACAACGGTGGCTGTTCCGTATCGCTTCGTAAGATTTTCTGTTTCAATGATATAATCCATATTTGATTCTCCTTTCCGTGGGTTGCTGTTCTTGTTTTCGCTGACCACAATCTTATTATCCACGAGTATTGCATAGAAGCCAAGAAATCTACCGTCACAATGCCGACACAATAGATGTCAGCACGAAAAAAGCTCCGACACTTATCGTGTCAGAGCCTATTTTAAAGGGTTTATGGCATTTTACTTTGTTTGGGTTTGCTTTATCCAGACAAATATTTTAGCAACAAATAGCAGAAACATAAGGGCGGTTACATAGGGTTGTCTTGCCGCAGCGAAGAAGCAGATAAAAAGCGTACTCAGCACGAGAGAGCATTTTGTGATTATGTTGCTCCATGATTCCTTTTCAAAACAAACACACATCAGTTTCGCTATCCCAAGTGCAATCAAAACAATAAAAACAATCCAATAGATTGCAAGATATATTGGGGTAGTGTCTGTAAATGAAAGTAGATTGACAGAATAAATATATCCGTCAACAAGGTTACCATACAACGGCAAAAGTATAAAAGTAACCGCCATCATATCTAATATTCCATAAATGAAACTGTAAATTTTTTTCAAGTTGGAACGATTTTCAGTTTCGGCAAGTGTAATCAGTTCTTCGCCCGATAGCAGTTCATCTATGGTCACAGAAAAGAATTTAGAAATACACTTGAGCGACTCAATGTTAGGGTAACCCTTGCCGCTTTCCCATTTTGAAATGGCTGTTCTTGATACATATAATTGCTCCGCAAGTTGTTCCTGCGTTAAGTTCTTTCCAGTCCTAAGCTGTTGTAGCTTTTCATTAAATTCCATGATTCTCCTCCTGTTTGTTCCTTGTTTTCATACGTCCATCAACGGGTTTTTCTGCATCTTTTGGTATCATCCATGCACGACCAAATTTTTCAGTTCCGTCAATGCGATTTTCCTCACATAATTTTTGTATCCGTCTTTCCGATATGCCCCATTTTTCAGAAGCGGCTTTCACAGAAATGTAATTCATAATATCAACTTCCTTTCGCAAAGAGTATATAATTATTATATACGGAATGACGAATAATAGCAAGTTTCTCTCCACTAATACGAAATTATACACTACTAAACATAAAATCATACTTCGTTCAAATATCATCACCCGAAATGTACAATGATATAGGATGATATTAAAATGTACCAAGATGAAAGAAAACTTGATTTTAAGCCGTTAGGTATAGCGATAAAAAAAGCTCGGGAAGCAAAAGGGTGGACACAGGAATATCTTGCCCAACTGGTAGACCTTACGCCACGCTCTATTATGTATATAGAGAACAGGGGGCAGCACCCAAGGCTTAACAAATTTTATCTCATTACTACCTTGCTTGACATCTCTGTAGACCAGTTCTTTTTTCCATGCAATGAAGATGGCGACAACAATCGCCGCAAACAAGTTGATGTACTGTTGAATGATATGGAAGAAAAGGAGCTTATCGTGATGGAAGCTACGGCTCAAGGCTTGAAAAAGGCAAGAGAAACTGCGGAATAATTAACGCTGTTTTCGTAAGCCAAGCCAACTGAAAAAAGTGCGACACCTACACAGGCTATCGCACTTTTTAGGTTATTTTTTTATTCTCCACACAAATCATAAAGCTGTTCACATCGGTTTTGAATATCTAAGATTTCTGTTTCGGTTAAACTCCTGCGGTTATGAGTAAGTTGTTGCTCTAAAAAATCACGATAGCCATCAAGTAAGGCATCCCGTAAAAGCTCGGGGGCTTTGCAATGTTCCACACCAAACCATTGCTCATCTTTTTCATCCCAAATCATAACGGTGTATCCTCGCTTAGTGTTCACCACCTCCAAAACACTATCTTTATTTAGGTAATCGTTGAATACTTCTAAAACCTTTTCAAAGGTCATCATTTTATCAGCCCTTTCATATTTTAGGTGCTTATATGTAAGTAGTTTATATACTTATTACGACTATGATAATAAAAGTAAATCATCGTGTAAAGGATACGGATATTGTTTGCGAACAAAAGTGGCAAGCGATGCCTGTGGCTATCCAGATAGCCCCACGCGCTTGTTGAGGGAAGTCCCCCAAGCCCCCTTGGAACACAGATTTTCAATCTGTGGCTGCGCGTTCTTGTGAACGCTTTTGACTGCGACCAGCTCACCGCTGGCCGTGGTCTTTTTCTTTCTGTTGCGGCTCGGTCTGCTCCATCGCCAGGACCCGACCCACGTTATTCTTGACCGTCAGCAGCTCCCGCATGGTGGCGCGGGCCTGCCGGTACTCACCGTAAGCCTTTTTCTTGTCCGCCAGTAGCTGGGCGTACTCGGTCTGAAGCTCCTTGATGGTGGGCAGCTTCTTCACATTCAGCTCGTTGAAGGCTTCCTTGGCGGCCTGGTGCAGCAAGATTTCCTCCTCATGCTCCTGCCGGAATTTCTTTGAATACCCGGCCTTGCGGTAGGCCACATAGGTCTCGCGGGTCTTGGCGTAGTTGACGATGTGGGTGCGCAGCACGGCAATCTCGGCCATGCGCTTCTCAGCGGCCTTGATCTGATCGGACAGCGCATTATAGCGGGCCGTCGCCTCTGCTGTTTTGGTTTCCAAATCGGCATAATCCAGCAGCCCATGTTCGGACAGGTAGTTGAGGGTCTGTGCCATCTGCTTGAGGTTGAACACCTTGGCCCAGCGGGCGTACCCGGCACCTTTTCCGGCCTGGAGTTTTGCCTGGATGTCCACCAGCAGATTGACCTTCGGCGGAGCGGCCTGCGGGACGGCTTGCTTGCGGGGCATATGTTCTTTCTGGCCGGAGAGGACCGCCAACAGATCGTCCAGCGTGTAGCCGTCCCCCAGCCGGTCAAAGCGGACATTGTTGCCCCAGCCCTCCGCGCCGATGGAGATGTTTTTTCCGCGCCGGTGAACGGTGAAGCCGTCCTGTTCCAACAGGCGCAGCAGCTCCTCCAGGCTGGCCGGTTTCTGCGCCAGTGCCCGGTCAATGGCCTGACGCAGCTGCTCCTTGTGGGAGGGCTTCGCCGCGTCACCCAGCCACTTGTTGTAGCTCTGGCCGCGCCGCTTGGGAGCCTCCACAATGGAGTAACCGTTCTCAACGCAGATGGTATCGCTCAGACGGTGGACGGCGCGGGTGCTGCCCCAAAAGTTGCGGAACTTGCGGTCACACTCCAGCGTGGTGGAGTTCCATATAATATGGTTGTGGACGTGAGCCTTGTCAATGTGGGTGCAGACGATGAAAGCGTGCTTGTCCTTGGTAAATCGCCGGGCCAGCTCTACGCCCAACCGGTTGGCTTCCTCCGGCGTGATCTCGCCCGGCACAAAGGACTGCCGCAGGTGGTAGGCAATCACATCGTCCGCACCGCGCACCCGGCCGGTGCGGGCGGCGTAGGTCTGCTTGTCCAGCAGGAACTGCGCATCGGCCACGCGGCTGTCACACTGGTAGCTGGTGATGAGCCTGCCGTGGTCGGTCTTTTCTGGATTTTTTACATAACCAATGATATCGCTGATCGCCTTGCCGACCGTGCGGCCCTTGCCGGTGTGCAGCGGTATAATGCGGGTGGTGGCCATGTGGGGTCCGCCTCCTTTCCAAAAAATAAGCGGCCTGCTTATCACAGACCGCATCGGTTTACTCTATATCAGTTTCCTCGTCCATATAAAAATCGAAATCTTCCTCAAAGTCATCTTCCAATTCATCCAGTTCTATCCTGGGCGGGAACCGCATTTCATATTGTTCCGTCGCCAAGGTCCGCACGGCATCCCGCCGGTCTTTCATCCGTTTCTTCAACCACGAAAGCTGTTCTTTGGATAATCGCCAGGGAAGGTTGACCAGCCGGGTAAGTGCCATTTCTTCCGCCTGCTTTTCTGGCGGGAGGGCGGCGCAGGTTTTACAAATGTGCGCGGCGTGACCCTTGCCGGAAAACTTTTCGTTTGCCTTATACTCGCCACAGACCTTGCAGTAGTGTCCACGCTTTTTCATGCCGTGCCCTCGCAACGAGCGAACAGCTGACGGACCGCAGCCATGACCGTATTCCAGCCAAGGTCGGACGCATAGGAAAACTTTTTCTGATAGGCCACCCACAGGTCCTGCATGACCGGGCTGGCCTCCACTTCATCAAAGACTTCGGCGGCCTCGGCCAGATGGCGCTCGGTGCCGCGCTTGTGGGCTGTCGCCAGAAGCGCGTCATGGAGAACGTGCGGGTCCAGAGTGCTGCCATAGAGTTGTTGCAGGATGGCGATGTCGTAAAAATCTCTCATACGGGTGTTGGTCGTGGTCCGGGTGATGATGGTTTCCAGCTTTTCGGCCAGCACGGTCTCCAGGTTATAGGCCCAAACGTCGATGGAACGGTCCTCCAGCATGAGCTTGAAGCTGTACCGCACCTCTTTAGGGGTGATGGCGTCGCCGGTAGAAATGTCGATTTTCAGCGGGGTGCGCACCCCGTCAAAGAGCGTTGTCATCGTCACCCGAATGCCGGGATATTCCGCTTCATCCATGATTTCCGAAATGCTTTTCACCTGGAAGGTAACGCCGTCGTCAATGGGAACGGCGATGATCTCGGCCATCATGTTCTCCACATCCTCCACGCTGACGTTGGCCCCCTTGACCGTTGCGTCCAGGTCCATCGTGGAGCGGGCGTCCAGACCGACCATCGCGGCCACCAGCATACCACCCTTGAGGATGAACTTGTCCCGGTATGAGGAAAGAGAAATACGTTCAAGAAAACGCTCCATCATATAGTTGCGCATCAAAACCTGCGCATCCGCAGCATTTTTCTTTGACAGGTTACGGATCAAATCTTTCAGCTGTCTGGCTGTCTTTATCATAGCAGTACCTCCAAATACTGGCGTAAAATCTTCTCGACCCGGAACAGCTTGGCATAGCGCACCAGCGTCCGCAGGTCCTTATCTTTCCGGCGAGCATACGCTTTCAAAGCGTCCTGGAATGTCTGCATCTCGATATGGCTCCGGCTGCGCAGCACATCGCAGATCGTCCGTTCCATATCATATACCGGCACATCGTGACCGAAGGGGGTCTGCGCGGTTGTCAGGCCGACCTCATGCAGCTCCGCCTTGATGGTAAAGACCTGAACGCCCTCGTCCTTGAGCCGGGTCGGATTGTAGCCCGTCTTGACCGTAATGGAATAGGCCAGCGGCTCCCGGTCGGTCAGGTCATGGAAAAACAGCGCCGTTTCATGGGAAAAAACTGCCTGCGGACAGCGAAGATGCAGCAGATACATGGCGTCCACCCAGGCGTCTTTGGAAAGATAAATCCCATGCGCCGCCTGTTCCAGCCCACGAGACTGCACGAATTGATAAAAAACAGGTTTTGAGATCCCGGCCGCGAGGACCTGCCCGGTGCGCAGCATCCCATCCTGACGTTCCATCAGCTGGTCCAGCTGTTGAAATTGGCTCACGTTCTTCACCTTCCTTTCATGCTAATATTATACGCAAAATTAGCACGAAAGTAAAGTCAAAAAATTGCCGGGCACTCACTCCCGGCAATTCTTCGCTTCCTATTCAGCCATACACCGCGTCCTGGATCGCATACCGCAGGTCCTGTACCTTGCCCACCAGCCAGACGGCGGCCATCGGCAGGCCCAGCGGGCTGACCAGGAAGGCGATCACCAGCAGGATTACGCCGTTTTGCGGCGAGTAGGTCACAAGCACCGCGATCCCCAGCAGCGCCACCACCGTGGAGACCAGGCCGAAGATGAAGCTGGACACATACAGCAGCCAGAAGCACAGCCAGGTGAACAGCGTCAGCGCCAGCACCACCGGCACGGCAAGGATTTTCAGCCCCAATTTCAAAATAAACAGCACCGCTCTCATTTCAGCGCCTCCTTCCGCCAGTCCAGGTAGGGCTGGCACAGTTCTTTCACGGCTTTTTCATCGGCTTCTGTAACTTCCCGGCGGCCTTTCGTCCGGCGGAGCAATTCAAAGTCCTGGTAATCCGTGAGCAACAGGTCAAACAGTTCCTCCGGGATTCGGCAGAGGATACCGTCCACACAGTAGCGGGAATCCTTGTTCCAAGTCAATCGGACATAGCCGCGTTTACAAGGGAGAACTTCTTCCTCCGGGTCGTGCAGCAGGTACTCATGAAAAATCTCCAAGACGTTTTCAAACGTCAACATCAGCCATCACCTCGTTTCTGACTCCATTATCAATCACACCCCACCAAAACGCAACGATACGGGCAAAGAAAAAAAAGAGGGAGGCCCGGCGATGCAGTCTGCACGCGCCGGACCTCCCTCACAGCCGGGGCGTATGCCCCTGTCACGACAGCTTTGCCAGCTGGGTCAATACCTGATGCACCCCATCCCACAAAGCCTCCTGCCTCCGGGATATATCCTCCAGGTCGGCGTCGTAAATGCGCCCGGTTTCATGCGCACGGCGGGCCAGCTGGTTTAAGTTGTTGCTGGAATAGCGCATCAGGGACACCAACTCCTTCAGCTCCGGCAGTTCCAGGCGCACCACATAACCGTCCAAGGCCATCTTGCGCAGGTAGGCTTCCCGGTTCGTTGTTCCCAGCTGGGCCATCTTCTGTTCGATCAACGCCAGTTCTTCCGGCGAGACCCGGAAGTTCAGCTGCACCTCCCGCTTGCGCTTGGGGGCGCTCATCGCTCCGGCTCCTTTTTCTTATAGATGGGGGATTTTTTCTCCGGCTTTTCAGCGGGGCGCGGCTCCTGTTTCAGCTGGCGGCGGACCGAGGGGCGGCGCTGGCGCAGCTCTTTGGAACGGTCCTCGCTGGCCAAGATGGTGACATAGGTGCCGGGCAGTTCCTTCATGCCGGTGATCGCCAGACTGCGGAACGGCAGCAGCGTCATCAGCTGGTCATGGGCCTGGGTGCCTGCGCGGGCCAGAAAGTCTGGCGAAACGCGGGCCATGTAGTGGGTGCCGTGGGGGCTGTTGGGTGTACCCGGCGCACGAAGCTCCTGCAAAAGCCGGGCGGCCTCGGCACGGATTTCCTCCGGCGTCAGCGGCTGGAGCCGCAGATAATCCTGCCGCGCCTGGCTCAAGAACAGATCGACCAGGCCGGAGTGGCTGTCCACCACAAAGTCCAGGTTGCGTTCGCCGCCAAAGCCGTCCGGGTTGGGCGGGATGTCCACCGTCCTGGCCCACGCCTTGTTGGCCGGGCTGAAACGCTCATCCCACTCTTTCTGCTGCACGGTATTTGCCAGCACATAGAGGATGCGGGTGTAGCCGAACTGCTCGATCACCTGGGGTACCGCGTCCTTGTCCAGCCGGTTGTCCCGGTAATGTTCCGAAATGGCCGCCTCGATGGCCTCCTTGCAGGCGATGTTGGCGCGGCGGGACGCCCGGTACAAATCCAGGTCGCCCTGTTCGCGGGCATAGGCGGCGTCGTGGCGGTAGAGCGGCAGTTCCCGCTGGGCGTCCAGCGCCGCATCGGCCCGCTGCTCGATGCTGTCCCGCACCACATCCATGTAGGAAGTCTCCCGGTCAGAAAACTCCTTGTAGACATCGGCCAGCGGGGACGACGACGCCAGCAGCGCGGCGGCCCGGCTTTGGGGCAGATCCAGCTCCTCCATCGCCATCAGGATGTCCTCCCGGACCGTGTACTCATAGGTATGCTTTAGAATTTCCTCCGGGGGCTGGCTTTTCAGCCAGTCCCGGAACTTGTCCTGTTCGGCGGCCATCTTCTCATAGAGGGCCGTGTTTTTGTCGGTATTCATGTTATCGCACCTCCTGTTCGTGGTGTTTGGGTTTCTTTTCGGGGCAGCGCGGCGGCACCGGGCGTTTCAGACCCTCCAGCACCGAGGGGCGGCTGCTCTTGGCAAGCACCGCCTCCGGCGCAGGGCGGCCCCGGCCGTCCATGTTCAGCAGTACATCCAGCTCGGCCAGCCGGGCGGATTTGTCCCGCAGCTCCTGCTCCTGTGGGAAGGGCTTACCCACCTCTGCCTTGGCGGCGGCCTGCTGCTGGTAGAGGTTGTCCAGCTGGTTCTTCACCGCTTCCAGCCGCTGGGGCATCTGACTGAGCGCATTGTCGATACGGGTTAGATTTCCACGGGGGTCTGTGCCCAGCGTCGCCCGGTGGGTCATCTGGCCTTTCAGCAGGAGCATATACTCCTGCCGGAAAGCGTCAAACGACACCGACATAGTGAAGCCCCGGTAACTGCCCACCGGCACCGGGTCGGCCCCTTTGACCTCCTTGCAGGCGTCCAGCAGCGCCGCACCGGCGTTCTCCTTGTCGGTGAGGGTGTCGCCACGGACTTCCATCCCGGCAAAGCCGTCCTCCGGGTGAGGATGAGCGGCCAGGGTCGCCATATCCGCTTCCAGCCCGGCGATAAAGCCCTTGTTTTTCTCGATCTCCTCCGGGAAGGTTTTGAGCAGCTGGTCCTCCAGGCGGTACTGCTTGCTCTGGTGGTCGGCCTTCATCAGCTTTAACCGCGCCACGTCCACATCCAGGTCCATGCGTTCCTTGATGCGCGGGTCCCCGGCGCACAGCGCCTTGATCTCGGCAAAGGACAGCGCGGTTTCGTCCACATCGTCGCAGCTTCGCACCGGCGATTTGGAGGTCATAATCTGGCTGATGAATTTCTGTTTGTTTTCCACCGTCTGCCAGAGGTAGGCGTCAAACGTCCCCTCAGTGACATAGCGGTACACATGGACAGTCTCGTTCTGGTTGCCTTGGCGCTCAATGCGGCCCTTTCGCTGGGCCAGGTCGCCGGGCCGCCACGGGCAGTCCAGGTCATGCAGCGCCACCAGGCGATCCTGCACGTTGGTGCCTGCACCCATCTTGGCCGTGCTGCCCAGCAGGACGCGCACCTGGCCGGTGCGGACCTTGGAGAACAGCTCCTTTTTGCGCACCTCGGTGTTGGCCTCATGGATAAAGGCAATCTGCTCGGCGGGCACACCTTTAGCGATGAGCTTCTGCCGGATGTCCTCGTAGACCGTAAAGGCCGGTTCCGGCTCGTCCAGCGGCACCGCGTCCTCCAAAGCGTGGAGGGTCGGGTTGTCCAGCGCCTTCGCTACCTTTTTGGCAGGCCGGGCCTGGGGCGTGGAGATGTCGCAGAACACCAGCTGGGTCAGCTTGTCGGCCTCGCCGTCCCGCCAAATCTGCATGATATTGTCCACGCATTGATTGACCTTGGTGCCCGGCTCATCCGGCAGCAGCTGGTTGATGATCCGTTGGTCCAGCCCCAGCTTGCGCCCGTCGCTGGTGATCTTGAGCATATTGTCCTGGGACGGGTCCACCGTGCCGCTGTGTACCAGGGAAGCGCGTTCCGAGAGCGCCTTCACCATTTCCTGCTGCTGTTCGGTGGGCTGGGCCACGATGTTGTGATATTCTACCTCCGGGGTGGGAAGATGGAGCTGGTCGGCGGTCTTGATGTCTGCCACCTCTTTGAACAGGTTCATCAGCTCCGGCAGGTTGAAGAACTTGGAGAAGCGGGTCCGCGCCCGGTAGCCGGTCCCTTCCGGGGCAAGCTCCAAAGCGGTCACTGTCTCCCCGAAGCGGCTGGCCCAGCAGTCAAAGTGCGCCATGCCCAGCTCTTGCAGCCGGTCATATTGGAGATACCGCTGCATGGTGTAAAGCTCGGTCATGCTGTTGGAAACCGGCGTGCCGGTGGCAAAAACTACACCGCGCCCGCCTGTGATTTCATCCATGTACCGGCACTTGGCAAACATATCGCTGGATTTCTGCGCGTCCGTAGTGGAAAGGCCCGCCACATTCCGCATTTTTGTATAGAGGAACAGGTTTTTATA
>UMET01002160.1_pt1 | contig 24753 bp, 15 predicted proteins | sample 1964821 | NCBI WGS metagenome assembly UMET01 (sample SAMEA4836027, study PRJEB28245) | human gut metagenome | biome: gut microbiome; material: fecal sample | place: Denmark | collected 2008
AGGAACAAGTCCCATTTGGGGTATGGGAAGTCTTAGTAAATAACACCATGTTATCTGTTATGCTGTTCATATTACATAGTTCCTTTCTGATTTTTTTGTAGCTGTGTCCTATTTAAGTACCGCTCCTTGTAAATCGGCTATAATCTTTATTATTTTTATTGTTTAAAGTTCTCTTTTAGAGGAAATGAATGACTTGCAGAAATAGGGTAGAACAGGTTAATAGAGGCACTGTACAACATAACAGATATTATGTTGTATTGATTTGGCAATGGATAAGGAGTAACGATGGCATATACTGTAAGAAAATTCTTACAAATACAAAGGATTATGCGAGCGAGATCTAAATTAACATGGAGGTACAAACACGAATGGGATACACAGTAAAAGACTTTATCGACTCGAACAAATTCCCAGGAATGAAATTAATTAGTGACAATTCAGGAATCAATAGAGAAATAAAAGGGGCTCGGATTATTGCAGCGCCGGATATGGAAAAATTTCTGGTGGGAGGTGAACTCCTTCTGACATCTCTGATGATTTATGAAAAGCTGGATGAGCGTATGATGCTAAGTCATTTGGAAGAATTAAATAAAAAACAGGTAAGCGGGTTTATTGTGAAAAGAATTCAAAATACACCACATCAAAATGAGCTGTTTGAAACTTTATTGCTTTTTTGCAATGAACATAGTATTCCGGTTTTAGAGATTCCACAGGATTTTAACTATTGGCCGATTATTAAATATTTGCTGCCGCAGGTATTAAATATAGAAATTGCAAAAGCAGTCTACTCTAAAATGACACGTGATGAATTTAATCGCCTTTTTCCAGAAGGAATTAGTGAGTACAGATCATTAGAGAATCTGTTTGACAGAGCAGGGAGGATACTTGGGAATCCAATAGCTTTGTATGATGAAGATTTCCACTACATGTATTCAGGCACATCAGAAGAAAGTGATTTAATAATCGCAGATGGTTATGAAAAGTATGTTCCCAACATTATTTCGAGATATGAATATATGCGGCAAAAGAGAAAAAATATTGAGTATATTAGAAAAATCAACATTTTAAACCAGTGCACGTTTTATTTGGTGGTTTCGGAAGTGAGTGGACCATTAAGAGAACTGGATTTTATAACATTAGATAGTTTAATGCCGCTTTTATTATATGTTCTGACTCAAATTGTAACTGATAAAAATATGGAGAAAAAATATCATAGAGATTTGGAGTACAGATTGTTAAATGGATCCTTGTCTGAAGCGGAAGAAGAAGATGTTGCAAGCTTGCTTAAACTTGGTGTGACTGAAGATTATAGAGTTGTCACCTGTTATTTGAAAACTGAAAAGTATAAAGATAATTTTACTGTTTTTCAAAGAAAAAAGATGGAGGTTATAGAAAAAGCAATTTTAGATTTCGTACCGAGAGAGTATATTTATTGTAACACGAACCAGGTTACATATATTCATAAAGAAAACAGGACAGAAGGAAAACAGGATTTAAGAAAAAAACTGGAAGAGTTCCAAAGAATGATACAAGAGCAATTGAAAGAAGAAAAATCGAAATACGAATTTCTGATTGGGGTAGGAAATAAGGTTAAGGGTTACCATAATCTGAAAGAATCTTTCGCAGACTCAAAAATTGCAATAGAGTATATTGATGTCATTAGAAAAATAGTAGGAGATACAAATAAAACAGTAGTGGATTGTTCGAGATTAGGGTTTTTTCACATTTTTGTAAATATTAAGGATAAAAAGCAATTAAGAACATATATACCAGATACAGTGCATGAAATTCATCAGTATGATATTCAGAAAAATGGAGAACTGATTGATACGCTGGAATGCTATCTGAATAATAAACAGAGTATTCGAAAAGCTTCTGAACTAATGGGCGTGCATGCCCGGACAGTTTCGTATCGTTTGCAAAAAATAGTAAAACTAACGGGGATGGACTTCGATAACATAGCTGAGATGCTAGCTGTCCGAAATGGAATTATTATATTAAAAATATTTGAATTGTTATAAAAGATAACGAATCACATGGTTAGTGTGGTTCGTTTTTTTGTCAATTTATCGCAAATGGAGCACTTCGAACAAAAAAACGTTAAAAAATTTTCGTCCGTTGCGCATTATATTTATAAATTTAATAGCGTATAATACCGAAACTGATAAGAAAGATTATCAGCGAAAAACATTGAAGATATCAATTCTTGATATTTTTTTTGATATAAACTAAGACTTCGCAGGGTTTAGATTAGAGGGATAACGATGCAACTGAAAAATTCGACGGATTACGCAATTAGAATCGTATGTTACTTAGCAGCACAGGAACGGATGGTATCTACATCGGAATTGTCACGGAAGCTAAATGTTTCTGCTAATTATGTTCCTAAAATAGCAAAAAAACTGAAAGATGCAAAAATAGTCACTGCCTGTGAAGGTACAAATGGCGGCTATATGCTGGCAAAACAACCGGAGAACATTTCTTTGATGGAAATTATATCGTGTGTAGAGGAAACAATGGCAATTAATCGTTGTTTGGAAGAAGATCGTTTTTGTTCCAGAAATTTAGAAGATACCTGCAAGATACATAAAATCTTGTTGAGTTTGCAGAATACATACAATAATAAATTAGAGAGCGTAAAGGTTTCAGACGTTATCCGCCCTGGAGAAGATGAATATTTTGGACGATTTTATGTTGTGTTAAAGCTGAACTTAAAGGAAAAAAGCTACGAGTGTGTGTACTCGCATATCCGTGAAGTGTATGAGAGAGTAAAAAATACAGAAAGCTATGAAGAGTTCATAAGCCAGTATGTAGAAAGATATGTGTATGCTTCTGACAAAAAAATGGTTTATGACTTCTTGTCAAGTGAAGGATTAGAAGAAAGACTAGTTGATGGATGTATGGAAAAGGATCTTCCGTATCGCAGAATTACGGGAAAAGATAAGAATGCATATATTTGGATGGAAGCAAAAAAATATATAGATGCAAATGAGAATACTGCAATTATTACCTTACATAATGAGAAGATTATCCAGAACACAGTTATAAAGATGGAACGGGAACTCATAAAAAAAGAACAGGATATGGCAAAGCAGTATTGGGATATGGTATCACTTTTAACTACTGTATTGAATCATAATCAGTTAGTTGAATCAGGATATCAAGACGATATCAGTTTCTATACGAAACAGATATATCTTCAATTACAGAAAAAATATCCGGAATATGGAATTACAGATGAAGAAATTACGTCTGTAGCTCATCTAGCACCGATTCATGATATTGGAAATATAAAAGTACCAATTGAAATTTTAAATAAAAATGGAAAATTGACGGATGAAGAAATGAGTGTAGTAAAGCAACATCCATTAGTAGGTGCAGCGATGACCCAGAGATTCCCAGAGGGGATAACAACGGAAAAGCTGAACAAATATAGCTATGAAATATGCAGACATCACCATGAAAGATATGATGGATCAGGATATCCAGACGGTTTAAAAGGAAATGCAATTCCAATGTGTGCACAGGTTGTTGGGATTGTTGATGCTTACGATGCATTGATCAATGATCGGCCATACAAAAGAAAGTATGAACCTGAAGAAGCAATACGGATGATTTCAAATGGTGAATGCGGAGCATTTTCTAAAAAACTGATCCAGTGCTTGACGGCGGCAGCAAAGCAGCCAGAGTGGTTAAAAGTAACAAAAAGTCAAGCACGACAGAAGATTTGAGGCGATTTTATGAACAAGAAATTGAGTGTTTTAAGACGAATTACAGCAGTTGTTCTGTGTGTTACATTATTATCTTCGCAAGTCGTAGTTGCGAATGCTGAAGATTCAGAAAGAATGAATGTGCAGACCAATAGTGAAATTACAGATATATCGGAACAGGATGGTTTCAGCAGTGATACATCTGAAATATCTGATATCACGGAAAGTGATATTCCTGATTCTTTTGAAGGAGAATCAGAGCCAAATACAGATATTAGTTCTGAAGTAACAGAGGAATTTGGTGATTCTGAAGATCAAGGATTTACAGATGGAGAAGAAACAATTATCGAGGATGAAAACACCTCAGATACTTTGGAAGAAGCAAATCCAGATTATGAAGATGGAAAAATATGTATCTACAATTACCAGCAACTTCTGCAAATCGGTACAGGAACACAGATGTTTTCCGGAGACAAAGATGGAAATGTTGGTGAAGGGGATAAGGTTCTTGCAGATGGTGCAGAACTTACCTATGCATCAGACGCTTCCTATTGTTTGATGAATGATATTCCAATAGATAATGAAAATGTCTGGAACTTCCCATCAGATTTTACAGGTAGCATCACTTCATCATCAGAGCGCACGGGCAACACAGTATATGATTCAGTGACTGATACGATTTATGTGTATAACCGATACCAGCTTGAATTGATGAAAGGGGAATCTTCAGACAGCGAACCTGTAATGAGCGAGGATTATATTGCTGAAAAAGTTGGAATGGGACAGGTTTTTACACTGGAAGATGGTTCCTATCTTACTTACAGCAAAACACATAATTATGTGCTTGCTTCTTCATTTACAACAGAAACACCGGAGCTTCTTGCAAATAAGGCTGGGACAGAGGAGACAACTCAGGATATTACTAGCGCATATCCGTCCGACTATGAAGGAAGAAATTATTTCGGTCAGGTGGTAAAAAAGATTGGTGATAAAAATTATATTCTGATTGGAAATGAAACACAGCTTCGGGCAATCGGAACAGATACGGATGTGACAGAGCCAATCTGGCGAGTGTATGAAACAAGAGAGAAAAAGTCGGGATTGTTAGGAGGATATACAGACTGGAAACCGGCAGCGGATACAGCAGAATACAAGACAGAACTGTATTATCCGGGTGATGCGGATATTGTGAAGTTTAATGACACATATAATTGGTCTGGAAAAGAATTGTATGGAAATAAAAAAGGTGACCATAAGCTGGGAGATACAGATGAGCAGGATGGTGGGGCTTTGTTAGGAACGGGTGCCACAAAACGATATCACTATGTGAGCAGTACGATTCAGGAGTCAGCTGATATGACAGTAACTGCAACAGAAAGTACTGCCAGTGCTTCCGAAGCTGCATCTGTTGAAGCCGATGCAGCTGTAAAAGACAGCAATTCGATTGATATGACTCCACCAGACAGCGAGGAAGCAGCTGAGACAGGAAGTAATGATGAAACCTTTACAAGTGGTGAGGATGAAAGTGATTTTTCAGATGATGCGAATCTGGAAAGTATTACGGTTGATGCGAACAAAACTTACGTCCTTACCTATGATACATCCAAAAGTAGCAATACCAATATTGCAGGCACCGGATATAAATATAGCAAGGATGCGAATTACATCATCTTTCGTGATATTGAGCTTTCCAAAGAGGGGACCAATTCTAATGGAGAAGATGATGATTGGGATCCTATTGACAATTATCAGGGAAACATGGAAGGCCGAAAGGGAATGGTTGAAGGTCAGAGTATAACCATCAGCCATATCAATATTTCACAGGCGACTTCCGTTGATCAGGACAAGCAGGCAGAATATGGTATTGGATTTTTCAGAAATCTGACAACGCCATATTCTACATCCCTTACAATATCCCAAAATCCAATCACTGTGAAAAATATTACCCTTTCTGATGTGACGGTTTCTACTACTACAACAAAAGTTAAACAGAATATCAGTTTGATTGGAGGTGTGCTGAAGCTCCTGCTTGGAAATTTAAGTGGACTGAAACCGGATCCGCAATCTCTGGCAACAGGTGGCTTTGCTGGCGTTGTAAAAGGAAATATCCAGATTGAAAACTGCAATGTGGAAAATTTACATGGAGTTTCCAATGCAAATGACCGAACCGGTGGTTTCGCAGGTTATGTCAGTGGTATGACACAGTACGACCTCATATCAAATGGATTAGGAGGCCTGGTTACTACTTTAACCAAAATTCTGAATCTGATTCCTCTGCTTGGAGCCGGTGATTTGCTGACTCTCCTTTTAAATGGAGGATTACTCAGTGTAAAAAATCTTATTCCGATAGGCTATGTCAATCCAAGTATCCAGAATTGTTCTGTAAGCGGTGACACTTCTGTTACAGGTCAGAAGAGTACCGGTGGATTCGCCGGGGAAGCCATCGGTGCAGTGATGAAAAACTGTTCTGTAGGTGGAAGTACCACAGTGTCCGGAAATGACTGTTCTGGTGGATTTGTGGGACGTTCTGCGAATGCAGTCGTGGTAGGTGCATTAAGCAGCCTTGGTATTGAACTTATGGGAAATTTCCCGGTCAATACAGTTATGCTGAACTGTAGAATCGACGGAGCGGTAAACGTATCTGCACAGGGAACCTCATCTAAAGAAAGTGGTTATGCAGGCGGATTTATAGGAGAAATGCGAAATAGTTATGCGGTGGACTGCAGTATTTCCTCTCTTGGCGCTGTATCTGGAAAAGATTATACCGGAGGATTTGCCGGTATAGCAACTCTTGGTGATGTAGCGGATATTGATGAAAGCCAGGGACTTCTGGTAATTGTAAAGGATCTTCTTACAGGGTTGTTAAATGGTAAAGTAACCAACATGGATCTTCTGAATCTGGTGGGACTTCGACCTTCTGTTATAAGCGGATGCACCATTGCAGGAGATAGCATTTCTGTAACAGCAAACGGTAAAAATGCCGGTGGACTTGTAGGATATGCAGGGGCTGTCCAGATTTCCAATACTTTAGAACTTACAGACGATTCAAAGTCAACTACAAAAGCCATCCAGCGAATGCTTAATAAGACTGGCGTTACCTATGAATTTGCAGACCGTGTGAATCAGATCAATGCAGTTTCCTCTATGAAGGTTTCAGCAACAGAGAATGCAGGAGGAATCTTAGGCTATGCGAAAATGACCAGTGTCGGTGATGTCCTTGGTGGAACAGTTACAGCAGCGGATTACATGCGTTTTGAATGTAAAGACTGTTCCGTAAATGGAGGCTCTTCCGGTCTTACTGTTACTGCGTCAGATAAGGAGAATGGTTGTGCCGGAGGTACTATCGGTTATGGAACAGGTGGAGAAGTAAGGAGAACATCCGTCACAAATCTGAATTCCGTAACGGCGGGAAAGTGTGCAGGCGGTTTTGCAGGATATTTCGGAAGCGGTACCCTTGCCAATGTTGGCGGTATTAAGCTTCTTGGATTACCGCTACTAAAAATTGACAGCCTCCTTTCTGTAGGCCAGATGATTGAGACATTTACAGTTGACAGTACTGTTACAGGTGTTTCGTCAGGATATAGTGTGTCTACTGAAAATGAGCAAGGTTATAGCGGTGGCTTTATTGGAGAATGCATCAGTGGAAGAGCAAGGAACACACAGATCAGCAACCTGAAAACGGTTACTGCATCTGCAGCATCCGGAAAAGCCGGGGGCTTTGCAGGTTTTGCCAAAGCTGGAGATGCATTGGCAAGTGCAGGAGATTCTGTCACATCTTCCGGATTACCAGCAGGAATCCAACTGGAGAATCTTCTTGGAGTGGTCAGCGCCCTGAGACCGGAGTTCAATAATACGTCTATTGCCTATGTTTCGAATGGTTCTGATCCTCAGGTATCCGCTGATATGGCGGGCGGTTTTGTGGGTGACGGACAGGCAGTAGATATCAACTATGGAAACAACAATTCCGGATTCAAAGCAGACACGAATAGTGAGGATGGAACAACCAAAGGCGAGACTGGTGCGATTGCAACAACAAATATTACTGGACTCTCTTATATAAAGGGAACCAGCTATGCCGGTGGTTTTGCAGGAAGGCTGATGCCTGGTGATGTGGCACAGACAGGTTCTGTTAAGTTACTGGGCCTCTTGAATGTAAATCAACTTCTCAGTGTCATGGATGTGGCTTATCCGAGAATTTCCGATTCTTCTATTGAGGGAAACAACTTAGTTGTAACAGCATCCGGAAAGAATGATGATGTGGCGCTTGGAGACGCTGGAGGATATATCGGTAATGGAAAAGCAGTCATGGTGAAGAACTCTGATGTGACCAATGTAAAAGAAGTCACAGCACCGTATCATGCCGGTGGCTATATCGGAATCATGCGTTCCGGAAGTGCAGCGGAGGCAGGAGATGCAACAGGAGATCTTTTGAACAGTGTTCTTGGTAAGATTCTGAGTCTGAAAGAGTTGGCGAGTGTCTTGCAGGCTACATCCAGCAAAATTACAAATTGCAAAGTTGCTGGTACAGCAGATGGATTGACTGTTACAGCTGACAGAGGATTTGAAAACGCAGAAGGCTATGCAGGTGGTTTCGTTGGAGAGATGCAAAGCGGTCATGTAGATAATTCAGCAAATGCTGTTGATTCCGGAAAAGGAACGGCAGTAGAAAATCTTTTAAAAGTAGAAGGCCTTCGTTATGCTGGAGGGTTCGGAGGTCTGGTAAAAGCTGGAGCAGTTGCAGAGATTGGAGCTAAATCATCAATTCTTACAAAACTGGTTGATCTGACAGGATTACTATCCCTGGTCAATGCTTTTGTTCCGGTGATCAGTAATGCCAGTGTTAATTCTGTAGAAAAAGGGTTTACCGTTACCGTTACAGGTACTCTTGAAAAAGATAGCACCAACGATGCGGATGCCGGAAGTGCCGGAGGCTTTATCGGATGCGGAACTGGTGTACAGATCAGCAATTCCGATGTAAATAAATTGCAGCATACAGGTGTCAGTGAGCCAAAGAATCTGCAGCAGGAAGATGGTAGCAGTTATTACGGAAGCGACAGTGCATATGCGGTAAGTGGTTATCGTTATGCCGGCGGCTATATTGGGAAAGCTGCTATGGGAAGTACGGCGGCTATCGGAGGTGCAAGCGTTCTGGATCATGTACTTTCTGCTACAAATCTGTTATCAGCATTGACCGTAGTTGCATCTATTATAGACAGTTCAGATGTTTACGGAGCGATAGGCGGATTTAATGTTCTTGCAACAGATGGAGACGGTGATACCGGAAAAGCCGGTGGATATGCAGGAGAACTTCTTGGAGTTCACATTCAGAATAGTAATTCTTATAATTTTGCACATATCATAGGGCGTGAAAGTGCCGGTGGATATGTTGGAACCATGGAGCCGGGGAGTGCGGCAGATGTGGTAGATGGATTAAGTGCTCTTGGAGGACTGATCAAGGCAGATAATCTTCTTGGCGTTTTACAGGCATTTGTTCCAGTAATCAAAAACAGTGAAACAACAAGTATTCCATGTGGAGGTGCTGTGAGGGCTCAGGCTGAGAGTGATGATGGAATTTACCGTGGACTTGCCGGAGGATATGCAGGTTACAACTACGGCGGTCAGATCTGGGGGAACAATACGGATAACTGGAAAGGCTCTGAATATACAGGAACCGTAAGGGAATGTGCGGCCTATCGTATCCGATCCGTATATGGAACGGAATATGCCGGAGGTTATACAGGACTGATGCGGTGTGCGAATGTTGCAGACACAGGAAGTCTGAAGGTTTTATTCGGTCTTATCAAACTAGATAATCCGCTGACGCTTCTTCAGGCAGTGTATCCGACAGAAAAGAATACAGCTGTTTATGGACCGCTTCGTGGACTGGATACGGATACCTGGAACAAATGGGTTGGCGCTGTCGGTTCTTATGGAAGTTACGGTAATAAATTACAGGCACTTGGTGAAGTCAATGATCAAGAACAGTTAGATGAGATCATTTCTCAGTATGCATATGGATACGCAGTCACAGCAGGAAGGAGCATTCTGGCAAATAAAGCAACACAAGGAGGTTCTGCCGGAGGTTATGTAGGTCGGATGGAAGGCGGTACCGTAACAAATGGAACTGCAACAGATCTTCAGTCAGCAGAGGCTTATAGATGCAGTGGTGGATTCGCTGGTGAGATGCTTACAGGTTCTGTGGCAAACACAGGTGACGTTTCACTGGCAGGCCTTAAGATTATAGGTGCAGACAGTCTGGCAGCATTAAAAACTTTTGTGCCGGTTGTGAAACAGTCCCATGTGGAAGGATATCGTTCCGGTGCAAGGATCAGAGCAACTGGTATTGCAGACAAAGACCCGGCAGGATTTGCCGGAGGTTATGTGGGAAGGATGATCGGTGGACAAATCTGGGGAGATGGAACCAACTCCTGCAGTATCACAAATTTAAGGCGTGTAGATGGAACTTTCTATGTAGGCGGTTTTGCTGGAAAAGTAGATCCAGGTAGTGTGGCAGCTATTGATACAGCTACAAAGCAGGGACTTTTGAATAAGCTTCTGGATGTTCTTAGGGTAAATGCTCCGGCAGAGCTGATTAAGGTTCTAAATGCTACTGTTTCCACCATCCGCTGTGCATCTGTGTCAGCCTGGGATGACTGGGGCGTGATCGTAAACGGAACCTATCAAAATGGCAGCAATACCGGGTACGCAAAAGCAGCAGGAGGATTTGCAGGAAGTCTCTGCGGAGCGATCCTTGGCGAGAAAGATAATCCAGGAAGCGAAATCCGTGCAGACAAGATCCGTTCTGTAGTAGCCGGTGAATATGCGGGTGGATGCTTCGGTATTGCGGATGTTTCCGGTGCTGCAAATATTAGTGCAGGTAATGAGACCTCGGTATTACAGTATCTTTTAAAACTTGGAAGAACCGATGTGCTGGATGCGTTCCGAAGCTATGTATATTATGGAAATGTCACAGGCAGTCCCGATGCAGGGCTTGGCGTCAGTGCTAACACAGCAACAGATGCAGGACAGAATAATCAGGTTACATACAGCGGAACAGCTGGCGGATTTGGTGGTTCCCTGTTAAATGGATCTGTCAAAAACAGCAGCGTAACAGGATTAAATTATGTAACAGGCCTGAACAGCGTAGGTGGCTTTGTAGGATACTCCGGAAAAAGCGGAGTTGTAAAAATGGAGAAGCTGGATGTGCTGGGAGATAAATTTGGACAGCTTCTGGGCGGTGCCCTCGGCGTTCTGGATATTTTTGGTTCCCACATAGATGACAGTAGCGTGACAGGAGTGCCTGGTGGTTATACGGTTCAGAGTAAAGGCGGAAAGGAGCAGATCGCCGGAGGATTTATCGGCTACGCAAATCTTGCCAGAATGTCAGGATGCAATGCAGGAGATGATCAAAATCAGGAAAATAGTCTGAAACTGGTAGAATCCGGTGGAACAGCTGGTGGCTTTGCCGGAAGAACAAGCTTTGCCTATCTTGCAGATGTAAAACTGGATTCTACAGTGGTGGATGCATTATTCGTAGTTCTGAATCGGCTTGTAAGGGCATTGTATTTGGATAAGATCCAGGATTCCGACTTGTTGCATATTAATCTTGGAATTGTGAAGGTTGATGCGCTGTATGAAGGAAATCTTCTCCATGTGAATCTGCTGGGACTGGATATTTCTGTCGGGCTGTCTAAAAAGTCGACAGAAAATGATCAGCAGACAGATTTTGCAATCATTAAGATTGGAGATTCTTCTATCAAGCTTCCATGTGACAAAAACGGAATCATAACGAGAGATAATGATGTAAAGTCCAATATCAGTGTCAACCTGATTAAGGCAAATAGGACAAAAATTACAGACAGTAATGTATATGGAATCAGTACGGGATACGATGTCTATGCCGGCGGTGCCGGAAATGATGTAGATGGTGGTGCAAAGGATGGACGAAGCGGTGGATTTGTAGGTTACAACGATGAAGGACTGCTGAAAAATAACAACATGTATTACTGCGATGTGGTCCGTGGAACATCTAAGCTGGTGGGACCATTCAGCGGAAAAAGTGATCTGAACTCTGTATATGACTTTAATACAAAAGCAGGTGTAGAAGGTGAGAATAACAATTATCGTATCTACCGAAAACCGGCGATTAGTTTTGATGAGATCAAAAAGAATTCGAAACTTCTGACAGATACTTTCAGTCAGGAAAATGGATGGAGCATCTTCTCAGTAAAACATGTAGTGCAGGTAGATGAGTATAACACCTTGCAGAATGCAGTTATGGCAACAAAAGATTCTTCTGAAACAGCAGATCTGAATGCTTATGTATCAGATGCGAAAGCGGTTTTGATGTCAGATGCCAAAACTACTGTAAATACAGGGGATAGCACGTCACCGGAACCATCTGATACACAGGATCCATGTGATGAATTTGTAAATCTGACCATTAATAAGGTATGGAAAGATTTCCGGAATATGGACAACATCAGACCAGACACTATTAAGGTTACAATTTCCAGAAGCTGGACGGATGCGGAAGGAACAAAACATACAGAAGTTGTGCCGGGATATGAAAACTATGAAATAAAAGGTGATATCTCAAAATCTACATGGCAGAAAGTGGTTGAAACTCTTCCAGCCTACATAAAAGATGATGCTGAAAAACCGCATTATTATGAATATTCTGTTACGGAAACGGAAATAAACGGATATACAACTACAATAAAAAGCTCTGATGATGGATTTACCTTCACGATTATCAACCGACATTTTGCATTGCTTCCGGATACCGGCGGCGAGGGTATTATGATGTTTATCATAGCCGGTGGTTTGTTGTTAGCATTCCTGCTTTATACCGGACGTAGAAAGAAAAGGAAACAGACGATGTAGGAAAGAGGGAGTAGGGTCATGAGAGAGAGATGGCTGCGTAGGGAACTTCCACCGTAAAGGCTGAAGGAATCCCCAGCAAACCAATAAAAAATCAAAAGAAAGTGAGAAGAGGAACATGAAGAAATTAGTATCAAGATTTATGGCAGTTCTGATGGCAATGGTCATGATACTGTCCATGAGCATGACTGCATTTGCAGCAGATGCTCCAAAAGGAACCCTGACAGTCAACAATACAGTAGCAGGAAAGACTCTGGATCTGTATCAGATTTTTACCGCAACAAAAAGTGGCGATAATGTAGCTTATACACTGAACAGTGCATATGAAGGATTTTTTAAGAATAATACTAGAATATCAGGATCTGAAAGTTTAACAGGTGAAGCTTTAAGTGAAGCGGCATATAACTATGTTAAAGATCAGGTCGGAAAAGATGGAAGGAATGGCGCAGCGTTTGCAAAAGATATCTTGGGCTGGATTCTTGAGAATAAAACTACTGTAGATGCTACTCATACAACTGCACCTACAACCGCTGGTAATACGGTAATTAATAACCTGGATTATGGATACTATGTGGTTTATCCATTAGGTGCAACAGATACATCTACAGCACCTGGAAATGAGACAGTAAAATCCGTAGCATCTTTAGTCAGTGTTACAGACACTACAGTTTCAATTAACATGAAGAGCAATTACCCCACAGTAGTAAAAAAAGTAAATGACAAAAATGCAGATGATGTCAACATTGGTGATGAAGTGACTTACACACTGACATCTAAAGTACCGGATATGACTGGATATACTTCTTATGTATTTAACTTCAAGGATACATTATCCACAGGACTTACTTTTAAAGGAATTACTTCTGTGACAGTTGGATCAGGTGAAAATGTGCGGAATGTTACTGCAGGTACTGGCGATAATACTTATACATTAACACAGAACGGACAGGACATTACAATTACAATGAACAATTTCCTTGCTTCTAATAAAGACAAAGTAGGTCAGGCAATCACAGTAACTTATACAGCAACCTTAAATAAAGATGCCGTAACTGGATTTGATCCTAACACCAACAAGGCTACTGTTGAATACAGCAATAAGCCAGGAACAGGTGAAAAAGGTGAATCTGAACCAAGCAAAGTAGATGTACATACTTTTGATTTCACAATCTTCAAATATTATTTAAAAGATGCGACTAAGACTGGACTTGCAGATGCAGAATTCGAGCTTTACAAGGCAAAAGGTGATGTAGCTGGAGACAAGGTAAACATTAAAAAAGTAGTAGATGGCGAATACCGTGTGGCAACATCTGAGGAAGCTGCAGCAGAAGGTTTCAAATCCGATGTAATTGTATCTGGTAACAACGGTAAAGTTCTTGTAAAAGGTCTTGATGCCGGAACTTACTACTTAAGAGAGACAAAAGCTCCAGAAGGATACAATAAACTTCTCAGCGACATCAAGGTTGAGATTAAAGCAAACTATGATCCAGTAACCCAAAAACTGACAAGCTATACTGTAACTTATACATATAATAATGTAACAAATAGTTCAACAAGCAACAGTGCAGAAACTTCTCCAGAAGTACCTGTAGAAAACAAGACAGGTGCACAGCTTCCATCTACTGGTAGCAAGGGTGCCCTCATGGTAACACTGGCTGGTATCGTTCTTTTCGGTGCATTAACAGCAAGCAAAGCTTTTGGCAAAAAGAAAGCAAAAAACTAAGGCATTCTGAAGTTTAAGAATGGATAAAAAGACAGTTCATCTTCCCGGTATCGTACCGGGAGGATGTCTGCTTTTTCTGAAATGTCCAGTGTGGACTGGGTATTTCAGAAGAAACAGACGAAAAGGTGAAAGGTATTATGAAGAAAGTAGTGAAAATACTAAGAGGAATCGGATATCTGGCGGCATTTTCTTTAATCCTGTATCCGGTAGTGAGTAATTACATTAATCAGATGAACAGCACAACGATTGCTACAGATTATGAACAGGAAGTTTCTCATTTGTCGGAAGAACAGGAGAATGCAATGATCGAACAGGCACAGGAATATAACGAAAGCCTGATCGGAATTGGTTCCATAGCAGATCCATTTTCAGAAAGCAATGAAAACCAGACAGAAGATGATGAGTATAACAAACTTTTAAAAATTGATGACACTGGAATGATGGGATATATTGATATTCCAAAGCTTGATGTTGTTCTTCCGGTTTATCATGGAACATCCGAAAAAGTACTGCAGTCAGGTGTAGGACATCTGAAAAACACCTCGCTTCCGGTAGGCGGTGAGAGCTGTCATGCGGTATTATCCGGACACCGTGGACTTGCAAATGCCAAGATATTCACCGACCTGAACAAGATGGAGGTTGGAGATGTATTTTATATTAAAGTTCTTCATCATACCTTTGCCTATCAGGTGGATCAGATTCTGACAGTATTGCCATCAGATACAGATTCTTTACAGATTGAAAAGGGCAAGGATTATGTAACACTGGTCACATGCACTCCTTATGCAGTTAACACGCACAGACTGCTTGTACGTGGCACTAGAATTCCGTATGAAGAGGCACAGAAGGTAGATGAGGAAGTTGGTCTTCAGCGCACAATCCCATTCAATTTGATTCTATTGATTGCTGGAATTATTGCTTTAATCATCATATGGGTGAGCATTAAGTTACATAAACGCAGGAAGGAGAAAAAACATGAGCAGAATAAGTAAACGTAAGCGAATATATATGTGTATGGCCAGTGTGATGTGTATGCTTTTACTCCTCATTCCGTTACCTGTGTCTGCGAATGATCTGGGAAGTATATTATTAAAAGCAACGGTTGAAGATGAGACCACGGTATATAAGCTAAGTAATACTGAATTTACGATGTATCAGGTCGGAACATATAAAAATAATTCATGGGCATTAGTGAGTGAGTTTGCAAAGTCTGGAGTCATATTTGATTTTGATGATTCTTCCGCTCAGGCAGAAGCTGCAAAAAAACTGGAAAAATATGTACAGGATAACAACATCAAAGGAATGTCCGGAAAGACCAACTCAGACGGAGAAGTTATGTACAGAGATCTGGAAAAAGGAGTGTATCTTTTTGTCCAGACACAAAAAACACAAATTAGCAATCAAGTATATCAAAGCGAACCTTTTATCATAACAGTTCCAGGTAATTATGATGGTCAGATAATTTGGAATGTAACGGCAGAACCTAAATTTAAAAATGAATCGATACCACCAATTACCACGAATACGCCACCAGTTTCAGAAGAACCATCGGGTGATAAAAGCAGCCGCACTCCAAATGTAAAAACGGGAGACGATACGAATGTAATTATGTGGCTTTCCTTAATGGGAATATCCTTAGCCATATTTAGTATTTGTAAAAGAAAAGTCCATAAATAATATGAGAAGATCGGGAAATCCCGGTCTTTTCGTTTTGTTATATAACTGGCATAACCCAAAAACAAATACCTCCGGAGGTGCACCGTATGGCGTCACCTGGGAGGAAATGGGTTTGAAATCATGGGAAGATTTGGAAGAAAATGAGTGAGTTGCCAGTGCAATCTTATTTATCTCTTGTGACAGAAATAGGTTCCCGTTTTGCTGAAAGTAAGTCTGAACTGATCTCAGGAGCATTAAGCAGTGCTGTGAAATTCTGTCTGATGATATCCAGTGTCTTTTGTTTTTTCTGTAATTCCTGTTTTTCCCGGACAGTAGCAGCCTGTTCAGATTCAAGATTTTCAATTTGCTTCTGGATTTTGTCAGAGCTTGGGATTTTTGTAACACCGAGATCCTGAAGCTCTTTTTTTAGTGAATCGTGGAGCTGGTATTCTGCCTGATGCGGTATGCTTTTGGATTTTTTGCAGATTTGCAATCTTCAATCACTTTTCGGCAGAGCCGGTAAGAATCACAGTAAACGCAAAATAGCGAGTACCTGTTCAAAATCATCTAATGTGAGATAATAGACTCATCACTACAAAGTCCAAATAGTTTAGTGCTCAACTTTTTAGACCTTGTTACAGGAGGTGAGTCATGAAATCTCACACAAGTTTAATTGCACAGCAAACCCGTTTGAATGAATGGGCTGAACTAATCAGGGACTGTCAAAGCCGTCCGCAAGGAATGAAGATTGATGAATGGTGTCAGCTGCACGACATTACAAAAGCGAGTTATTACTGGAGGCTTCGGAAAGTCCGTGAGGCTTATCTGAAGACTGCGGAGCAGACACCAACATTTGTAGAAGTTCCGTCTTCTGCAATCCATCCAGAAACACTTTTGGGAGTGATCAGCAATGCTCAATGATGGCTCTGGGTTCAAAAAAGTGTATCTGGCGACCGGATTTACGGATCTGCGCAGAGGGATCGATGGTTTAGCCAGGATCATACGTTTTCAGTTCCAGCTTGATCCTTACGCTAAGAATACATTATTCTTATTTTGTGGCAAACGCACAGACCGCATAAAAGGACTGATCTGGGAAGGAGACGGATTTCTCCTTCTGTACAAGCGGATTGAAAACGGGAACTTCCGATGGCCTCGCACACAGGAGGAAGCGCTGGAGATCAGCACAGACCAGTATCGAATGTTGATGCAGGGTCTGGAAATCGTTGCCAGACATCCAATAGAAGAAGTTCCTGATCCTGAATTCTCCTTGTGATTTGTGCAAAACGCAGAAAATAAAATCATTTTCATCCATATCAGGTGATTCTGTGCGGTATAAAATTTAAAGTTATTCACATCCTGAAAGTTTTTTGTGGGTTTCTCTATACTCCTGCTTCCAAAACTTTTCAGGTTGTGGATAACAGTCCTGAATATCTGAATTTCAGGCTTTTATTTTCAGGTATCCATGACTGTTATCCACCGTCAAAATGACGAAGGTGACAGAATGTAAAAATAGCCAAAAATCTTGGATTCTGCTATAATACTCAGGAAAGTGAGGGTTGGTTATGGCAGTCAAGTATACGGAGGAACAATTTTTTTACGATCATCCAGAGATTGCAAACTTCAGTGGTTTCATGACCGTTATGGATGAAAAATCGATAGGATTTGTTTCATGGAATCCCACACAGTTGCCGGAATTAGTGGAAATCGGTCATAACTGTATCGCAGCAGAATATAAAGGGAAAGGATATGGAAAGCAGCAGATGCAGGAGGCGGTTCGGCGTGTGATTTCGCAGGGAGCAAAAAGAATAGCCGTTTGCACCAATGCAATTTTACTTCCGGCGCAGCGTACTTATGAAAGCGCTGGTTTTCGACAGTACGATAGAGGAGAAGAGCCTATTTGCCCAGAGTATGCCGGGGAGAGAATTTATTATGAAATGATGATAGAAGAGGATCAGGAACGTAAAGATTTGGATAATCTGATGAAATAGAACTGGATATTCTCCGGTCCTTCTGCTAAAATAATAAGGCTTGAGGTAAAACGAAACATAGTTTTCCTTATCCAAAGAAAAGAAGGACGTATGGAGGCACAAAATGAAGAAGAAGATTTCTCTAAGAGAACTGGCGATGATCACCGTGGCAATGTTTGTGGTTTCGGTGGCTGTATATTTTTTTATGATACCCAGTAAGGTAGTCGTGGGGAGTATATCTGGTGTGGCAATGGTAATCGCGCAGGTTATTCCTATCCCCATTTCAATTCTGACATTTTTGCTGAATGTTATTTTGCTCACCATAGGGTTTTTGTTTATCGGAAAGGAATTTGGCGCAAAGACGGTATATACGTCCATGCTGCTGCCGGTATTTTTATGGATTTTTGAAAGAGTGGCTCCTCTGGAAGAGTCTGTAACGGGGAATCTTGTGTTTGATCTGGTAGCATATGTTCTGCTGGTGGCGCTGGGACAGGCGATTCTGTTTCGGGTCAATGCTTCCTCTGGCGGTGTGGACATTATTGCAAAGCTGATTAACAAGGTTACAGATATGGAGATTGGAAAAGCTGTCATGGTAGCGGGTATGGCCACGGCGATGACATCAATCTTTGCTTATGGAATCAGCACCTTGATCATCAGTCTTATTGGAACATATGCGAATGGATTGGCGGTAGATTATTTTATTGACGGTTTTAATAAAAGGAAAAGAGTGTGTATCATTACAGAAGATTACAAGGAAGTGCAGGATTATATTCTTCATCAGTTAAATCAGGGGGCAACCCTGTATGTAGCGCAGGGAGCATATGATGCGACGCACAGGATGGAGCTGGTAACCGTTCTTGCGGCGCAGGAATATCGTATGCTGATCAATTATCTCAAAAGCACGGATAAACAGGTTTTTGTAACGGTGTCTACGGTAAATGAGATCATTGGAAATGGAGTGCAGAACAGGAAGGGTAAGGATGATATATTTAGATAATGCAGCGACTACGAGACAAAAACCGCCTTGTGTGATACAGGCGGTGACAGAGGCGCTGCAATTTATGGGAAATGCGGGAAGAGGAGGACACGATGCGTCCTTAGGGGCTTCCCGCATTATTTTTCAGACGCGGGATAAACTGGCAGAATTGTTTGGAGGTGAGGCACCGGATCGCATCGCATTTACGTCAAATGCAACGGAAGCATTGAATATATCTTTGAAGGGGATTTTAGAATCGAAGGATCATGTGATTACCACGGAACTGGAACATAACTCAGTCTTGCGTCCGCTGTATGAGCTGGAAAAGAAGGGAATAGAGCTGACGATTATCAGAAGTGACGGGAAAGGATGTATTCATATAGAAGATATCCAAAGGGCGATTCGAAAAAATACCCGTATGATCGTCTGTACGCATGGTTCCAATCTGACAGGAAATTTGATAGATATTGGAAAGATTGGCGAACTTGCTCGAAGGCATGGGGTGATTTTCGTGGTGGATGCGTCGCAGACCGCCGGGATATTTCCCATTGACGTTCAGAAAATGAAGATTGACGTGCTCTGTTTTACCGGGCATAAGGGGCTTTTGGGTCCGCAGGGAGTAGGAGGGCTCTATGTGCGCCGGGGAATTTCAGTGAAGCCCTTAAAGTCAGGAGGCAGTGGAATACGCACTTACAGTAAGACTCATCCAGATCAGATGCCGGAGGCGCTGGAAGCGGGAACTTTGAATGGTCATGGGATTGCAGGGTTGGGAGCGGCGCTGGATTATCTGAAAGAAACAGGGATAGATGAGATACGAAATAAGGAACTGAGGCTTATGTGGCAGTTTTATGAAGGGGTCAGTGATTTGAAAGAGGTTACTGTGTACGGCGATTTTTCGCAGAGAGAAAGGTGTCCGATTGTTTCCTGCAATCTGGGGGATTATGATTCGGGAGAAGTGAGCGATGCTCTCTATGAAGAATATGGGATTTGTACGCGTCCGGGAGGACACTGCGCGCCTTTGCTGCATCAGGCGTTGGGAATCGCAGAGCAGGGGGCGGTACGGTTTAGCTTTTCTCATTATAATACGGAGGAGGAAGTAGAGGCGGCAGTCAGAGCAATGAGGGAGCTTGTGAAAAATTAAAGAAATTATCGTTGTCAAGACGCACCTGATTCGGTATAATGGATTTTCAGATAGGTTTTATGTGCCTAACTAAATGGTAAATGAAAAAATGAGTAAAAATTTGAATTAGAAAGTGCAGAGGATATTTATGGATCAGGAAAAAAGAACAGGAGCATCCCAAAGATGTATGGAAATAGAAAAAGAGTTTCAGATTCCTGGTGTTGGTGAGTTGTTTTTTGACATTGAGCAGGAATTTCCGGGAGAATTGTATTCCCTGAAAAAGTTATATGGGAAGTTTTCCGGTTTTTGCAAGCCGAAGATGGAGGAGGAAGAGAAGTTAGCCATGTTGGGAAAGGCAGCCATGGAACTTACCAGTCAGGAGGCTCCCAAGTGGGAAAATATTGCCGGTTGGATTCTGGCGTTTCAGTTTCACCTTCAGTTGAAAAAGGAAGAAGAAAAAAGAAAGATTGGTGATTTTGCAGATAAGATCAGATATCTGACAGAACAGGGGCTCTACGGAGTGTATATTCAGGAAGCGTATACGCCGGAAGAGATCCGGCAGGCAGCGTCCTTTATTGTGCCGGAAAGGGATCGCCTTTTAAATTATTCCGGGTTGGATCTTTTGTTGAAGCGCTATGTGATCTCCAGCCACAGTCATGTGCCATTAGAGAGTCCGCAGGAGATGTTTTTGGGAATCGCGCTGCATTTGGCGATGAAGGAAGATCATAAGATTCGTCTTGCATGGGTCAAAGATTTTTATGATATGCTGTCCCGTCTGGAAGTGACGATGGCAACGCCGACGCTGTCTAATGCAAGAAAACCCTTTCATCAGTTGAGCTCCTGCTTTATCGATACCGTACCGGACAGTCTGAAGGGGATTTTCCGTTCCGTGGATAATTTTGCCATGGTGAGTAAGTATGGAGGCGGCATGGGAATGTATTTTGGAAAGGTCCGGGCGGCGGGAAGTATGATCCGGGGCTTTGAAGGAGCGGCAGGCGGTGTGATCCGGTGGCTGCGTATTGTAAATGATACCGCCGTGGCGGTGGATCAGGTTGGCGTTCGGGCAGGAGCGGTGGCGGTTTATCTGGATGCGTGGCACAGAGATTTGCCGGAGTTTTTACAGATTCGTACCAATAATGGTGATGAGAGAATGAAGGCTCATGACGTATTTCCGGCAGTCTGTTACCCGGATCTGTTCTGGAAAATGGTTCGGGAGAATCTGGATCAGGACTGGTATCTCATGTGTCCCCATGAGATTTTGATGGTGAAAGGTTACAGTCTGGAGGACTGCTATGGGGAAGAATGGGAAGAAAAGTACTGGGATTGTGTAAAGGATGAGAGAATCCATAAGAGGACGATCGGGTTAAAAGATCTGGTGCGGCTGATCATCAAGTCCGTGGTGGAAACGGGAGCGCCGTTTACTTTTAACCGGGATATTGTAAATCGGGCAAATCCAAACGGTCACCGGGGAATGATTTACTGTTCCAATCTCTGCACGGAGATTGCGCAGAATATGGCTCCGATTTCTACAGTGGAGACAAGGGTGGAGACGAAAGAAGGAGATACGGTGGTAGTCAACACCACAAAGGCAGGAGAATTTGTGGTGTGTAACCTGGCGTCGTTGTCTCTGGGACGGATTCCGGTAGATGATACAGCGTATCTGCATCAGGTGGTGCGGACAGTGGTGCGGGCGCTGGACAATGTGATAGATCTGAATTTTTATCCGCTGTCCTATGCAAAGATCACAAATCAAAGGTATCGTTCTATCGGGCTGGGAGTGAGCGGATATCACCATATGCTGGCAAAAAAGAAAATCCGCTGGCAGTCGAAAGAACATTTGGAGTTTGTAGATCGTCTTTTTGAGGAAATCAATTATGCTGCGATTCGGGCAAGCAGTGAAAATGCAGCGGAAAAGGGCAGTTATCAGTATTTCTCCGGTTCAGACTGGGAGACGGGAGCGTATTTCCAAAAGAGGGAGTATACTGATGAACGGTGGAGAAAGCTTCAGGAAAAGGTTCATGAAAATGGGATGCGGAATGCGTATCTTCTGGCGATCGCACCCACAAGTTCTACTTCCATCATCGCAGGAACTACGGCAGGGATCGATCCGGTGATGAACAAATATTTTCTGGAGGAAAAGAAAGGTTCTATGCTGCCGCGTGTAGCGCCGGATCTGGGACCAGATACTTACTGGTATTATACAGACGCTCACCATGTAGATCAGAACTGGTCGGTGGAAGCCTGCGGAGTACGGCAGCGCCATATTGATCAGGCGCAGTCCATGAATTTTTATATTACCAATGATTATACCATGCGTCAGGTTTTGAATCTTTATATAAAAGCATGGGAATGTGGCGTGAAAACGGTGTACTATGTACGGTCAAAGTCGCTGGAAGTGGAAGAATGTACTTCCTGTTCTTCCTGATAAGAAAAAAAGAAAGTGAGAATATGTCATGCAGGAATTTGATATTCGTCAGCCTCTGATTCATAAGCCGCTGTTCAATCCCGGAGGAGATCCTCAGGTACAGAACCGGCGGATGATCGGGGGAAATACTACGAATCTTAATGATTATAACAATCTGAAATATAACTGGACATCGGACTGGTATCGGCAGGCAATGAATAATTTCTGGATTCCGGAGGAGATTAATCTTTCTCAGGATATGAAGGATTACCCGAAACTTTCCGGGGCAGAGAGAAAGGCTTATGATAAAATTTTATCATTTCTGGTCTTTTTGGACTCCATCCAGACGGCAAATCTGCCCTGTATCGGAGAGTATATAACGGCAAATGAAGTGAATCTATGTTTAAATATTCAGACCTTTCAGGAATGTGTACATTCCCAGTCGTATTCCTATATGCTGGATACGATCTGTTCTCCCGAGGAGAGAATGGATATTTTATATCAGTGGAAAACAGATGAACACCTTCTGAAGAGAAATACATTTATCGGAGAACTTTATAATGAGTTTCAGATGAAGAAGGATGCGGGAACGCTTTTAAAGGTGCTGATGGCGAATTACGTTTTGGAGGGAATCTATTTTTATTCTGGTTTTATGTTTTTCTATAATTTGTCCAGAAATGGAAAAATGCCTGGATCTGCTCAGGAAATCCGTTATATCAATCGAGATGAAAACACACATCTGTGGCTGTTTCGTAACATTATTCTGGAACTGCAAAAGGAACATCCGGAATTGTTCGATGCAGTGATGATCGGGCAGATGCGGGAACTTCTTATGGAAGGGGTAAGACAGGAGATTGCATGGGGACATTATGTGATCGGAGATGAGGTTGTGGGACTGAATCGGCAGATGATCACAGATTATATACAGTATCTGGGAAATTTGCGCTGGACAAGTCTGGGGTATGAGGCGATTTATCCCGGTTTGGAAAAGGAACCGGAGTCCATGGGCTGGGTATCTCAGTATGCCAATGCCAATATGGTAAAGACAGACTTTTTTGAAGCGCGGTCTACCGCATATGCAAAATCTACGGCATTAGTGGACGATCTGTAAAATAAAAAAACTGGTATAAAATTACAAGGAAGAATGTGAGATTTCTCCTTGTAATTTTTTTTGTTCTATGATAAAATTACCCAGTATGTCAATTATTTAACAAAATGCCAGGGGCAAAAGTCGTCAGGCATTTTAGGAATGAAAGAATTACGGAGGAAACAGAACATGCGGAAAAAAGAAAAGAATGGATTTCCCGGTGGAATTCATCCCACAGATGGTTATGATAAAGCATTGACCATGGATATTCCCGTACGAGAGTTCTGGCCTGATCAGGTTACTGTTTTGACAGAACAGTCTTTCGGAGGAAAGTGCGGTCTTCAGGTAAAACCAAACGATCAAGTAAAGGCGGGAGAGCTGATCGGGGTACCGGAAGCTTTTATGGCAGCCCCTCTGCATGCCAGTGTCAGTGGTGAGATCCTTGAGGTGAAGGAAGTTTCCAATCAGGGAAGAAATATTTTAGCCTGCATCATACAGTGTAAGGAAAAACCTCATTTTGAAACGCAGACATATGAAAAAGAGGCAGTGGATATTTCTGGATTGTCCCGAGAAGAGATTATAGCAGGGATTCGGGACGGCGGACTTACAGGAATGGGCGGAGCTGGTTTCCCAACTCACAAAAAATACGAAACAGATAAAAAAATAGAGGCTCTTTTGATCAATGCGGCAGAATGTGAACCATTTCTCACCTGTGATTATCGTCTGATGCTGGAGTACAGTTGGAGTGTACTCAATGGAGTACGACTGATGCTGAAGGGTTCTGGAGCAGAGACAGCGTATATCTGTATGGAAGATAATAAGCCGGAAGCGGCAAAAGTACTGCAGGAGGCATTGGAAGCGGGACGAAAATCTGGTGCGATTGGGCAGCAGGAAAACATTCAGATCACAGTTCTTCCTACGAAATATCCTCAGGGAGGCGAACGTCAGCTTATAGAAAGTGTGCTGAAAAGAGAAGTTCCCATGGGCGGACTTCCCGCTGATGTGGGCGTGATCGTCTCTAATGTGGGAACAGCCAAGGCGGCGGCCGATCAGATTCTTGGAGGTATTCCTTTGATCAGGAGAATCGTTACTGTGACCGGCTGTGTGAAAAATCCGGGAAATTATCTGGTTCCCATTGGAACATCAGCAAAGGAGCTGGTAGAACTCAGCGGCGGTGTGACAGTGAAGAACAACAGAGTGATCGCAGGAGGTCCCATGACAGGACCT
>UMET01016065.1_pt1 | contig 24627 bp, 25 predicted proteins | sample 1964821 | NCBI WGS metagenome assembly UMET01 (sample SAMEA4836027, study PRJEB28245) | human gut metagenome | biome: gut microbiome; material: fecal sample | place: Denmark | collected 2008
AAGACATGGAGCTATTATTGGAATTTGCTGTGTGCTGATTGTTTTTCAGATTATCGAACCTAAATTTATGCGACTTAATAATATTCTGGGAGTGTTGAATTCCAGTTCTATTTTAATAGTTATGACTTTTGGTATGACGATGGTAATGGCTGTTAGAGGGATTGATTTATCGATTGCGCAGGTGGCAGATGCGTCTGGAGTAGTGGCAGCGATGCTTATTTTATCAGGGAAAAATTTTGTTGTTGCGATAGCGGGAGCAATGCTGTTCGGCTTACTAGTTGGGGTGATTAATGCGGTTTTAATTTCATATTTAGGAGTACCTGCTATTATTGGAACATTGGGAATGATGTTTGTTGTTAGGAGTTTTGAATTGACATTAACTAATGGAGCACAGCCGCAAATATTATTTACTCTTCCGGCAGAAAGAGTTAAAAATTTTTTCTTTATGGGGCAAGAAAGTGTAGGCCCAATTTCCATATTGATTATACTTACGATTGTGATTACCCTGGGAATGTTTTTAGTAAAAGAGCGTTCAGTATTCGGAAGACATATGGATGCTTTATGTGGAAACGTTAGATCTTCTCTGTTAGCGGGAATTCATGTACGAAAAGTTTTTGCGGCAACATTTGTAATTAGCGCGTTGTTGGCGGCATGGGCGGGAATCATGCTGGTCTCAAGATCGGGTAATGCTGTGCCAAGAGGAGTGGAAACATATTTGACAGATTGCTTTGTGGCAGTGTATATAGGAACGTTGATATCTGATCGCAATAAATTTAATATAATAGGAAGTGTAATCGGAGCATTATTTGTTGGTTTTACAAGTAATTTTATTACATTGATGGGAATGGGGATTGCTTATAAAAATATTTTTAATGGAATTTTTATTATTTTAGCTGTAGCTTTAGGAGTGCTTAAGAGTAGAACACAGTCATAACAGGAGGATAATTTATGATGAAAATTGATGCGCATTCACATGTGGGTAAAGGAGCAGCAGTATGGAGTGGACAAGATGTTGTAGATAGAATGAATACTATGGGAGTGGACAAAACAATTATTTTCCCGTTTACAGAAGGGTATTTTAATAATGAGGATATACTAGGATATGTAGAAGAAAATCCTGAACGTCTAATACCATTTTGTGCTGTGAATCCGTGGAACGGTCAGGAGGCCCTTGATGATTTGGAAGAATGCTTAAAAAAAGGATTCAAAGGAGTGAAGCTACACCCTACATTATGTGGTTTTCCTTTGAGTAATCAAAAATTGGTGAATCCGATTTTTGAAATCGTACAATCCTATGGTGGGGTAGTTATTGTACATGGTTCGGCAGATTTGTATAACTGCCCGTTGGAATTTGATAGAATGGCACGCAGATTTCCACAAGTTCCTCTAATAATGGCCCATTGTGGATTTTTCTGGGAATGGGAATTGGCTATAGAGGTGGCGATGGAAAATGATAATTTATATTTGGAAACATCTCGTGTGCCGGGATTTGAGACAAATAAAATAATTCAAAAGTTAGGAGGAGATAAGGTAATATGGGGAACGGATGGCCCATTTTGCGATTATGAGTGGGAATTTAATAAAATCAAGCGGTATGCGAATGGAGAAAAAGAGTTTGATAAAATTATGGGAGGTACTATCTTAAGTCTTTTAAAAGATTAAATGATATACTTCTTTGAGAAATTTGGTGAAAGTTCAAAAAGGAGCTGAGAATATTAAGTATTTAGTATTCTCAACTCCTTTTGTTAAAAAACAGGAAATTTATTTCACTTGCTATTTTTGAAGAAACCTTACATAATGAATTTATCGAATAGTATAGTCAGAAATATCGGGAGAGGTGTTGTGTGATGGGTGAGATACGAAATGTCTATTATCCGCAAAATGAGATGAATACAGTATTGCTTCCGGTTGCAACAGGCTGCCCTTACAATCGATGTGCTTTTTGCTCTATGTATAAGGATGAAATATATCAGGAAGTGCCGATTCAAGAGATAGAGCAGGAACTAATGAATGGAGATCCATATACGGAACGTATATTTTTGACAGGTGCGGATCCGCTGGCTGTTGGATATGACAGAATGTTCCGTATCTTGAAGCTGATTGCAAAATACTTCCCTTATTGCGGATGTGTGGCAGCGTATGCATCTGTGAGAAGTCTCAAGAGGTACTGTGTGGAAGAGCTTGAATCGCTTCATAGAGAAGGACTCAGACTTCTCTATGTCGGATTTGAAACAGGGGATGATGAAGTGCTGACTTTTATGAAAAAGGGAAATACAGCGGAAGAAGCAGTGCAGCAAGGTCGGAAATTAGCTGAGGCGAATCTGATGTTTAACGCAATTATCATGTATGGAATTGCCGGAAAAGGTAAGTCTGTGAGAAATGCAAAACTGACAGCAAAGATGTTGAATCAGTTAAATCCGAGGAAGATTATTACAATGAATCTCACTGTTTTTCAAGGAACCGAATTGGCTCATCTTGTAGAAAAACAGGAATTTGTCGAAGCCGGTGTAAGAGAAAAAAGAGACGAGATAAAAGTTCTGATCGAGAATCTGGATGTCGGAAAAAAGGTGGAGTTTGATACAACTCATGCAACGAATCTTGTGAAATTGCAGGGATGGCTTCCTGAACAGAGAGAAGAATTTATAGAAAAACTGGAGGATTGAAAATGCTTGCCTACACGTATAAGGAACAAGGGAAATTTATTTTGGAAGAAAAGGAGAAACCAAAACTTCAAGGTGAACAAGATGCAATTGTGCGTGTAACTCTTGCCAGTATTTGTTCCAGTGATCTTCATATTAAGCATGGAGCGGTTCCAAGAGCGGTTCCGGGAATTACAGTTGGACATGAAATGGTAGGAGTTGTAGAGGAAGTAGGGGACAATGTTACGAAAGTAAAACCGGGAGACAGGGTAACTATAAATGTAGAAACTTTTTGTGGAGAATGTTTTTTCTGCCGGAATGGATATGTGAATAATTGCACGGATGAAAATGGCGGATGGGCGCTAGGATGCAGAATTGACGGAGGGCAGGCGGAATATGTCCGTGTTCCATATGCGGATCAGGGATTAAATAAGATTGCAGAGTCTATTTCAGATGAAGAAGCATTGTTTGTAGGAGATGTGTTGGCAACCGGATTCTGGGCGGCTAGAATATCGGAAATTACAAAGAATGATACGGTTGTGATTATCGGAGGAGGACCGACTGGAATTTGTACGCTTTTATGCGTGATGCTAAAAGCTCCTGAAAAGATAATTATGTGTGAAGTCGATCCGGAGAGGATCACGTTTGTGAAAGAACATTATCCAGAGGTACTTGTGGTAAATCCAGAAGAAACAGATGTGGAAGTGTTTGTGAAAGAACACAGCAGGCATGGAGGAGCTGATCGCGTACTGGAGGTTGCAGGAGGTAATTCTACTTTTGAGTTAGCATGGAAAGTGGCAAGACCAAATGCGATTGTAACGGTTGTTGCGCTCTACGAAGAAGGGCAGAACTTTCCGCTTCCGCAGATGTACGGAAAAAATCTGATTTTCAAAACAGGCGGAGTAGATGGATGTGACTGTGATGAAATTTTGAAATTAATTGAGGAAAAGAAGATTGATACGACACCGCTAATCACACATACGTATTCATTGCAAGACATTGATGAAGCGTATGATATATTTGAAAATCGCAAAGATCATGTGATTAAAATTGCAATACGTCCATAGGAGGATCTCGATGGATACAAGAATAAAAGAAAGAACAATAAAATGGAAGCAGACCATAATTTTTAGTATGTTTGTATTGCTTGCGGCACAGATTAATTTTGATATTTTCACTACATATTTTCGAGTGTCTCTTGGAATTATTATGATTCCGATTCTTATTTTTTTATTTCAGAGGATTCCGCTTCTTCCGGTAACGGTACTGTCAGGCATCGGGGTCTGGCTGTCACGAGCTTTGTTTTCGGGGGTGCAGAATGGATTTGCCGGACAGGAGTTGTGGAACTATTTTCCGGAATTAGTTTTTTACCTGGTGTATGGCTTTCTTGTCTGGTTCTATTTTCGGAAGAAGGATTATAAAATACAAGGATGGAAAAGTTATTGTTTTCTGCTTCTGGCAGACTACTGTGCTAACTTTTTTGAATTGTTTCTGAGGTTGCAGGGGGACGCTCTGACAATGAAATTGCAGAGCAAAATTTTACTGATTGCTCTGATTCGTACAGTTTTGTTGTGGGTAATACTGACCGGCCTTGGAAGTTATAAATTGGAGCTTTTGACACAAGAGCATGCAAGCAGATATCAGCGGCTTCTTCTTTTGATCTCAAAATTAAATGGCGAGGTAATCTGGATGAAAAAGAATACGGAGCTGATTGAAAAGACGATGGAGCTTTCATACAAATTATTTTCTGAGATGCAGAAGCAGAATGTGGATAGAGAATTATCGCAGACGGCGCTTGCAGTTGCAAAAGATATCCATGAGATCAAGAAAGAGTATATGCTGATCTTAAGGGGCATTTCAGAGGCTATGGATTTGAACCTTCAAGATGGAAGTATGTCCTTGTCAGATATCCTTACAGTTATGGAGACAACGCTCCAACAGGCGGCAGCAGAACAAGGTAAGAAGCTGACATTTGCGAAAGAATATAAGACAAATATTATGACAGATAAACATTATTTTCTGTTATCGATTTTTCGAAATCTTTTCACCAATGCATTGGAGGCAAATGAAACAGGAGAAGTCACATTGAGATTTACGCAATGGGAAGAGGGACAGGAGGATTGTTTCTCTATTTGTGATGATGGTCCGGGAATTCCCAAAGAGAATATTCCAAACATTTTCACACCCGGATTTTCGACAAAAATTAATTTCTCTACAGGGGAGATTAATCGAGGGCTGGGACTCAATCTTGTAAAAGATATGATTGAAAATCAATTTCACGGGAAGATTACCGTAGAGTCGGTTCCCGGACAGACAACGTTTTTGATTCGTATTCCGAAAATACAGTTGGAGGTGGACTAAGTGAAATTCTATTTGATCGATGATGACCAGAACATCATTAATATTTTAAAGTTGATCATTCAAAACCGCAATCTGGGGGAAATCTGCGGGACAAGTCTCAATGCAGAAGATGCAATGGATGATTTGAAATATGTACAGCCGGATATTGTGATCGTAGATTTGCTTATGCCGGTTATGGATGGAATTACATTTGTGAAGCAGGCTTCAAAGCTTTATCCGGAACTTGTATTCATTATGCTGTCCCAGGTTGCCGCAAAGGATATGATTTCTTCTGCGTATGAAAGCGGGATTGAGTTCTTTATTCAGAAGCCGATCAACAGTATTGAGGTGGAAAATGTAATTAAGAAGGTTGTAAAAAACCTGACGATGCAAAGAACGTTGACGGAGATGCAAAGTCTCTTTATGAATCAGATGCAGGAAATTCTTCCGCAAGAACCAAGCAAGACTGTGCAGGAAGATGCACATATTGAACGGGTAAAGGACATTTTACAGAAATTGGGTGTCATTGGGGAAATCGGAAGTAAGGATATTGTCAGTATCGTAGATTATATGATCACGAATCGTGATACCGTTGCGGACGCTACTTTAGTGGAGCTTTGCAGTAAATTTACAGATAACCCGAAGTCTATGGAGCAAAGAATCCGAAGGACGGCAAACAGTGCGATGGTGAATCTGGCGAATCTTGGAATCGAAGATTATTCTAACGATACATTTATTGAGTATTCGAACACACTGTTCAACTTCGAGCAAGTGCGCAGAGAGATGGATTACATCAGAGGAAAAGAGCCAAAAGGGGGAAATGTGAAAATTAGGAACTTTTTAAATGCTCTTGTATCTTATTGTTACAAATAGCTTTGGTAATATTTCACAAAAATACGTGATATTTTAAAGAATGGAATAATTTTTTGAACAAAATTGATACCGTTTGAAACTTTTTGAAACTTCATATCTATATTCTTAGCATCGAAGGCAACGTTTATATGAATGGAAGAATATGAGGTGAAGTTATGTTGACAATTATTTCAGGAGTTGGATTATTATTAGTAACACTGGCAGGTTTTTCGCTTTTTAGTATGAAAGCGCCGAAAGGCTCTGAGGCAATGTCCGGAATGGCGAATGCAGCAATTGCTTCTTTTTTGATCGAGGCAGTGCACAGTTATATTACAGGGGATTTGATGAATATCGAATTTTTCAAAACAGTAGGCGCGACATCAGGAAGTCTCGGCGGAGTGGCAGCAGCTATCACGGTTCCGATTGCAATGGGCGGGAATCCAGTGTTTGCTGTAGTTGCAGGTTTGGCAGTCGGAGGATTTGGAATTCTTCCGGGATTTCTTGCAGGCTATGTCATCGGTTTGATTTCACCGATCATCGAGAAGAAGCTTCCGGAAGGGTTAAATATTATCGTTGGAGCTCTTGCTATTGCACCACTTGCAAGAATCATTGCTGTTCTTGTTGATCCGGCAGTGAATGCAACACTTGTAAAAATCGGTGGAACTATTTCAGCGGCAGCGGATCAGTCTCCGATCGTTATGGGATTTTTGCTTGGCGGAATTATGAAAATGATCTGTACTTCACCGCTTAGTTCTATGGCGCTTACTGCAATGCTTGGGTTAAATGGTCTTGCAATGGGAATTGCGGCGATTGCATGTGTGGGCGGTTCTTTTACAAATGGAATTATTTTCAAACGGTTGAAACTTGGAGATAAGAGTAACGTGATCGCGGTCATGTTAGAACCATTAACACAGGCGAATATCATTACTGCAAATCCGATTCCGATTTACTGTTCGAATTTCTTTGGCGGTGGTCTTGCAGGAATTTCGGCGGCGGCATTTGGAATTATCAATAATGCACCGGGAACAGCATCCCCAATTCCGGGGCTGTTGGCACCATTTGCCTTTAACTCTCCACTGAGTGTGGTGGGAGCGCTGATCTTTGCTGTGCTGGGCGGATGTCTCGCCGGATATGTGGGAAGCCTCGTGTTTAAGAAACGGGTTGAAAAATCTGAGGTCTGCTACGCATAAGTTGGGGCAGTAACCAGTTAACAATATGGAAATCTTTGACTTAGAACGTAAGAGAGCGTTGCGTCTTTTTGAAGCAGCGCTCTTTTTGTGTGATGAGAATCAGGTTGAAAGTTTACTTTGCAGTTCTTGGAAAATAGTTTCATATTCTTGAGAAAAGATACTGTCTTTATTCCACAGAAAAGTGAAATCATGCATGACCATAAAGTCAGAAAGAGGAATTTGTATAAGTGTTCCTTCTTTTAGTTCTTTTTCAACAGCAGCTTTGTACAAGAAAGAAATTCCGCAGTCATCCTTTAAAAGTTGTACGATTGTATGGATGTTTTCAATTTCTATCAGGTTTCGAAAATCTTTCATGGACATATTTTTCAGAGCCAGTGTCTTTGTTAAAATAGCTCTTGTTCCGGAACCGTGTTCTCGGATAATGAGTCGTTCGTCTTTCAGATCATTCAGGCAGTGGATTGGTTTTTCAAAAACATGGTTTGCAGACGCAACGGCAATGTATTCTTCGGACTTAAAAATTTTTGTTTTGTAATAATCTCCTTGGAAATATCCTTCGATAATAGCAAAATCAATAATTCCATCTCTGAGATACGATAGAAGCATCTGTGTATTGCCATATCGTATGTGCAGATCTATATTCGGATGTGCTTTTATAAACCTGGCAAGAGAAGGAACGATGGTATATTCTCCGATGGTCATTGTCACACCAAAGGTCAGGACCTGTTTGCCTTCAAGACTTTCTCTCATGCGTTTCTTTAATGTATTTTCGTCATTTCGCATTGTCTCCAATGCAGAACGCAGAATTTCTCCGGCGGGAGTTAAGATAAGCTTTTTCTTGTCTCGAACAAATAAAGGGGTATCATACTTTTGCTCTAAATATTTTATGTGCTGAGAAACAGCAGGCTGTGTCAGATTTAAATGTTCGGCGGCATGTGTAAAATTCATATAATGACATACGGACAGAAATGTATCCATACGAAAATCAAGCATATGTGAACCTCCTTTGTCTCAAGTGTAAATAAGATTTATCATATTATATCATAAATTAAATTTATCATACTATCAAATATCATAATTTTACAAAATGCATATATGAGATTATAGTATATGTGACAACGGTGGCAGATGGAACGATTGCAGCCATTCGTGCGTCAAAATAAAAATAAGACAAGACAGCAAGTAAAAATTACGGTATAATACAAACGACAATCAAAAGATAAGGGAGAGAGAACATGGAGTTTATGAAAAAAAACTGGAAAGGTATATTATTTTGTCTGGCAATAGCATTGCCTTCTGCATTTTTAGGGGAAAAGTTTCCTGTCATAGGAGGCCCGGTATTTGCAATCCTAATAGGAATGGTGCTTGCATTAGTGATTAAAAATCGGGAACCATTGGAAAGCGGCGTGAAATATACATCGAAAAAGATTTTACAATATGCAGTTGTATTGCTTGGTTTCGGATTGAATTTAGAAGTTGTTATGCAGACCGGAAAACAATCACTTCCGATTATTCTGTGTACAATTACAACTTCACTTGTAATTTCGTATGTGCTTCATAAGGCGATGCACATTCCGTCAAAAATATCTACGCTGATAGGTGTGGGCTCATCTATTTGCGGAGGGTCTGCGATTGCAGCGACAGCTCCTGTTATTGATGCGGATGAAGAAGATGTTGCACAGGCAATTTCTGTAATCTTTCTCTTTAATATTCTGGCGGCACTTACTTTCCCGGCATTAGGAGCGGCGTTGGGGTTTTCCACAACGTCAGGGGAAACATTCGGAATTTTTGCAGGGACAGCAGTAAATGACACATCTTCAGTAACGGCAGCAGCGTCTACATGGGACAGTATTTACCATCTTGGAAGTCAGACATTGGATAAGGCGGTTACGGTAAAATTAACAAGAACACTTGCGATCATTCCGATTACTTTGGGACTTGCACTGTATCGCGCAAGAAAGGCAGAAGAACAGAGCGGAGAAAAAGTATCTATGCGCAAAGTGTTCCCGTTCTTTATACTTTTCTTCATCGGAGCAAGTATTATTACAACAGTTGCAACGGCAGCGGGGATACCTGCAGAGACGTTCCAGCCATTAAAAGAATTATCCAAATTCTTCATTGTTATGGCGATGGGCGCAATCGGATTTAATACGAATGTTGTAAAATTAGTAAAAAGCGGTGGGAAGCCGATTTTAATGGGTATGGCTTGCTGGATGGGAATTACAGTTGTGACATTGATTATGCAGCACTTGATGCATTTGTGGTAAAATGAATACAAGAAAGAAGGTCGGAGACGCCGGCCTTTTTTTTGCATTTTAAGTTTAGAAGAAGAGAGAATAAAGTATGCTTCTTAGTAAAGGCGCAGAAAATATTTTTCAAGGAGAATGCCAACTCCTTACTATAGCACGCACCATTGCATTCGTTCCAAAGATTATTTTTTTTGATGAAGCGATAAGTAAAGTGTACTGTGGCAGGAGTTCTTTACGGAATGTTCTTTATGGAAAAATTATATCCGTTTAAATGGGTTTTCATTACGCCATTGTCTAGGAGAAATCCCATAAATTTTTTTGAAAGCTCTGGAAAAATGCAGTTGGTTTGAATAGCCGACTGCGGAGCCGACTTCAGCAATGGATAAAGAAGTCAGTTTTAGCAATTCGGTTGCTTTAGTCATTCGATAGGAAATGAGAAATTCCTGTGGAGATTTTCCTAAAACCTCATGGAAAATTTTCCCGAAATAGCTACGATTTAAACCACAGCAGGCGGCAATCTCTTCGACGGTAATGTCGTTTTGAAAATTTTGTTCAATAAAAGAAAGCGCTTCTTTGATATAAAAATCCCGTAAATTATTACTTTTACTTATCTGAGTGATTGCAGAAGATTTTACGAAGCTATCGATAAAAAGGTATAAATGACCAATCAGATGAAATGGAGAATCGTCTTTATGATTTATGATATATAACATTTCATCTTTCATAGTCTGAGCAACATCCTTATATTTGGCTTTGTAAACCGGAGAATTAACGCATAACCCAGACAATTCTACAGTTTCTTTGGCTCGAAGGCCATCAAATTCAATCCAAACATATTCCCAAGGTTGTTGAGCATCTGCGATATAGGTGCAGATTTGATTTGGAAAAATCATGAAGCCTTGACCACTTTTAATAGAATAAGAAATTGATTCTTTTTTGGAATTTTCGGCAATTAAAGTACCGGTTCCGGAAATCACATAGTGGAAAAGAAAATGATTGCGCATTGCAGGACCAAATGAATGGGAAGGTTCGCAATGCTCCCAGCCAAATTGATACAGTCCCAGATCTATGAAATTTTTGCTTGGAAAAATAGAAAAAATAACTTCACTCATATACAACACCTGCATTTATTTCTTTGTTCTTATACATAAATATATCAAAATGCTAGGTGATTTACAATATCGATATTTAAAATAGCATAAAGATATAAAAGCTGAATTATGATGATATTTTAAGACGCATAATGGTATGATATGATACTTATAGAAAAGGTTAGGAGGAAAAAATATGAAAAGGACATGGATGAAAAGATTGATAGTTGTAAGTTGCTGTATTACGACGTCTTTTGTCTTTCAAGGATGTGAAAAGGCAAAAAACAACAGTGTAACAGAAATAGAGATCGTTCAGTATAAGCCGGAAGCGGCAGCTTACTTTGAAGAACTAGAAGATGAATTCAATGCCTTACATGATGATATACAGTTGACGATAAACTCACCAAATGATGCAAATGCGATTTTACGAACACGATTTATCCGTGAAGATTATCCGGATATTATCGGTGTTGGCGGAGATATCAATTATTCTTATTACATGGATGCCGAGATTTTTGCAGATATTTCAGATTATGAAGGGCTGAAGAAAATTAAACAGGCATATCTTGATATTGATCAAGCATTGGAACTGGTGCCAATGGACGGAGTTTATGCGGTTCCTTATGCCGCAAATGCAGCAGGAATTCTATACAATAAAGATTTATTCCAAGAACATGGATGGCAGATACCGAGAAATTGGGAGGAATTGATGGCGCTTTGTGAAGAAATAAAAGGAGAAGGCATACTACCATTTTATTTTGGATTCAAAGATACATGGACATGCCTTGCACCGTGGAATTCTATGGCAGTAGATTTGGCACCGGCCGATGTTGCACAACAAGTAAATCGTAGTAAGACTACATTTTCGAAGGAATATCGGGAACTGTCAGAAAAATATTTGAAGCTTATTGAATACGGACCGGAGGATCCATTTGCATACGGATACAATGATGCATGTACTGCCTTTGCAAAAGGAGAGTCAGCAATGTATCCTATCGGAAGTTATGCCGTACCACAAATTTTATCAGTAAATCCGCAATTAAATATTGATTCATTTGTGATGCCTGCAAACGATCTGGCAGAGAAAAATGCATTGAATTCCGGAATTGATCTACAGTTCTGCGTGGCAGAGACCTGTGAGAATAAAGAAGCTGCCTATGAAGTGCTTGATTTTCTGTATTCGGATGAAAATATGCAGGCATATGCCGATTTGCAAAATGCTATTCCGTGCAAAGAAGGAGATTTTAAATTGTCTCCAATGCTGAACGGTATGACAGAGTATATCAAAGCCGGGAAAATGTTCGATTTTCAGGATCATTATTATCCATCAGAAATGGCAGTGGATGCACAAATTCAGACGTTTTTAATTCGAAAAGATGTGGATGCGTTTTTAAAAAGATTTGATACAGATTGGCTGCGATACAATAGAGATATTATTCGTATGGTAGAAGAATACGAAAATAGTCGGAAGAAATCAACAAAATAAAGGAGACAAATGGGATGAAGAATGAAAGAAAGAAAACGTTTCTGATAATTACAATACCGATTTTGGCGTTATTTATTTGTTTTAATACAATTCCATTGATCAGAGGAATTATATATAGTTTTACAAATTCAAGAGGATTTGGTAACTATGATTATGTAGGTTTTCGAAATTACATGGATTTGTTTACAGATACAAGAGTATTGAAATCGTATTGGTTTACTTTTAAATTGGCAATCGTTACAACCATTGTGGTAAATGTGATCAGTTTGTTACTTGCATTAGCGTTGAATAGTAAGATTCGTGCAAAAAGTTTTTTTAGAGGTGCATATTTTCTGCCGAATATTTTAGGATCATTGGTAGTGGGGTATATTTTCAACTATTTCTTCACATATATTGTCCCTGCGGTTGCAGATATGGTTGGAGTGGAAGGATTAAAATCCAGCATCTTATCTAATCCGAATACTGCGTGGATCGGTATTATGATTGTGTGTGCATGGCAGGCAATTGCAATGAATACGATAATCTACATTTCCGGTTTACAGACGGTTCCGGTTGATGTCTATGAGGCTGGAGAATTAGATGGAGCAACCGGAATTATGAAATTCAGAAAACTTACATTCCCGTTGATTATTCCATTTTTTAGTATCAATATGGTGCTTTGTATCAAAAATTTCCTTATGGTATTTGATCAAATCATGGCGTTAACAAAAGGTGGTCCGGCACAAAGTACAGAATCTATTTCCTACTTAATCTATAACAATGGAATGTCTGGTGGACAATTTGGTTTTCAAAGTGCAAATGCAGTTGTATTTTTCATTGTGATCGTTATAATCTCGGTTATGCAGATGAAGATATCCAGTAAGAAGGAGGAGCAGTTATGATAAACAAAAAGAAAAATTTACCGGCGATGATTTTGCTTATATTGGGTCTGTCTGCGATTGCACTTCCGCTATATATGACAATTGTCATTGCTTTTAAACAGCCAACAGAGATGACCAACAGTATTGCCGGCATCCTGTCTCTGCCTCAGACGTGGAGTCTGCATAATTTTAAAGAAGCGATGAGGGTTACAGATTTTTGGCATTCTCTGGGGAATAGTTTGATGATTACGATCGTGACTGTTGGCTTATCATTGGTAATTCATTCCTTGATGGGCTATGCACTTGCCAGAAACAGAAAGGAAAGTAAATTTTATAATTTTGTATATTTGTTTATTGTGAGTGGAATGTTTGTGCCGTTTGCGATTTTGATGATGCCGTTGGCAAAACAGACAGCAGAAATGGGATTGGAAAATTGGTTTGGCGTGGTGTTATTGTATGTTGTTTTTTATATGCCGATGAATATTCTTCTTTATTCGGGATATTTGGTAAATATTCCATTAGCTTTGGAAGAAGCGGCAAAAGTAGACGGAGCTTCCATTTGGAAAACATACTGGTCCGTGATTTTTCCGGTTATGAAGCCGATGCATGCAACGGTTGCAGTACTTACTGCATTATCCGTATGGAATGATGTTATGACACCATTGGTGATTATGGCAGGAAAAGAATGGAATACATTGCCGCTTGCACAATTGAATTTCCAGTCACAATTTGGAACAAATTATAATCTGGCATTTGCTTCATATTTATTATCCTTAGTTCCTATATTGATTTTTTATTTAATCTGTCAGAAACAGATCTTAGACGGCGTAGTAAATGGTGCAGTGAAATAAAGAAAAGGAGAAACGATATATGGCGATTCGATATTGGAAAGAAAAACAGATTTTTTCAATTGATACTAAGAATACAACCTATCAGATGAAGGTGGATTCCTATGGATTTTTGCTACATTTATATTATGGAGCAAAAGTAAACGGAGCAATGGACTATCTTTTAACTTATGCAGATCGAGGATTTTCCGGGAATCCGGCTGAAGCAGGAGCGGACAGAACGTATTCCTTGGATGTTCTTCCACAAGAGTATCCGACTTGGGGAACAGGGGATTACAGAAATGCAGCCTTGCTCATTCAAAATGCAGATCATTCAGAAAGCTGTAAGCTTCAATATGCAGGACATACGATTAAAAAAGGGAAATATAACTTATCGGGTTTGCCGGCAGTTTATGCAGAAGAAAACGAAGCGGAAACTTTAGAAATATATATGGAAGATTGTGTCAGCAATTTAAAAGTCACATTGTTATATGGGGTGGTGGAACAACTTGATATCATAACAAGAAGCGTAATCATTGAAAATCATGGCTCTGAAAATATCATAATAGAAAAAGCGGGATCTGCGTGCTTAGAATTATTGCCCGGACAATATGATCTGCTTAGTTTTTGCGGACGTCATACTATGGAAAGAACTGTGCAGAGAAAAAGGATAGGTTATGGCAGCAGTGTGTTTGAAAGCAGGCGGGGAACCTCCAGTCATCAATATAATCCGGCATTTATTTTAGCGGATGTAAATGCGACAGAAGATTGTGGAAATTGCTATGGGATTGCGTTTGTATATAGCGGTGGATTTCGATTTGAAACAGAAAAAGATCCGTACGATCAAGTGCGGACTGTTATGAGCATCCAACCGGAACAATTTGCTTATCCGTTAAATCCCGGAGAGCGATTCGTCGTACCGGAAACCATTTTCTCTTTTTCTCAGAATGGCTTCGGAGCATTGAGTCACAACTATCACAATTGCATCAATCATCATGTGATTCGTAGAAGTTTCCAGAAAAAAATGCGTCCCGTTTTGATCAATAGTTGGGAAGCTGCGTATTTCGATTTTACAGGAGAAACCATGCTGGAATTGGCAAAAAATGCAGCGGATGTAGGAATCGACTTGGTTGTTATGGATGATGGGTGGTTTGGAAAAAGAGACGATGACAATAGCGGATTAGGAGATTGGGAAGTCAACGAAGAGAAACTCGGCTGTTCACTCGGGACTTTGATAGAAAAAATAAACGAGTTGGGTGTTGACTTTGGAATTTGGATTGAACCGGAAATGATTTCGGAAGATAGTACATTGTATAGGAACCATCCGGATTGGGTGCTGCAGATTCCGGGAAGAAGTCCGGTTCGCTCCAGAAATCAACTTGTATTAGATTTTTCCAGAAAAGATGTGAGAGATTATATCTTTGCTTCGATATGCAAAGTTTTGGATCAGGGGAATATCACCTATGTAAAATGGGATATGAATCGAAGCATTTCAGATGTATATTCGCATGTGAGTGTAAGAGGAACTGTATTACATGATTATGTAGTAGGAGTCTATGACTTTTTAGAACAAATGATTCAAAGATATCCGGAGCTTTTGATTGAGGGATGCAGCGGCGGAGGAGGAAGATTCGATATCGGAATGTTGTATTATACACCGCAAATATGGTGCAGTGATAATACAGATGCGATTGATCGAACCAAAATTCAATACGGAACATCATTCTTTTATCCGGCATCTGCAGTAGGGTCGCATGTATCGGCGGTTCCAAATCATCAGACCGGACGCATTACCAGTTTAAAAACTCGGGCAGTCGTTGCGATGGCAGGTACTTTTGGATATGAATTAAATCTGCAGATGCTAAGTGCAGAAGAGAAGGAAGAAATAAAAGAACAAGTTGCCGTATTCAAAAAGCAGAATGAATTGATTCAACAAGGAACATACTATCGGCTGACAAATCCGATGGAAGACGCAATGGCAGCATGGTTGTTTGTATCAGAAAATAAAAAACATGCATTGTTCAATGTTGTGGTGCTGGATAAACAGGCGAATGCGGGAGTGACTTTTATCAAATTAAAAGGTTTGCTGGAAGGAAGCACATATATCTCATCGGTAGATAACAGAGAATATGCTGCGGATGGATTGATGGAAGCAGGATTTCCAATACCAAGCACTCTCGGAGAATATGAGGCATATCAGGTGGAATTCATATGGAAGTAAGAAGAGAAAAGAATGCGCAGATATTATGGAGAGAAATTCAAAAACTATTGCCGGAGGTATTGGAGAAAAATCGAGGACGCGCAATCCTATCTCTATATGGTGGCTCGGGCGCAGGTAAAACATGGATATCAAAAGAGTTAGCAGAATATCTGGAAGCAGAAGGGTTTCATGTGTTCGTTTTATCAGGAGATCACTATCCTTATCGTGTTCCCAAACAAAATGATGAAGAACGTCGACGCGTTTATGAATGTGGAGGAAGAAAAGGGTTAGAAGAATATCTGGGTACAGAGCAAGAAATTGATTATGACGCAGTCAATCAAGTGCTGACTGCATTTCTGGAAAAAAAATCACAGATCAATATTCGATACATTGACTCTGAAAAAGTCTATGAAAAAATGGAGGACTTTTCTAATATTGATATTCTTCTCTTAGAATGGACACATGGGAATAACGAACGACTGAAAAAGATTGATATTCCAATATATTTACAAAGTACTCCGGAAGAAACTTTGCGGTATCGCATGGAAAGAAACCGAGATACGGACATCGATAGCCCGTTTACGGCACTTGTTTTAGATATAGAACAAGAGCTTTTGGAACGACAAATTTCAAGAGCAAAAATTGTTATGAATCTTTCCGGAGAATTGTCAGTTTCTACAGAGGAAAAGTATGAAACTCACGGGAAAAACGGACCGATGCTGAATGCATACCCGGACAGCCTAGGAGGAAAGCTGTCGGATAGTGTTGCTTTTCTGAATGAAGAAGATGTGAAAGGAGCTTTCCAATCCTTCTATATTCTTCCAAGTCTTTACCATTCGGATTTAGATCGTGGATTTTCTGTGATTGATTATGAGATTGATGAAGCGGTTGCAGCAAAAAAAGATTTAGAGGAATTGAAAGCTTTGGACATAGATTTGAAATTAGACTTTATATTGAATCATGCTTCAGCACAATCGCCACAGTTTCAAAATCTTGTGAAATACGGAGAAAAGTCAGAGTATAAAGATTTCTTTATCAATTGGAATGAATTTTGGAAGGGCTATGGCGTCATGACGGAAGAAGGATTTATTCAACCGGACGATCAATATTTGCAAAAGATGTTTTTGCGAAAACCAGAATTGCCCATTCTTATGGTGCAATTTCCGGATGGGAAAAAAGTGCCGTATTGGAATACCTTCTATCAGGAAGACAGATATCCCCAGTATTTGGGACAAATGGATCTGAATATCAAATCCCCGCTTGTGTGGCAGTTCTATCAAGAGACGTTACAAAAACTGGCAGGGTATGGTGCAAGCATTGTTCGCTTGGATGCATTTGCCTATGCACCGAAAGAACCCGGCGAAAAAAATTTTTTAAATGAACCGGGGACATGGGACTTATTAAGCCGGATCAAAGAATTGGCAGATTCCTATGGGTTGACACTCCTGCCGGAGATTCATGCGTCTTATTCCGAAGGAATTTATAAAAAGTTAGCGGAAAAAGGATATATGACTTATGACTTTTTTCTTCCGGGATTGATCATAGATGCACTTGAAAATCATAGAACTGAATATCTCGAGAAATGGGCAAAAGAAATATATCATGAAAAAATACAAACAGTAAATATGTTGGGGTGTCATGATGGAATACCACTATTGGATTTGAAAGGTTTGCTGCCAGAGGAAGAGATTCAAAAGTTGATTGATATTCTGATAGCTCGGGGTGGATATGTAAAAAATCTTCACGGGAAAAAGAGTATCTACTATCAAGTGAATACTACATATTTTAGTGCGTTAGGAGAAAGTGAATCTAAGCTTTTGCTGGCTCGTGCAATTCAATTGTTTATGCCCGGAAAACCACAAATATGGTATTTGGATCTGTTTGCAGGAAGAAATGATTACGATGCGGTCAAGAAAGCCGGAGCAGGAGGACATAAAGAAATCAATCGTACCAATTTGAAGAAAGAAGAAATTCAGGAGTTATTGCAAAAGGATGTTGTAAAAAAACAACTGATGTTGCTTAAATTTCGAAATTCCTGCAAAGCCTTTGGGAACGGAGCATCCATGAAAATAAAATCAGAAAAGAATTTGCTGGAAATCACATGGGAAAATGCCGGAGAAAAAGCAGTGCTTTCGGCAAATGTCGAAAACTACCAATTTGAAATAAATTATGAAAAGTAAAATGAACGTCAATTTGTCTTGGGCAGATTGACGTTTTTCATTATGGGTGGTGTTGATTTTTAAGTTTAGAGGAAAGAGAGAATAAAGTATGCTTCTTAGGATTACGCTGATTATTATTTTGACAAGAGCAGGATTGTCTCTTGACTTAAATGATTTAAGAAAAGTAGGAAGACCGGCGATTTTGATGTGTTTTTTGCCGGCTTGCTCTGAAATTGCAGGAGCATCTGCGGATGAAACAATTGAAGATAAATGGGGAAAACTTATTCCGTTTGCATCATTAATTGCAGTTATGGCAATCGGCATTGCACTGCAAAAGAAAAGGGAATGTGTAGCAAAGAGAATGTCTGTAAAATTTAATGAATTGTGGGTTGGTGCGGAAGTCATGCTGTTTGTACTGGTTGGTGCAACGGTGAATATTAAGTATGCGTTGTCTTTCGGTATTTCAACTGTGATTTTAATCTTCGGAGTAATGGTCTTCCGGATGGTTGGAGTGTTTATGTGTCTTATTAAAACAAGGCTTAGCAGAAAAGAACGACTGTTTCTTTCGGTGATTTTATTGTGTTATAGATGGGAATCGGTTAAAATAGAATACAGAAAGCAGGTGGAAGAAAGGAGAAGAATATGGCTTTAGAGAATAAACTTCATATTATAGATTCCACAGAACTGGCTAGAATGGAAGAAATGATAAGTAAGAAAAAAGCTGTTGAACTATTTGAAAATGGATATTTGGATGTTTATGAAGCAGGAACATTTCAGATGCTTGCAGCTATTCACAAATATTTATTTGAGGAAATATATGAGTTTGCAGGAGAACTGCGGACCGGAAATCTTGCAAAAGGAAATTTTAGATTTGTACCAGTGATGTATTTGCAGGCGGCTATCGAGAATGTTGAGAAGATGCCACAGTCAACATTCGATGAAATTATTGAAAAGTATGTAGAGATGAATATAGCGCATCCATTTCGGGAAGGAAATGGAAGAAGTACAAGAATATGGCTTGATTTAATTTTGAAAAAAGAGCTGAATATGGTTATTGATTGGAGCGCTGTTGATAAAGAAGATTATTTACTTGCAATGGAAAGAAGTCCGATAAAGGATATTGAAATAAAATATATTTTAAAACAGGCTCTGACAGATAAAGTTGGAGATAGAGAAGTGTATATGAAGGGAATAGATCATAGTTACTATTACGAGGGGTATACACTATATAAAGCAGAAGATTTATAAATACAGTGCGAGCATCTGACGAAAGTTGGATGCTTTTGCTCGCTCTTGAGTAATGTTCCGATTAGCGGGAAATATTATTCCGATAGCGTTGCTCTTTTTCCGTGAAAGTAAGATTGTTTGCTAGAAAAATCATTCGAGGCAGATAGACAGGAGTCATTATACGATATAAAATTTATGTGGGATTAGAAAGAGAAGTATTTATATCAAGATAAAATAGTTTTTTGATGATTTTTCTCAATCTACCAATCCATACATACTCACAATTTTCCCTGCATACATTGTAAAAACAAACTATGCAGGGGTTATCTATGAAGGACTATATTGAGGAGAGGGCAGTAGAAATCGCACATTATATCATTGAACATAAAGCGACAGTGCGGCAGACGGCGAAGCAGTTCGGAGTAAGCAAGAGTACCATACATATAGATGTAACAAAAGAGGTGTTTTTTTGAAGGTTTTGTATGTGGTGAAATAAAAATAGAGGATAGAGGAAGGAAAGGTCGCAGAAATGCGGCCTTTTTTACGGAGGCAAAGTGTGTTCCTTTTTTGGTACATGAGAAAAGTTAAGATTTATTTATAAAAACCAAAGAGGAGAGAACTGTGAATGGGAAAAATGGAATTTACTTATACAAGTGGCTGGGAGGAATTTGAGCAGTATTGCAAAGAGCTGTACCGAGGATATTTGAATAGATATTGTCAAGGAAATGAAAAAGGATGCGAAGACGAAATCAATAAAGCATATGCAATTGGAATGAGCTTCATTCGGGAGAAAGTAAAGGAAAATAAAGAAATTTTGAAACAATTATGGGTAGCAGCGTTCATTGGAAATTTGGCAAGAAAATACGATTTGACAGTTACTGTAAGAACGCAGTCTTGTGCGTTTATTCTTGGATTGTTCAATCTGCTGCCTTATGATGTTATGAAGAAAACGAGTATAAATTATCCCTTTGCAAATATTTCTTTGACGGAATATGAAGTTGGAGAACTGTTTTATAATACGGCTAAACGGGAAATAGAAGCATTCTTTCATGATAGTCGACATGAAATTCTGTGGTTGGGTTCTGTGGAAAAAGATGAAATACAATCAATAGGGATTGCTGTTTTACCAGAAGGCAAGACTAAATTAGATTACATTAAGAATTGTGTCAAATTAACAGATGGTTCTATAGGGTTAATAGAAGAAACGACAAGTGCTTACAACGAGACAGAAGAATCTATTGCGGAAATATATTATTTTCGACCAACAAAAAGAACTACAAAACTTGATATGGATATTTGCGAGGGCTTAAAAATTGACAAAACAGAAAATTTTGTTTGTTCATGGGAAAATATGATTGAAACAGGATTTATGACTCCGGAAGAAGAAGTGAGATTTCAATATATCAAACCTGATACTGAGTTTGAAATGATGGAAATATTGGCATTCTGCAGGGCGGATGTAAACTATCCGGAATTAGAAGATGAGAATATATTGTTTAGTGTATATCCATTTACAAGAGAAGATGTATTTGGATATTTAATAAATATATCTATGTCCGAGAAAAATGCGTGTTATTGGACGGAAGTAATTCGTAAAGGACAGTTTGCAGATAAATATGAAAAAGGAAATGATAAAGACGAGGCAAATTATTTTGATGACAGTGAGGTTGAGATGTTCAAGGCTGTGAAATATCTGCCGTCAGAGATTTCGGTTTCAACTACGTATGAATTGTATAAGAGGTGTGCAGTGCAAAATAAGATTGCCCAAATTCGCGATTTGGAAAGGCAGAAAGAATGGTTTGGATATAGCTGTAATTAAAGGGATATTATATATTGTTTTCAAATAAAAGCGTGTGATATGATGAATAAAAGGAGGTTTACCATGTACACAAAACAACCCAAAAAGATGATCATTATAAATATTCTTGATATATTAAAGCGATATACGGATGAAAATCACCGCCTCAGCCAAAGAGAAATTATGGATATTCTAGAACGGGAATATGATATGAAGGTTGACCGAAAAGCGGTTAAGAGGAATTTAATGAATTTGATTGATTTCGGATATCAAGTAGAATATAGTGAATCAATTCGTCAAGGTAAAAATGGAGAAGAAGAGATTATATTTACGGATTGGTATCTGGAAAAAGATTTTACGGATTCCGAACTTCGGTTATTGATTGACAGTCTTCTCTTTTCAAAACATATCCCATATAGTCAATGCAAAGCATTGATTGAGAAGTTAGAAGGGCTGTCTAACTGCTATTTTAAGTCAAGGGTAAAACATATTCAGACGATGCCGGATACTGAACCGCAAAACAAACAGCTCTTTTATACGATTGAGATGTTGGATAAAGCGATAACAAAAGGCAGACAGGTGGCATTCTATTATAATGAGTATCATACAGATATGAAGCTATATCCGAGGGAAAATGATGAGGGAAAAAAACGCAGATATGTTATCAATCCATATCAAATTGCCGCAATTAATGGCCGATATTATTTAATCTGCAATTATGATAAGTATGACAATGTTGCGAATTATCGACTGGATCGGATTACAGATATAGAAATGTTATCAACACCGGTAAAAGCAATGAATAAAGTAAAAGGATTAGAAAATGGTCTTAATCTTCCCAAACACATGGCGGAGCATGTGTATATGTTTACTGGGGAAAGTGCCACAGTAACATTCCGCGCTAAAAAATATTTGGTGAGTGAAATTATTGATTGGTTTGGAAAAGAAGTGAGATTTTCCGATGAGACAGAGGATGAGGTAATGGTTCGTGTGATGGTTAATCTGGAAGCAATGCGAAAATGGGCATTGCAGTATGCTGTACATGTGAAAGTATTGGGACCTGAAAAATTGGTGGAATTAATAAGAGATGATGTGAAGAAAGCAGCAGAGCAGTATGGAAGGGGTAGATGATATGAGTAAAGAAAGATTTGAAGAATTGGAGAAGAAAGCGCAGCAAGCAGGTAGCTTGAAAGAATTGTTTGAATATTGGAAGGAAGCGCAAATAGAAGAAAGTAAGGAGTCTTGCGAAACAACATTTCCGAGAGGAAAAGAGTTTGAAGAACTATATGGTGCAGAGTTTAAAAAAAGTTTCAAATGCGATGGAAAATTAAATTGTGATGTTGAGAAAACGGAATCTTTAAATGTACCAATATTATTCGTTTGTAAGGAATCTAATGCAAGTGATGAAATTGAGCGTATGTTATCATCATATGCTTTACATCAGAAAGCATATAAGGAATTGAATGCAAGGGAGAAAATGGAAAGTAAAGAATGGGGAACGAATTTCTGGATGCAGGATGTTATAAGATGGAAACTATATCATGAAGCACCTCAAGGGAGAGCGGGAAGTAAATATTATAATTGTTTGAGGACATTGGTTAAAAACGCTCAAAATGCAATAGGTAGTTGTGAATTAATAGATTGTGCATATATGAACATAAATAAAAGAGGTGGCTATAATACAGCAGATAAAACACGGATTAGGAACTATGCAAAAAAATACGAGAAATTTATAGAAAAAGAAATTGAATTGTTGGATCCTGAGATTATCATTTGTTGTGGGATATTAGATGATCAAGGAATATGTAAAAAAATACTGAAGAGTTGCGGTAAATCGGTTTATTTATATAAACGACATCCTAGTAGATATAGTAAAGATTTATGTAACTGGGAAAAACTAGAAGAATTATAGGAAAACTAATCATTGTTAGAAGAATTAAAAGAACGTATTGAAAATGAAGTGTGGGATATTAGAAGAGATATCTTAGAAGAATATTCAAATGACGGATGTATTGAAGCAATGTATTTGCTGGGAGAATCGTAGTATTATATAGGTGATGTTGAACAAGCCAAATCTTATTTTGAGGACGCTGCATCACAAGGATATGGACAAGCTAAAGTAAAATTAGGAATTATATATGAAACAGGAGTTCCTTTTGGAGTAAAAGAGGATTTAGAAAAAGCATTGGAATTATTGGAAACGACTTATGAAGAAGCTGTAAGTCGCGATTAACGTGAGAGAATTATGCTGTGTATTTTTGAAGCTCCAGTGGGAAAATCAAACATAAAAAAAATATTTTTAAGGAAATGCCATGATGTATATGCACTATGGCATTTTTTATATCCCTTTTTTGTCCCATACGATGGGATAGAGTACAAATATAAATAAGAGAAAAGAAGAAAAATATGGAGGGAAATGTTTATGAGTAAATTTGATATGATTATTGGTTATACAGGTATAAAGAGAGAGCTTCAGCAAATCGCAGACACGTTGAAAAATTGTGAAGCTTACGAAAAACTTAATGTTTCACCATCTAGAGGATTGCTTCTTCACGGAGAGCCGGGAGTTGGTAAATCCTTGATGGCAAGTGCTATTATTTATTATTGAGGCAAGTGAAAGACCTGTATTTGTTTGTCGCAAAGACAAGCCGAATGGTGATTTTGTAAAAGAAATCAAAGCAATATTTGATAAAGCCGTTGCAAATAAACCATCGATTGTATATTTGGATGATCTAGATAAGTTTGCAAATAGTGACGAAGATCATCGTGATGCAGAAGAATATGTTACCATGCAATCATGTATTGACGAAGTGAAAGAAAAAGGTGTATTTGTTCTTGCTACTGTGAACAACATAAGATGTTTACCACGTTCTCTTGTATGGATGGATTTCATTTATATCGCGGTGGATATGACATTAGTGAACGTTTGAAATCAGAACAGGAATTAGTGATATCTGTTGAAGTTGAAAAGTTTTATCATAAAGCGAAAGAAATTATTTCTTCCAATCAGGAGTTCTTTGAGAAGATCGCTGCCGAATTGCTACAAAAACGTATCCTTTCGTTCGCGGATATTCAGAGAATTAAAAGTGGATGTAGAATTGTTCCGGCTACGTTATAGATATATTTATAAAAAGTAACAAAAGAGATGTTAAATAAGGAGAATGTATATGTCAAGTAGTAAAATGGAACCAATCATATTAACGAAAGACAATTCTAATAATCAAATTATTGAAATAACAGCGTACCATCTGCAAGATTTGAGTATGGTTGAGAAAGCGCCGAATCTGTGTAAATTAAATTTAATTGGCGGAGAACTACATGATTTTCAAAGTCTGGAAAAATGTTCGAAATTGCAAGAACTGAATCTGCGTTTAACAAAAGTTGAGGACTTTTCATCGCTGCAGAAAATAAAGAGCATAAGATATTTAGAAGTAGCGGGAATGCAGGAAAAATTAATTGAGACAATTTCAAAAATGTCAGAACTTAAAAGCTTATCACTGAAACATGTTTGCCTAAGTAACTTAAGAGGGTTGAGGAATTTAAGGAAGCTTTCTCAGATATTTATTGGAGATATGGGGAAAGATCCGGGAATATTGGAACTTTTTTCTATCCCTAGTATCGAAAGACTAAAATTGTTTATACCGAGAGAATATGAACAAGAAAGAACAGATGGTGCTAGAATATAAATAGTACAAGTCAAAATGAGAATTCC
>UMET01017894.1_pt1 | contig 23847 bp, 25 predicted proteins | sample 1964821 | NCBI WGS metagenome assembly UMET01 (sample SAMEA4836027, study PRJEB28245) | human gut metagenome | biome: gut microbiome; material: fecal sample | place: Denmark | collected 2008
GGGACTTGCACCCGCTAGAAACGTGCGCCGCCGGGCGCACTTTAAAAAAAGAGGATCTGCGCAAAGCAGATCCCCTAAAAGATGCAGAATCAATTTCAAGATTACTGCAGCATACTTAATACACCCTGAGGCATAGCGTTGGACTGGGAAAGCATAGACTGAGCAGCCTGTAAAAGAATGTTGTTCTTTGTATAAGCTGTGATCTCATCTGCCATATCTGTATCACGGATACGGCTTTCCGCAGAGGTAATGTTCTCAGAAGTAACCTTCAGGTTGTTTACCGTATGCTCCAGACGGTTCTGGGCAGCACCAAGGGTTGCACGGTAAGAAGATACTACCTCAATTGCAGCATCTACAGATTTCATTGCCTTGAATGCATCAGTTGTGGTTTCTACCTTAATACCATTAATCTTTAATGCATCAGCCGTCATAACCTGCTGTCCAACGGTCATTGCGTTGGTCTTATCTGCACTAGCACCGATAAAAAAGGTAAGGTTCTTAGTACCATTATTTAAAGGTTTCTCACCGTTGAACTCTGTAGTAGAAGCAATACGGGTGATCTCACTGTTCAGTGCATCAATCTCAGCCTTGATGTTTTTTCTTGCAGTTTCGGTATAAGTACCGTTTGCTGCCTGGGTAGACAGAGTCTTCATACGCTGAAGCATGGAGTGGGTCTCAGTCATAGCACCTTCTGCTGTCTGAATCAGACCGATCGCATCGTTTGCGTTGTTTACAGCCTGGTTTAAACCATTGATCTGGGAACGCATGGTCTCGGAAATAGCCAGACCTGCTGCGTCATCGCCTGCACGGTTGATCTTGTAACCGGAAGACAGCTTCTCTAAGTTTTTGCTCAGTGCACTCTGGTTGGTACCTAAGTTTCTGTAAGAATTGATCGCTGCAATATTATGCTGAATTACCATAATGAATTCCTCCTTTTATAAAAGAAAATATGGCAGTGGACTCCTTTCCTCTGTCTTCTACTGTCCCAAGGGCCCTTTCTGGAACAGCAGAATTTTCTTTTCATATATATATATCGTCTTATGTTAAAAAAACATAAGCCTGTTTTTCATTATTTCTTTCATTTTTATTTTAAAAGTTCAAGTATGGTCTGAGGGAGATTATTTGCATTTGTAAGCATCATATTAGAGGACTGTAGGACGATGTTACTGCTGGTATATTTCGTGATCTCCTCTGCCATATTGGTATCACGGATCTGGCTTTCTGCCGCCTGCATGTTTTCACTTGTAACGCTTAAATTATTGTGGGTGTGATCCAGATGCATATAAGCAGCTCCAAAGGATGCCCTGACTTTAGAAACAGCCTCTATCGCGTTTTCAATGTATCCCACAGATTTATGTCCCTTTTCTACATCGGAAAAATCTGTCTGATCCAGCTGTAGTTCCCTGCTTCCTATATAATAGCGTTCTACATCCAGAACTTCTCCAGCCTGAGCAGAACCGCCGATCTGGAGCGGGATCGTATCGTCCAGCTCTGGCGGCTGCCAGCCCTGTGTATTTGTATTTGTATTGGCATCTGCCCTGGAAAACAGGGAGATTTCTCCAAATTTAGTGGTAGAACCAATCCTGTCAATCTCCTCAAGGATCTGGTCTTTTTCCATGTTCAAGGTTTCCCTGTCGGATTGATCGTAAGTTCCATTTGCGGATTTTAAAGCCAGAGTCTTCAGTCTCTGGAGCATGGAATGGACCTCTGTCAAAGCGCCATCTCCTACATTGGTAAGTCCGATGCCGTCATCAATGTTTTTCATCGCCTGGTTCAGGCTGTTGATCCTGCTGCGCATACCTTCCGAGATCGTCAGGCCAGCTGCATCATCTCCTGCCCGGACGATCCGAAAGCCGGAAGACAGCTTTTCAAGGGACTTTTTCAGCTTTCCTGTTTCGATCCCCTGATTTCTGGCAGCATTTATGGATGCTATGTTATTCTGCACCTGCATGATGTTTCACCTTCCTTTGTATCTTCTATGAGAATATCATCAAATAACCATTTGTTTTTATTATCGGCAAAATGCCTTACTTTATTGATACCAGGGTCAAAAGGCCGGAATTGCGGGAGTGCAAAGCACGCAGCAATCCGGTATCTGTCTGTCAGATCAGCGTACCCGTATCCTTACCCATATTCATCATCATCTGAAGACGGAGGATCTGCACCATATTAGACCAGTCTTCCCCGGAAAGGTTCTCTCCCTTTCCTGCTGCCAGAAGTGTACCAAGGCTGCCAGCGCCGGACAGATCTGTATTTCCTGCAAAGCTGCCTAAAAGACTGCCTGCTGTCAGACCGCTTCCTGTAAGGCCACTTCCGATAAGGCTGCTCACTGCTGTACTGCCGGATGTTTTCCCATATGTTCCGGTACTCACCGTACGTCCTGCCAGGATCGTATTGTTTCCCGTATAATCCGCCATGATCTTTTTTACATAATTCTGGGTTTCTTTATATGGTGGGATGCCTCCGTATTTGGTCACACTGTTCGGACCTGCGTTATAAGCTGCCAGTGCAAGGCTTACGTCTCCTCCGAACCGGTCCAGATTTTGTTTTAAGTATTTTGCCCCTCCAAGGATATTTTGTCTGGCATTGTAAGGATCGCTTACTCCAAGAGAACGGGCTGTTCCCGGCATCAGCTGCATCACGCCCATAGCCCCTGCTTTGGATACAGCCTTTGGATTAAACCCTGACTCTGCCTTTGCCACCGCCCTGAGAAGTTTAGAAGGGATCTGATATAAAGCAGAAGCTTCTTCGAAAATAGAATCCATATCTTCTTTTATGGCATTCAGCCCATTTTTCAGTATCCCCTGAAATTCCTGGACCGGTGTTGTCTTCTGTGTCTGATCCGCTGCCTGTGCAGCTAACTTTCCCCCATCTCCTGTTATCGGTGCTAAACTCATATTTCTTACTCCTTTCGGCCTGCACCGTCTGCTCCAAGGTACCAGCCATCCTGAGAACGGTTTACTGCCATAGATCCATCGTTATTTAAATAATACCAGATATTTTTATCATACAGCCAACCGGTCTTCATATCCCCATCCGGGTTTAAGTAATACCATTTTCCATTTCCTGTGTTCACCCAGCCGGTCTTCATACTTCCATCAGGGTTTAAGTAATACCATTTTCCGTTTCCTGTGTTCATCCATCCGGTCTTCATATCCCCATCCGGGTTTAAGTAATACCATTTTCCGTTTCCTGTGTTCACCCATCCGGTCTTCATATATCCATTTCCGTCGAAATAATACCATTTTCCACCATACTGGAACCAGCCCCTGGTTCGGTTTCCTTCCGCATTAAAGTAGTACCATATACCTCCCACCAGCTTCCAGGTATTGACTGCCAGAGTCCCATCCGGCATAACAAAGTTGTCTCCCTTTAGAGAACCTGCTACGCCTGGACCAGTACCGCATGCTGCATGTTCTTTTTCTTTCTCCTCTTCCGCACTGTCATCTATATCCTGTTCCTGTGATGTAACAAATTCCCCTTCTTTTAAGTATTTTTTCTGTTCTGCCGTAACCGGGACCGCTTTTACCTGATAATAGTAGATCTTGTCCGGATCTGTCATGTACTCCTTTAAGCTGACAGAGTTACCTGTAACTGTCATCCGTTTCACCACTTTATCATTTCCATATAAAGTCAGGGTATAGCCCGGAGCATAGTCTACCTTCTTCCACACTGCCTTTTCTGAGTCATGTGAGCTCCAGCCTGCTAAAGCTGTGTCACCCAGAACAGTGACCGGCGTATAGTTCACTTTTACCTGCATGGTGGTATTATCCAGGGCTTTCGCCGATACAAAATCAGCCCCGGTCACACGGCATTTGGATCGTCCAAGGGACACAGGGAAATACTTTCCCTGTGCAGCATCCACAGTGATCTCCATCCGTACCTTTTTACCAGGTTTCCAGTTTTCATATTCTGTTTTGTAATAAATATCCCCAATGGATACCCCTGATCCGCTGATGGTGATCTGGGGCTGTGGTATTTCCTCCGGATCTCCAAAAGTGGTGTTAAATTTAATACTCATGGTCTCGATGATGCTGCTCTCTGCCCCATAAGCTGTATCCATATGAAAGATTCCCCCTGGCACAGACTGTAAGCTTCCTGTGCTAAGCAGCAGTCCTGTTCCGGCACAAAGGAGTATTTTTCTGATCATTTTCATTTCCATTCCTCACATATCTTTACCTGTACCAGATCCCGTCCTCATTAACATAAAATCCATTGATATACTGGTTTTTTGCCATTTCACCTGAATCCGGCCAAAAATAATACCAATTCCCGTCAACCTGATACCAGCCGGTAGCCATAACTCCGTCAGCATCCAGGAAATAAGTTTTCCCTTCCCGGATCAGCCAGCCGGTAAACATGGTTCCCTGAAGGCTGTTGTCAAGTGTGTTTAGGTAATACCAGGAACCATTCTGTTCCAGCCAGCCGGTATATAAGGAGCCGTCTTCCCTGAAAAAGTAATAATCCGCCCCTATGATCTTCCAGCCTCCATAAGCCATGGTTCCCTGTGTATGCCCATTTTCCGTTAATGGCCAGAAATAATACCACTGTCCATTGATCTTTGCCCATCCGGCTGCCATTTCCCCGGTATCATACAGGTAATACCGGTCATTTGCCATCTTCTGCCAGCCGGTGAGCATCGTGCCATTGACATCAAAATAATACCAGTATCCGTTGACCGACTGCCATGTACCCCGGCATATAGAGCCATCCGGAAATCTGTAATTCCATATATTGCCTTTTTTTACCCAGCCTACTTTATCTGTGGTTCCGCGCTTTGCGGAAGGATTTTTTGATTGCTGTCCTTTACCATCTGATACATACCGGTCTGTAATGGAAAGCTCCCCGGATTCTATCCATTCGCTTTTTCCACCATATTTTTTTTTGGAATCCGTTCCCGGTACTGTGCGTACCTTAAAGGTATACTCTCCTGTCTTTGTCATATATGGATAAAAATTATACTGAGTTGCACTGGTCTGGGAGACGCTGTAAACTTTCGTTTTTCCTCTGTAAAGCTGCACTTCGTAATAACCGGATGTGTTATCCGGCTTTTCCCATTTAGCCTGTCCCAGGCTTTTTTCATTCCACCAGGCATCTTCCGGGGCAGCATAGTCTCCTTTGATCCCTTTTACCCGCAGGGTAACTACCAGTTCATCTCCATCTCGTCTGGCAGACACAAATGTGCCCCCACTGATCTTTACATCCGCTTTTTTATAGCTGGAAACAAAATAATCTTCACTGACATCTTCCGGTTCCAGGGTGACTTTCATCTGAGGCTCTTCAGCAGCTTTCAGTTCATTGGAGCTTTTATCCGTCCATTCGGCCTCGGAAACGCTGTATTTACCTCCACTTGTATCTACTGCCACTTCTCCATCTGAAACCGTGGTCGTTTCCAGTTTTATATCCGGAAGCTTGCTGCCTACTTCCAGCTTGGATGTAACACGGATATTTACTGTTTTAATCTCTTTTGCCGCCGCAAAAGCATCTATCTTTCCCCATTGGAACAGCAAGACTCCCGAAAGAAGGAGCAGAAGCATTTCCCGTCCGTGTCTGGATCTTCTGTCAGGTATTTTCGACTTTTTCTTCATTTTCTTTTTCCTCCGGTGATGGCACATATCCTAAAAAGTAAATATAGATCTCTATGATCGCCTGATATAATTCTTCCGGCACAGCCGCTCCCAGCTGTAATCTGCTTAAAAGAGTCGCAAGAGAATCATCCTCATAAACCGGAACCCCTGACTTTCTGGCTGCTTCCGTGATCTTTTCTGCCATATATCCCATTCCGGAAGCAACGATTACCGGGGCAGTGTCCTTTTCCGGCGAATATTGAAGCGCAACTGCCTTTTGCTCTAATAACCGCTCAAACGCTGACATTAATACCATTCTCCTTTTTTCTTATCTTTGGAAAAACATCCAGCAGACGGTAATGAGCTTTCCGTTCCTGCACCTGCATCATTTTCACGCGCATCCCGTTTCTGGTACATATTTCCTGAAGCTTTGCCTGTATCTCTCCGGCTCCGGCAGAAAGATTTTTAGGAACTCCCAGCTCCATGGATATTTTATGATCCTGGAGATCTGCCAGAAGCTGGAAATCTCCCAATCCCCTGATCTCAAAGTCCACCAGAAGGCGTATTTTCCTGCCTCCATCTTTTTCTTCTTCTTTTTTCTCCGCGTCCGGATCGATCCAAAATTCAGATACTGCCTCTTTTCCCTGGTATTGAAAAGGAAGGACAAAATGATTCACAGACATATATACGCTTTCGTTTACCAGCATCCCTCGCATCAGCTGATAAAAATCCTGTACATGTTCCAGCCCGGCTTCTCCTTTGGCCCCTCTTTCCACAAGTGAGCCAAAAATATCTCCATAAATATTTCCTTTTTTTCCTTTTGAACCGGTAAGTACAGCATACAGTTCTTCAGGCTCTGTTTCAAAAAAACGTTTAAAATCCCTATTAGCTGCCATTTGTTCAAAAAGGCTTCTGAGAAGGGTGCTGCTTCCGTTTTCATAACGTGCCCCATAAAGGATCAGCTGGATCACGCTGCTTCTTACATTGCCATAATCATGAGTACGGGAAATATATCTTGAAAGAAAGGGGACCAGCTTCTGAAACAGAACCTGGGAATTTTCCTTTGTTTCCCCATTTTCTGCCTTCCAGTCCAGCTGATCCAGAATTGACGCGTATTCCTGTCTTGCAGAGGTGTAAAGCATTCCTTTTATTTCATCTGTCAGTTCCTGCATCTGTTCTAAAAGATGCTCACCGCTGGAATAATTGTTGAATACCTGAAGGAATTTGAGGGCTGTTTCCTGCAGGCCTCTGTTTCCTTCCTGCTGCAAAAGAGTTCTCAGGTTTTCAAAGAAAGTACCGGAAAATTTAGTCTGTCCCTGCATTTTTAAAAAATCCAGCAGCTGGCCAGAATCTTCAAAACTGGCAGAATCCAGCAGCTGCTGCACCATTTTACCCAGACCTTCATCACCTTTAGCGATAAAGGCTCCATCCCGGAACAGGATCCGGCCCAGGGAATCCTTTATTTCATTTTCCTGCCCCAGCTTCTGAAGAAAGTCAGTATAATTTCCATTATAATTGCGGACGCTGAAGCCACTTTCATTTTCCTGGTCACCAGCGGTACCGCTTTTCTGTCCATCTGCCCGCACTACACGAGATGGGTCAGAAGGATTCTGGATCTGGGAACTGTTCAGGGCGCTTTGCTGCTCCTGGCCTGTATGGACATTTCTATTATCTATATATGTAGAAGGATCTGTTACCTGTAATATATTAGACATGTTTTATCCCTTTTCTTTTTGATTCTATATATTATGATGTTGGGGTCAAAAGATTTTGACCCCTCTGATACCGAATTACCCTGCATGCTTCCATATGTATATTTAATCGGCGTTTTCCCGTTTTTTATAATTATTATTTTTCTTATATTTTCAAGAAAAAAGGCGATAATTTACATAGATATAGATTCAGTAAGCATGTGAAAATCACAGGATACTTTTGTGGTCCTGCCGTTTTATTTTAAGGTGAGGAGTAATTGTATGAAAATTCAAAATTTTATCCAGGAGCAAATACACATGGAACATGTATCAATGAGACAAAGCAATATTGCTTTGTCTGATAATATTTCTGCAAAACCGGCTGATCTTGACCGAGCCAGTTTTGAATACACCGAAGGTATTTCGGCTGATGAAACACTTTTCGCACGCTCTCTGGCTCACAGCATTACAGAAGATGTCTGCCGCGAGAAAGGCGTTTCCGTTGAAAAGGTTGCCCAACTGAAAAAACAGGTTGAGGAAGGAACCTACGAACCGGATCCCATGGCCATTGCAAGGGCCATGTATAATCTATGAGGGCGCCTGAAAGCCTGATCCCGGTATTAGAACAGCTGTGTACTGTATTAGAACAGCTATGCCGGGTTGAGGCTGATAAACTAACCGTTGTTTCAGCTGATCATCCTGACCAGCTGGAATCTCTTTTAAATGATGAAAACATGCTTTTACTGCAGCTGCGCGGACTAGATAAAAAACGAAGTGATCTTCTTCGCAGGTCGGGTCTTGAGGGGCTTACTTTCCGCCAGATTTTGATGCAGGAGGACAGCGAGGAGGCTGTGGCACTTCTCTCTCCGATCTTGGAACGGTTATCCATCCAGGCTGAAAAGCTGAAAAAAGTAAAAGGTGGCACAGACCGTCTGATCCGGATCCGCATGAAGCAGTTAGAACAGCGCCTTGCCGGTGCGAAGCAGAGCGATCCTCATGTTTATGACAAATATGTCTGATAAAACTGTGGGGACTGCAGGATATTTATATTTTGGAGGTAATAATACTTTATGGTAAGAGCAACTTTTTCCGGTTTTAATACCGCTCTGTCCGCTCTCCAGGCCAACCAGAAACGTCTGGATATTACAGGACAGAATTTGTCAAATATGAATACTGCCGGATATACCAGGCAGCAGTTAGAGGCATCCAGCCTTAATTATACGAATCCTGTTTCCCATTATTCTAATGGGAATGAAACTGCAGTAGGCTTTGGGGTAAGCATGGACCGGGTCTCACAGATCAGAGATCCTTATCTGGATATCCAATACCGCAGCCAGTCTGCTGACTGCAGCTATACCAATCGTTTACAGACTGCCCTTAATTCCCTGTCAAAGGTACTGGACGAAACAACCATTTCCGGCATCCGTCAGGCATTTGATGATATCCAGTCTACCCTTACAAGCATGCAGGATCCTGCAAAGGTATCCGATCCCATCTATGAAAGTGAGCTGCGAACTAAAATGCAGTCTGTATGTAATCTTTTTAACCAGGCATCCAGACAGATCTCACAGGCTGAACAGAATGAATTTCAAAGGCTCACAGGGGAAGGCAGCAGTGAACAGGGCGATGTGCAGAAGATCAATGACATTCTCCGCCAGATCGGTGACCTGAACGTGCAGATCAAACGTAACCAGGTTGCCGGCCATCCTTCTCTGGAACTCCAGGATGAACGAAATCTTCTTCTGGATGAGCTTTCCGGTTATATTCCTGTTGAAACCAGATATTACAAGGATGACGCCCATTCCGGGAATAACGCCTATGACTATGATGCAAATGGTGCTGTGATCGGCAAAAAGGACTGGCCTGATGACCTGGAAGTGAGCATGAATTATATTGATGCCCAGGGAAAGAGCCAGAAGCTGATCCTGGTAAATGGATCTGACCTTGGTGCTGACGGTCTCACAAAAAACTACGGTCAGTTAAGTATGTTAAAAGGCGATCACCAGACAGCTGCTTCTGTTTCTGATCCTGCAAACATTTCCATCAAGTTTGAAAAAGCCCCCAGCTATAAAGGAAACGGACAGGCAGCTACCAATGATGTATACGCGGAGTTAAAAGGGATCCGTTTTGAAGGCGGCTCTCTTCAGGCAAGCCTGGATATGCTCCAGAAAACAGGTACCGGCAATGTGATAAATGGATCTACTGCTGTGGATGATGTCCGTGGATACCAGTATTACTCAGGAAAACTGGATCAGTTAGCTTCCACTTTCGCAAAATCCATGAATGACATCAACAATGGCAAAAACCACACGGATAAGAATCTTTTATCTAATTCCACCGATGACCCAACAACTGGTATAACAGCCGGAAATATCGGTATCAGCAAAGGCTGGACCAGTGGAACGATCCATATTTCTACAGACGGCACCAACCGCACAGATACAATCCTTGATATGATCGCAGCTATGAAGGATACCAAGAAATTGAACGGGAAAACATTTGCTGATTATATGAATAACCTTTCCACCCAGCTGGCATCTGATTCCAGCTCAAACCAGACTGCATTAAAGACGGGCACAACTGTTTTAAACAGTATCCAGGACTCCAGAGACTCTCTTTCCGGTGTCAGCCTGGATGAAGAAGCAACCAATATGATGGCCTACGTTTCAGCCTATAATGCTGCTTCCCGTCTGATGACTGCCCTTGATGAAGTGTTGAATACCCTGATCAGTAATACTGGTGCATAAATATAAGGAGGATTAATAAATTATGAGAGTTGTACGTTCATCTGTTTACCGCAGGTATACTTCTTCTTTAAATGATCTTCAAAGCAATCTGAACAAAAGCATGAACAAGGTTTCTACCGGCGCTGCTTATGAAACAGCTGCTGATAATCCTCTTGCTTATTATCAGGGAAAGAAAATGGATCATTTATATCAGGATGCAAAGAGTAAAAGTTCTATTTTAGGTGATATTAAAAACCGTCTGTACCAGCAGGAGCAGGGCGCAAGGGATATCCAGAAAACTTTAAGCAACAGTAAGACTTCCATGCAGTATGTGCTGGATTCCTCCCATAACAGCTCAAAAACTTCTGTCCAGACAAAAAGAGATGCTCTTCTTCAGGATGTGCAGAGCATGGTCAGCAATCTGAACAGCCAGTATCAGGATTTCTATGTTTATGGAGGAAATGATATTACAACAGCTCCGTTTTCTTTAAGCGGAGATGGAAAAACCCTTACTTATACCCATAAGTATTCAGACGGTACCACAAAGACGGTCAATATGACCATGGCTTATGATAAAAATAACAATACTTACAGTTATCATTTAAGCGATGATGACCTGAACAACCTTGTGACAGCTATGAGAGAACAAGGCCGGGTAGATATCGGTTATGGCGATATTTCCAACCGCCAGTCTCTTTTAGATACCTATACCGGAGGACTGAATATGCTTACGGGGCTTACTTCAGATTCCTTAAATGCCATGTCTGATGCGGATGCAAAGGATGCGGTCAAAGCTGCCCTGGAAACAACTCCTGTGGCACTTCTGAGCCGTTCGGTTATGGCCTGTGATAATTATATCAATGATACTACGACCGTTGATCAATTTACAGATACTATGGGCGGTGTACTTAAAGATGCAGCTAATACAGAGCATACCATCAGCACCATTTACAGCGACCTTGGCAATAAATATTCCCTGGTAGAAACTACAAAAACCCGTCTTGATACTTTAAGCGACAACCTGACAGAGGAATACAAAGACATTCTCGGAGCTGATCCTTATGAGGCCATTACAGAAATGTTCTCTTACCAGTACTCCTATTCTGCCGCTTTAAAAATGGGGTCAAACCTGATGCAGTCATCTCTTTTTGATTTTATAAAATGATACCGGTACATTGTTTACAAAAAACAAGCAAAAAATAATTTTCTATTTTCAGGTCAGAAGAAGGTGAAAATGTATGAAACCTGTGATTGAAGCAAATTTTAAACCTTTTGAATCTGTCCGTTTCCGTCAAAATGCCAGTCTGGTTTCAAAGGACCAGCTGGCAGCAAGACAGCATCAGGCGATTTCCCAATACCGCCTGAAAGTACGTCAGGCTCAAAATTACGGGATCAGTTCTCCGGAAAGCATGACCTGTATCCAGGACATCAGACAAGCTTTTAATCTCCGGGATACTGTCCAAAGAGTACATGGCACAGCAAACGTCTCTGGATCAGGAAACAGCTTTTGTGATCCATTTTCTGGCAGCCCTGACAATAATGGGCTGTATACCCTTCAGAGAGGTGAATTTGAATTTCGTGTGGCATCTGGCAATCTGGAATACGTACCAGCCCTGGAAATGACCATCATAACCTCTTATCCAAAAGTAGAGTTTGTGTATACCGGCACCCCCAATTATGTTCCACCAAAAAAAGAGCCGGATTCCCCTGCTCTTAATGTTACCATATAAAAACTGACCCCCGGAGGCTTATGCAATCATGAAGATTGATACAAAATATTACGGCGAAATTGATTATACAAAAGATGAACTGGTTGTATTTCCAGATGGTTTATTTGGTTTTTCCCAGTACCATGACTATCTTCCCCTCTCTATGGAGGAAGATGACAGTTCCCTGCTGATATTGCAGTCTGTAGACGAACCTTATGTAGCCTTTTTTCTCATCGATGCAGCAGCACTCTTTCCTTCTTATTCACCGGTTCTTCTACCAGAAGAATTATCCTTTCTGGAAGTAAATTCCAGTGATGAATTATCCTATTATGTCATATGTGCTGTAAAGAAGGATTATCTGGATGGAACCGTCAACTTGAAATGTCCTCTTGCCATTAATCCGGATACCCGCAAAGGAATCCAGGTGATCTTATCCAACGCTGACTATGATTACCGCCATACCTTACGTTCTCTTCTTGGTAAAGAGATAAAGGAACAGGACACTAAAAAAGGAGATAAATAGCCATGCTGATACTGAAACGTAAAAAAAATGACAGTATCCTGATCGGGAATGACATACGCATCACTGTACTTGACTGCGACAATGGATCTGTCAGCTTGGCTATAAATGCCCCGAAGCATATTTCTATTTTGCGGGAAGAATTGACAGAAGCAGAACGCAGCAACCTGGATGCCTTATTATCTGATACAGATTCACTGCGCTCTATTGAAAAAGGACTGAATTCTTATATGAAGAAATAGACCATAAGCTTAATGACCCGCAAACGGGTGAATACTGATAAAATGACTCTTATCTGCTATACAAAATATCATATAGCTCTTTCAGCTGCCGGCGTACGAGAGAAAAAAACTCTCTCAGACGCCGGTAAAATAATGCTCTTTTTTCCATGCGGTTTTCCCGCTCTTCTTCTTTTAATATGTCTGATCTAAGATCCAGCGCCTGTTCATCTGTTTCCGGCCCAAATTTCCCTGTCATGCCGTAGAATACATTTTTCTCCAGTATATCAAATACCTGGAGTTCTTCTTCCTCTGTCTCCATGCTGGCACATTCTTCCCGTGTTCCAAACCACATATAGCTTAAATGCAGAAGCTTCTGCGCCAGTATATTTACTTTAAATTCCTTTAGCCGGTTCTCAAGCTCCTGAAACTGGTCTTCTTCTGCTGCTTTTCTGTAAAATACATATAAGTCTGTCAGATGGCGTATCTGCAGATGTCCTGTTACATATAGGTAAGCGGACTGGATCATCAGATAGACTAGCTGGTCTATGGCATTCCATTCATAAATGTAGTTACCATTTTCTTTCAGGAAAGCACGCTGGAGCAACTTTTCCATCCCCCTCTGGTATACCTGGGTTTTAAAAGGAAAGGTATGATAGATCTCCACAGAAAAGCGACCTGGTATACGCATCTTTTCACCCACTCCCGGATAGAGAGTATCCGTTTCGTAGCCTATATTGACCAGATAGCCTTTTGCAAAAAGATAATCTTCCGGGTCAAGAAAAAAAAGCTTCAGAGAGCTTTCCCCTGCCATTTCCTCCCTTGGATACAGCTGTCTGCGGCTGCTGGAGGAAAGGACGAGTACCGGGATTTTTTTTAATTCCAGAAGGACCAGTATCTCCCGTTCTCCTTCTGTGCAGCTTTCGTTGAATTTCAGAATATCGCTGTAGCGCTCATAAAAGCGTGTTTTCCACCGTTCCGGCATTTTTTCATTATTTCCAAGGATTGCAAGATAGATCAGGTTTGAAATTTTGTTATAATCTGCAACCCGGAACAGCCTTTCCCAGTCCAGATTTCCATGAAGCGGCTTTAAATCATCCTGGCGCATAACAGATGCAGCCATATTTACCAGTATGCGGCCTTCATAAAAGTTTTGATTTTCCATTTAACTTCACCTGTTTTTTGATATTCTTCTGTTAAGTCCCCCATCGATCCTGCGTATCTTATCTAAAAGCTTTTCTGTGCGGCAACGCAGATCCTCAATACGCTTCTCCAGCATTTTTTCGCGCTCTGTCTTTCCTTTAAAACAGCTTTTTACATTCATTAATGGACCTTTAGCCAGATCTCGTAGATACCGGTCCCGAAGGCTGTTTCCCGCAGTCTGCAGGATGATCTGTTCTTCACAGTCTGCATGGCGCTGCAGCTGTTCTCCCCTCATATCTAAAAGAAGAGAAGCGGAGACTGTGTCGCCGCGCTCCACTGCCTCCGCCAGTTCTTCCGTCAGACTACAAACTTCTCTTAATATATTATATCTCCTTTGAAGATATATCAAAATTGTTTCCAAGTCTGCGCTCATATATTCTCCTTTAACCGAAAACACTTCGTTCTCTCACAATATGCTGATCGCCGGAAATCTTTCCTGCCTGGTTAAATGCATCTCTTAATTCAGAAAGTATGTGGCTGATCCTTGGAATCTCTTCTGCCCTGCGTTCCCTTCCTGCTTTAACACGGCTGATATCATAGATCAGGTACTCATAGATACGTTTCAGATCCTTGCTGATGGGATACTGCATATCCAGTATCTGTATTAAATACCGGACGATCCGTCCTGTTTTTTCGAGACATTCTTCAAAAGTCTCATATTTTTTATCCTCAAGTGCGATCTGTGCCATTTTCAGACGCTTCACTGCTTCATCATACAATAAAAGCAACAACTCCAGATTGCTCATAGAATAGATCGTACTTTCCTTGTACTGCTTAAACTTTTCATACATGCTTTCTTACCCCCATCAGCCACCTAACTGTGACAGGTAGCTGGACTGTGAATTCATCTGATTGATCAGCCTTTCCATCTGCGTAAACTGGCTGATATAACGGTCCTGCTCAGTTGACAGCTGGGACTGCAGGTTTGTGATGGTTTCCTGCATATCCTTTAATTCTTTATAAATACTGTTGTTAGTCAGGGTCAGGCTTAGTTTTTCAGATCCTGCCTCTTCAATAAGCACACCATAGGAATTTCCATTCCTGCTTGCATATCTGGTGGCATAAGTAGAAAGAGTACTGTCTATGGTGTTTACAATACCATGCGTGCCTGTGAACAGGTCTGATACCTTTTCAGGATCACTGTCCATGGCAGTTTTAAACTTTTCTTCATCAAATACGATCTTTCCACCTGCTGTGTAATCATCTGAGAAGGAAATTCCGATCTTTTCAAGATCGTCATAAGAAACACCGTTCATCATCATTGAAGAGAAAATGCCCTGGGTAGCATTGTCCAGATCTTTTAAAGCGCTGCTGTTGTACAGAATACCCTCTTTTGCCTTATCCTCCCAGTTTTTAATGGAGGTTTCATTCATTTCATTTTTCTGGTCATCTGTCAGAGGCTTATAATTACTGTCCGGCTTGGTTGTTGCCTGGGTGCGGACCTCATCGATCATGGCATTATAAGCTTCAATGAATTTCTTTACAGTCTCTGTCACCTTTTCTGTATCTGCTGATGCAGTAAAGCTGACGCCTCCTTCAGCAGTTGCCGAGCCTGTATTAAATGTATTAGTGGCTCTAATATCCAGACCGTCAATGGAGAAGGTATTGCTGCTGCTGGTAATGGTGGTCTGTACCCCATTATAGAGAATACTCATCTCACCATCTGTGCCATCTGTGCTAACCCCGCCGAAAATGAGATTTGCTGCATCAGCAGTATCATTTGGATCTGCACCAAGGGTGATCTTACGACCCTCACCTTTTTCATTGGAAGAAAGAACAAATTTATTTTCACTGCCCAGATAGATGGCAGTTACTCCCGCATCTTTATTATTATTGATCGCAGTAAGCAGTCCGTCTACTGTGGTATCTGCAGTGATATTATCTATTTTTGCACCATTGACTGTAAAGTTTTTTAATGCGTCGTTTAATTCCTCTTTTGTATTGTATTTTCCCAGTCCCAGTTTGACCCTGTTCTCCCACAGGCTGCTTCCTGTACTGATCTTATTTGACTGGGTAGATGTGATACCCAGAGCATTCTGGAGTTCCTTTGAGTCTGCGGATATCTGTAATGTCTGTTTGTTGTCTTTTGCAGTAAACGTCAGGCTGCCATTTTGACCCTCACCTACAGTAACCTTTCCTGAACCGAAGGCTTTATCCAGCTTATTCTGTAAGCTATCCTTAAAAGCTTTAAAATCTTTTATCTCTTCCTTATCGCCGATCAGTTCAATATTCTTTGTCTGTCCGCCATAAGAAACAGAAATTGATTTTCCCTTAAGATAGCCGGAAAGGGGCTGCTTTGTTATAGCTGCAGCCTCGAATGAAGATTTATTTGAAGATGCGTTAAATTCATCAAGTGAAATGCCGTTATCTATATCATCCTGATTCATCTTGCCGGAATTAAAGCCAAGACTCTTTAAAGCAGATGATGTTTCCCTGATCACATAGCTTTTTCCTTTATCGGTAATACTTGGTGTCTGACTGATCTGGATCTGATCACCATTCAGTGTAAATTTAATGCCGCTCTTTCCATCTTTTCCGAGAAATCCCTGGGAATCAAGGGCTTCATTCAGCTGTTTTACTACATCTTTAGAATCAGCCGTATAATCAATGGTGACTGTCTCTGTTTTTCCGTCCACCTTTTTTTCATAACTGGTGGGGAACGTAAAGGTTGCTTCCTCTGTGAATTTCTTATCTGTAATACTGTAGGTTCCAAATGTCAGCTTCGTTCCGGAAAGATTGGAGGTCTTTACTTCTTTATTTTCAAAATCAGACGCGCTGATGCCGCCTAAGGTAATAGCTGAATCTTTTTCATTTTCTGTTTTCTTTTCGCCGGAGATCAATGTGGCAGATGTTGCTAATCTGTTTACTCCCAGAACTGATACTCTGGATGCAGTGTCTGCGTTTCCTGTCGCTGATATATATTTTGTATAGTCAGGATCCCCCTGTACACTGACCTGGTTTTTTGCAAAGAAATCACTGTTTTTTAAGCTCTTTGTTGCTGAATAGCTAAGGTAATTGTCCTGAAGATCTATGATCTTATTGCTGATAGAACGATATGCATCCCGCTTCCATTCCAGTTTGGTCATAGCCTGTTTCTTGGATGTGATCTTGGATGTTGTTCTTGCTGTCATCTGTTCGATCAGTGCATCCCTGTCAATACCGGAAGCTAAACCACCAAATCCTCTTAAAGCTGTATTTCCAAGACTGCTGCTTGTTCTTGATACACTTGACATATCTGCTGCTCCTTTCAGTCATGTGATGTCGCGGAGTACATAAAATGCGCCGCTTCTGTATACTTTATCCCTGTGATTCTATAGATTCTATATACATATTTCGGCGCAGCATGAAAATTTATAAGATATGGCGTGGATGTTCTTTTACTTCCATACAGGCTCTCATGGACTGACTTAAAACAGCCACACGGAATTTATTGCGGTAAAAGGTTAACAGCATCGGGACTGTCGTATTATCTGCTACAATATATTTGGGCGGCAGCCTGGTAAGCATCAGCGCCTTCACATCTGCCTGACAGCGGCTGCAGGTACAGGTATCATTGCTTTTCAGTGCGTCAAGGATCAGTTCCGGAGTAAGAATCTCCTCCATGATATTTACGACCCGGTAACTTGGACCATCTTCCTGCTTCTGCTCTTCCTGTTGTTCCGGTTCTTTCTGTACAGGTGTCCCTGCGTTTGTTTTGGGCTGCTCTGTCTGTTCTTCTGTCTGTTCTTCTGACTGTTCTTCCGACTGTTCTTCTGTCTGTTCTTCTGACTGTTCTTCCGACTGTTCTTCCGGCTGTTCTTCCTGCTCCCCGGGCTGTTCTGCCTGCTCTTCTGTCTGTTCTTTTTCCAGCTCCTGGATCAGATTCTTCTGGATCTCTTCTGCCAGCTTTCCTTCTTCTCTTGGATCAACTACAGTCACATTAGCGGAAGGCACTCTTACCGGTTCTTCAGCAGCTGATCCTTCCTGCTGTGTTTCACCGGAAGCTGAAGAAGACGGCTGTGTTTCGCCAGAAGACGCAACTGGCGGCTGTGAACCTGTGATAAGGTTCAGCACATGTGAGGTTTTATTTGTTTTTTTTGCCATATTATTTCTCCCTGAAACCTATGATCTTTTCTACCTCATCTAAAAACTTTCCATAATCCTTTACAGCTGATGCTCTCGGACTGTACTCAAAAATACTTTCTCCATGGGCCGGTGCTTCCGCAATCGCCACTCCGGACCTTATTTTTGTGTCAAATACCCGGGTTTCCAGCTGCCCGGCCAGCTGCCCGGCCATTTCCAATACATCCCTGCAAAGACATGTTCTTGGATTAAAGCGGTTTAGCAGGATACCCATGATCTTAAGGCCGGGATTGATCTGTATGCGGACAGATTCTACTGTTTCCTTTAACTGTGACAGACCAACCAGACTGAGGATATCCGATGCCATTGGTATAATAAGATAATCAGAAACTGCATATGCGTTAACTGTGAGAAGATTTAAGGCAGGGGGTGTATCGATCACAATATAGTCATAAAAATCCATTACCGGCTTTAAAACATTTTTTAAAATAGATTCTTTTTCTTCTCCCGGATTATACTCCAGACCACTGCTGCTTAAGGTAATATCAGAAGGAAGGATATCGATCCCTTCTGTGCGGCTGATAGCCTTTTGTATGGATATATCTCCTTTTAATACATCCAGTATAGTAGATCCTCCTTCGGTATCCAGACCAAGGCAGAATCCAAGATTTCCCTGGGGATCCAGGTCTATACACAGAACCTTTTTACCTGCCATCGAAAATCCTGCAGCCAGCGCTGCTGATGTTGTGGTCTTTCCCACACCGCCTTTTTGATTTGAAACCGTAATGACCATTTATGTATCTCCTTTTATCCTCTTTTCTGCATACAATGACACATGTGCCAGCCGTTTTTCTGGCACCATGATATCAGAAAAATACACTGTATTATTCGCCAAGGCGTTCCATGGATTCCTCTACCTGTTTTACCAGCTCCTGGATTTCCTGATATACAGCGGCTGACTCATTTGCCATACGGCCGATCTCATCTGCCACAACACCAAAGCCTACACCTGCTTTTCCGGCACGGCCTGCTTCAATGGCCGCATTCAGGGAAAGCATTTTTTCCATCGTGGCTGTCTGCTCCAGTCCCTTTGCCTTATACTTGATCTGTCCTACTGCATCCCGTACTTTCTTTTCCTCTTTTGCAAATGCTTCTACGCTGTCCGCATTGCTCTTCCGGTAATAAAGGGCATTAGCCCACAGATTCAGCATCTCAGCTAAAAGCTGTCCACCGGCACTTACTACTTCCTGGCTTGGGGCTGAATCATCCGGGTAATCTCCAAGGACGATACCGCCGATCACTGTACCTGCACGGAATCCTCCTACTGTAAGATCCTGGGTAAACTCTCGCAGCTCATTATGTTTTCCATTGGTATACCTGCTGTAAAAGCTGGTAAAGGAGTTTCCTCTCGTAATGTATTTTCCTTTCATATCCACTACTGCTGCTGTCATGCCTGTGACCGTTAAAAACAGATCCTGGATCCGCTGAAGTTCTTTTATATCCAGGATCTGACGGATATCCAGATTTTCTGTACTTTCATCTTTTGTAACGGTATCCATATAGGAAGTTTTCCCTGATACAGCTGATCCTGTTGCCGCTTTAGAAGCTGTAACTTCATTTTTGGCTCCATTCTGGATCCACTGGGCCAGCTTGCGGTCTGTTGCCCGGATATGCTTAACCAGCACGCTTACCATATAGTTGATCTCGCCCAGGGAATTGATCGTCGGACCTTCCTGCTCCAGTTTTATAATGGCATCCCCCAGTTTCTGTTTATACCATTCATGAAATTTATGATGTTCTGTATATTCCGGATATTTTGACTGCTTCTGGAGATCCTCCTCATCTGAAAAGTGTTTCGTTACATATTCAACAAGAAATTCTCCCAGACTTGAGAGATTTTCTCTTCCCTTTCCTTTTGAGCATGCATCCAGAAGGGTATTGACTTCGTCAAAAATCTTCCTGTGCTCACTGTCGATCAGTTCATTTCCTGTTACAAGATCCTGTGTTAATACATATTTTTCCATCCTTAGAGTCCTCCTTACTGCTGACTGTACTGTTTTTTAAAACGGGCAAGCAGTTCATCCATTACTGTGATCAGATGCCCGATCTCCGGCTTGGAAAGCTGTTCGTCTGCACCTAATTCTTTCCCCTTCTGCCTCATCTGCTCATTGATCAGGGAAGAGAAGATGATAACCGGGATCTTCTTTAAATGTTCGTCATCCTTGATCAGCTTTGTAAGCCTATGGCCATCCATTTCCGGCATTTCGATATCTGTAATGACCAGATTGACCTTATCATACAGATCAGAATCATTATGTATTTGTGAAAGGTAATCCCATGCCTCCTGGCCATTGGAAAAATTCTTTACATTGGTAAATCCGGCCCTTTCCAGGGAATCATCGATCATTTTACTTAAAAGAATGGAATCTTCCGCGATCACAATAGGACTGTTGCAGATAGGGCGGTCTCCCATCTTATCTACATCTGTCACCTGTATAGTTGTTTCCGGTGCGATCTCTGCCACGATCTTTTCAAAATCCAGGATGATCACCAGCTCTTTTCCGCACTGGGCAATACCGGTAGCAACACTGTCATCTCCATTTGCAATGGTCTTATCTGGCTTCTGTATATCTTTCCATGAAATCCTGCTGATACCTTCGATACTGTCTACCCGGAAAGCGACCGTCATTTTATTAAAATTTGTTACGATAAACAGATCTCTTGGCCCATTTTCCCGGTCATCTCCTGTAAGATATTTTGCCAGGTTGATCACTGTGATCAGCTCATCCCTTGGTTTAAAGATGCCTTCTACTGCCGGGTTTGCATGAGGCATCGGTTTTACCTTTTCACTCATGATGATCTCCTGGACTTTTGCCACATTAATGCCATAAAATTCACCCAGAACTGTGAATTTCATTACTTCAATCTCGTTTGTTCCTGATTCTAAAAGAATCCCTTCTTTTTCATTTTTGACCATGATCTTCTCTCCTTTTTTCTGTAAACAGGCATGTCACAGATGGTGACACCACCATAAATGAAAGCCCTGGCTATAGATGGCGTTCCGGTCGTCCCACTGTACGCACGATCACATCGCCTGTTGCAAGATCTAAAAGCATGGTACGGGCATAATTTCCTCCTGTATCCTCTGCTGCGATACAGATTCCTTCCTGGGCCATGACTTTTTTTACACTTTCTGCATTTCTCTGCCCGATATTTCCAAAGCTGCTGTTTCCGCTGATCTCAAACATCTTGGCTCCCCCTGCGATCTTAACTACCATCCGGCTTTTTACCATACCGAATATTTTCAGCTTTCTGAGGGTTTCCCTGATGCCGCTGTCTGCAAATTTAAATGGATTGGAATCCTTTCCTTCAAACTGTACCGGAAGCATGATGTGCAGAAGTGCTCCCAGACGGGTAACAGGATCATAAAAGGTTATCCCGATACAGGAACCCAAAGCATAGGTTATGATCCTTCCTTCCCCTCGTGAAAACTTCATATCACCGATTCCTACTTTTAATTCTGTGCCTCCGATCATTATGAAACTCCCAACCTCTCTAAAATATCGTTTAGAGAACGAATGTCCGGCAGCATGAGCAGCCAGTCAGAAAGTGCTTTTCCGCCGATCACAAAATCTGCATTGCAATACATCAGTTTATCTGTTTCATATCCATACTCAGCAATAGGTACCATTAAGATCCCACCCAGCATGTTGATGGTAGCACTTGGAACAGACAGTTCCACCTCTACATTTACAAGTTGTGAAAAAGCATTTATATAAGAACAGATAATGATGTTTCCTACTTCTACCAGTGCTGATCTGGCCATTTCGTCCATATCCAGAAAGGACTTATAACGGCTTCCAAGCAGTTTTTCCAATACCTCATTTGCAAAATCCAGGTCGAAAAGGAACAGCATCAACCCCTCAATATCACCTGACATTTTTACAAGGGCTGCTGCAACAAGCTCCTCCGCATCACCGATCCGGTTCATGGCATCATTGTATCCAAGGATATTCACAGATGGGATCGAGATCCGGACTTCTTTCTGCAGAAGCTTGGAAAGAGCAGTTGCTGCATGACTAGTACCGATACTGCCGATCTCCCGCATTACATCCAGAGCCTGCAGGTCCATATCTTCATATCGCTTTATTTCCATTTTTTACCTTATCCTCTCAGTGAATTGATCGTTCCCTCTATATCATCTGATGTAGTGATCATTTTTACAGCATAAGAAAAGGCTCTCTGGCATTCGATCACATGGACCATTTCTTTTGCCATATCGGTGCCTGAATTCTCCAGTGCCCCTTTTTGCAGGACCGCATCTGATTTTAAAGAAGCTTCCATTCCATCCTGTGCTTTATATTCATTATCTCCTACGCTTAAGAGACGGCTGGGGTTTGAAAATGTGTATACACTTACCTTAGGAAGGTCAGTATCATCCTCTGTGCTGTCTGTATCATCTGTATCGTAGTCATCGTCTTCTGACTCTGATTCCTCCTGCAGCTTTTCTACATCTGTTACTTCCAGCTTAAGAGGCTGCCGGTTCTGGTCCAGCACCAGCTTTCCATCTTCTGTTGTAAGATAAAATCCATCTTCACGTTCTCCCCTGTGAAAATGACCGTTTCTTGTATAGGTGATCTCACCTGATGCAGGATCCTGTATCATAAAAAATGCATTAGGCTCCATAATTGCATAATCATATTCTTTTCCGGTCTGAGTAGCACCGGCTGTACTAAAATCCGTCCAGGTACGCTCCACTCTGGCTCCTGAACCTGTCTGCAGCTCTGTCTGGGCATTTTCAGAATCATTAAGATTATAGTGGATCAGTTCAGAAAAAGCCGCTGTTTTAGGTTTAAAGCCTGTATTGTTGATATTGGCCAGGTTATTGGATACAACTGACAGTTTTTTTGTAAACTGTCCGGCTCCTGCTGCTCCTGTATAAAATGACATATTCATTTCTTTATCCTCCTTACAGCTTACCGACATCTGACACAGACTTACTCATGATCTGATCATACATTTTCAGTGACTGGGCTGCGCTTTGAAGCGCTCTCTGGGATGACATCATAGCTGTCATCTGCTCCACCATGTCTACATTGGATTTTTCCAGCATTTTCCATTGAACAGTTGTATCTGCAGGCGTTGTTTCTGCCTGTGCAGTAGAGAAAAGTCCATTATCCTCTGCATGAAGCTGCCCCTGATCTGGAAAATCCACTACTTTCAAAGTTCCATAATCCTCTATGGTAACTTCCTGGCTGCTGCTTTCTTCACCATCAGACTGATTTGTAATAGCAGCAGTAATGTGTCCTTTGGAATCAACTGTAAAGTTCTCATTTTTGATCTGGACAGGCTGTCCTTCTTTGTTTAAGACTCTTCCTGCCTGGTTTAAAACCAGATATCCATCTTTATCTACTGAAAATGAACCATTCCTTGTATACCGGATACCCTGTGATGTCTGGATGCAGAAAAAGCCATTTCCATTTAAGGCAAAGTCATAGATCCCATCTGTCTGTTCCAGACCGCCCTGGTCATAATTGGTATAAACCTGCTTTGCTGTCTTTATTTTTGAAACAGTTGCCAGCTGGGTTGGATTTTCTTTGCTATACTGTCCTGTACGATAAAGCATTTCTTCTTTGAAAGTACTGCTTACCATTGTTTCGTTTTTATATCCAGGAGTCTGGATATTCACCATATTATTGCTGATGGTATTTAAGTTCCTGCTCTGGGTCAGCATGCCTGACGCCAGATTATAAAATCCCTGATACATCTGACTTTATCCCCTTTCCATTTTTTGTTTCTATAAAATGGCGCAGCTTACGCAAGGCGATCGTGTGGATCTGGGATGCTCTGGGCTGGCTGACACCTATGACCCGGCCCACCTGTTCCATTTTCAACCCTTCCATATAATGCAGTGCCAGTGTTTTCTGCTCTTTTTCATTTAGCTGGGCTATGCCTTCTGCCAGCACCCGCATATCCTCTTCCCACAAGCATGCCTCCTCAGGCTGTACCTGGGTATCGTTGTTTGTGATCTGGAGTCCATTGGATGTATTCTGGTTTTCCAGTAAAAAATCAAGAGACTGGATATTTCTCCTGTTTTTCATGGAAATGAGGTTCTTTCTGAGTTTTGGGTATAGCGTATAAAACATTAGCT
>UMET01021569.1_pt1 | contig 23771 bp, 17 predicted proteins | sample 1964821 | NCBI WGS metagenome assembly UMET01 (sample SAMEA4836027, study PRJEB28245) | human gut metagenome | biome: gut microbiome; material: fecal sample | place: Denmark | collected 2008
CATTGATAACGCCCAGATCATGGGTGATAAACAGAATGGAAGTTCCTTTCTCTTTTTTCAGGATATTCATCAATTTCAGGATCTGCGCCTGAATCGTAACGTCCAAAGCTGTAGTTGGCTCATCGGCGATCAGAAGCTTCGGCTGACATGCCAGCGCCATGGCGATCATGACACGCTGACGCATACCGCCGGAAAGCTGGTGAGGATACTGTTTTGCCACTGCTTCCGGATTCGGAATACGAACGTCGCGAAGCATCTCCACCACTTTCTCTTTCGCCTCTTTCTTACTCATCTTCTGATGAATTCTGAAAGGCTCGCTCAGCTGTCTCTCGATTGTAAAAATAGGGTTCAGACTGGTCATCGGCTCCTGAAAGATAACAGAAATATCATTTCCACGAATCTTACACATATCTTTCAAAGATACGTCTGCCAGATTCTTTCCGTCAAAAGTGATCGTACCGCTGTCAATATATCCGTTGCCGTCCAGAAGTTTCAGGATACTCATGGCAGACACACTCTTACCGCTGCCGCTTTCTCCCACGACACCCAGTGTCTTTCCGGGTTCTACAGAATAGGAGACACCGTTTACCGCTTTCACTGTACCCTTTTTTGTCTTAAAAAAGGTATGCAGATCATGAATCTCTAATAATGCCATTGTGTTCTCCTCCTAATTATTTCTCGTTTGATTTCGGATCGATGGCATCTCTCAGACCATCACCGATCAAGTTGATACAGATTACGCAGATACTCAGCATGATTGCCGGGAATACCCATCTCCACCAGTAGTTCTGGATAACGACAGAACTTACGCATCCATTCAGAATATTACCCCAGGTAGGACGAGGCAGTTTTACACCAAATCCCAGGAAAGACAGGGTAGACTCTGTCAGCATACAACTTGCAAAATCCAGTGTTGCAGAAACAATGATAACAGAGATCACGTTCGGAATAATATGGCGGAATACGATGGAGCTTCTCTTTACACCCATAGCGTTTGCCGCAGTAACAAATTCTTTTTCTCGCTCAGCCAATACCTGCGCACGTACCAGACGGGCAAGGTTCGGCCAGCTCAAAAGTCCCAGAATAACCATGATCAGGAAGATTCTCGCTCCCTCGGACAAACTGTTTCCAATAATCGCATTCAGGATCATCGCCATCGGAAGGAATGGCAGAGAAGCTACGATCTCCGTGATACGCTGCAGGATAATGTCCACCCAGCCGCCAAAGAATCCGGAAATACCTCCGATGATAATACCGATCAGCGTAGAAATGATAACGGCTACCGCACCAATAGTCATGGTCATGCGTCCACCATTTAACAGACGTCCAAATACGTCACGTCCCAGCTCATCTGTTCCCAAAAGATATCCCTTCAGACCCCAGATCTTTACATCACCGCTTTCTGTTACTGCATAGTTCTGATAATAACCGCCATAGATGGCGCTCACATTCTTTGCGGAAGACGGCACATCCGTCTGGTGATAATTGTTCTCACCCCAGGAATACACATTTCCTTTATCTGTCAGCGCTGTGAAATGGTAGCGTCCACCAATCATGGAAACGATTTTTCCATCCATTTCCGGCACTTCTTTTTCACTCTGATTTCCCTTGCCCCAAATCACAAGACTTCCGTCTTCTTTCAAAGCGGCAACTGCGTTGGTCGTAGCTGCAATGTCCACCACACCGGTAAGATCTTCCGGCACACGGCTTACGTCAGACTTCTGGTTACCCATATGCACTACGGTTCCGTCATCCTTAAGCGCCATCAGCGTAGTATTGGAAACTGCGATTTTCTTAATATGACCGTCACCTTTTTTACGGGTAACATTTACATCATTCAGGTTGTCATTTCCCCAGTTGATAATTTCTCCGCCTTCGGTCAGCGCATAAGACATCTGATATCCTGCGGCGATCTGAACGATCTTCTTTCTTCCCACTTCGGAAGGAGCCTTGGTCTGTCCCATACGGTTACTTCCCCAGCTGATGATCTCTCCCTCATCATTGAGAGCCATTACGTGGTCGAAACCTGCCGCTACAGACACTACATGCCCCAGCTCTTTCTGAGAAGGCATATCTTTGGCAATATCTACTTTTTTACTGATCTTGGTTTTACCCCATACGTAAACCTTGCCATCATTATCCACACCAATACTGAACGTAGCTCCGGTAGCAATCTCTTTTACATTGCCTGCCAGTTCCTTGGGAACATCCATCATATTCCGTCCCGGCGCTATATTCGTCTGTGTCTCTTCACTTTCGTTCAGATCTGTCGGCGCAAAAATCGGTCCGATCAATACGATCAGGAAAATCGTCAAAAATACGATTACCGCTCCTAATGCCAGTTTGTTATCCAGAAAGTTTCTTACAATCGTACGGAAGGGGCTCTGAAGCAGCTCCTCCTGCATAAGATCCATTTCCTCTTTCTTGCTCTTTCCTCCGAATAATCTCTTCAGAAGAGAAGCAGAATGTTTTTTCTTTTTGTTATCTTTACTCATTATGTCTCTCTCCTACTATTTATTCACACGTACACGGGGGTCTACGATACCGTAGCTCAGGTCTGTGATCAGGTTACTGATCAGTGTGATTACACAATACAACATCTGGATTGCCAGAGCCAGATCATAATCCTGATTCATCAGTCCTTTATAATACATCTGTCCGATACCATTTAACTGGAACATTTGCTCAATAATGATGGAACCCATAAATACGCTCATGAACCATCCAATGATCAGCGTAACAACGGACAACAGCGCATTTCTCCATGCATGAGAGTAGATAACAACCTTTTCACGAAGACCTTTGGCTCTGGCTGTACGGATATAATCCATACTCAGAGCGTCAATCATAGCCGCCCGGACATAACGGGTCATACTTCCCAGAGCGGCGATCGTCATAACGATCAGCGGAAGCGCCAGATAATACATACGATCTAAGAAAAATGCCAGACCGGTTCCCTGGAAGTTCGGAGAATTCATACCGCTGAGAGGAAAAATCCCCAATTTTACAGAGAATATATACATAAAGACAAGTGCTATGATATACACGGGGACGCTGTACCCCACGATCGTCAGCACCTGAACTGCATTGTCGAATTTGGAAAATTTCTTCACTGCACACCAGATACCTAGAGGGATCGTAATGCCCAGAGCAAGAATGGTAGCAAAAATATTGATAAAAATTGTGTTTCTTAAAGGCTCGCCGATAACGTCTGCAACGTCTTTTTTATAGAATGTGGAATATCCCAGGTTACCCTGCAACAGATTACCCATCCACTTTACATACCGTACCGGAATTGGATCGTCCAGACCCAGTTTATCTCTCTGCTGTTCATACATAATCTCGAACTGTTCATTGGAAACTTTGCCCTTCATGGCCTGTATCTGATTCAAGGCCCTGTCTCCCGGTACATTGTTAAACAGTCCAAACATGATGATGGAAACCACGAAAAATACTCCCACCATGTAAATCAGTCTTTTTCCAACGTACTTTAACATAAATCAACCAACTTTCGTTTATTTTTTGTTATATATAAATTGTTACTGATATCAGAAAAGAGTGGCCCGGGCTGCCTTTTGGCAGCCACAGTCACGCTCTTCTTTTTTACTCTTTTAAATATTGATTACTCAATATTCATTTTTAATACTGCTGTAGAGAAGTCTACATTGTATCCGTCTTCATTCAGATCATGTACTTTGTCTGAGAAGAAGTCATGGTATTCATTGGAGTACAGAGGCAGTTCCGGAAGAACTTCGTTCCAGTACTTCATGAATTCCATCCAGTTTTCAGCATATGCTGCGTCATCGCCTTCTGGAGTCTGGTTCATCTTCAGAGCCAGATCATACAGTTTTTCATCAGCAAGAGCGTTGGTGTTGGATGCTCCGCCAACTTCATAAGCGTATGCTACATCGTATGGGTTACCAAATCCATTTGCCAGGTTGAACATCTGATATGGATTTTCCTCACTGTTGTCATAGTAGTATTTCATCAGGTCGTTGAAAGTACCAACCGTCTGATTGATCTCCATACCAGCTTTTGCTGTATCAGGATTTTCTACCAGCATCGTAACCAGCAGGTCAGATACCGGGTTATTCTCAGAAGAGAACCACTCGATCTTCAGAGGCATATAAGTTCCATCATCCAGTTTTTTGTAACGAAGACCTTCTCCTGAATAATCAGAACCATCTTTGTTGTATACCCAGCCGCCTTTTTCCAGCTCTTCAATCGCAGATTCAACACTGTAAGTATAAGGATTCAGCGCATCTACCTCTTCTGCATTCTCGTCTACCATCCACTGAGCGCTTCCGTAAGGTCCGTTTACGATTGTTCCGTGACCCATGGTAAATGTCTGGGCGAAAGAGTTTCTGTCAAGCAGGTAAGCGATCGCGTGACGAACTTCTGCAAACTGTGTCGGTCCCTGGTTACATTTGAAGGAAAGCATTCCGTATCCTGCACGTGGGAAGCTGATATAATCAAATCCACCCTCGTCTACCAGATCCAGACCAGCCTCGATCTGATCTCCATCCGGGATCTGAAGCAGTACGTCGATAGCGCCTGTCTTCAACTGGTCAATCATTGTATCGGTAGGAACGTATTTGTAAACTACAGTTTCGATGTTTGCTGTTGTTCCATCGTAAGTTCCCGGGAAGTTCGGGTTTTTCTCAATCGTATAGGAATATGCATTGGCATCGTAAGACTTCCATACATACGGACCGGAGCAAACGGTCGGCTCGTAACGATATTTATCTACCGTATCAGAGATATATTCTACCGTATAGTTGTCAGAGAATTTTGCACCTTTGTCTGTCTCTTCAATGGTAACATCCTCCGGCAGCCATCCTTTCAGATATTCCGGGGTAGCTCCTACCAGAGCTGGTCCATAGTAATATGGCAGATATTTTGCATCAACGGTTACAGAGAAAGTCTTATCATCGATCAGATGCACACCTTCCAGTGTATCGCTCTCTCCGGCAGAATATTTATCAAATCCTTTTACATACTGTACGCTGGATGCCACGGCATTGGAAGCTTCTTTTCCAACAATGATCTCATCACTTGCCCAAAGCAGGAAATATCCTACGTAGTTCTCAGCAGTCACAGGGCTTCCATCACTGAACTTCAGTCCGTCTTTGATAGTAAATGTCCAGGTTTTAGATCCATCCTCATTTTCTGTTTCTTCTGATTTTTCTACTACAGTCTCATTGATCAGCCATTTTCCATCTTCATCATGAGATACTGTCTCCATGCCAGTGATCATTTTGTAAACCGTATAATCAGATGCCTGATTGGTCCACATTGGTGTATAGTCACCACTTGTCTCTGTCAGATCTCCTACTACTACCTGTTTGTTGCTGTAAGCTACTTCGCCTTCTGCGTCATCTGCTTCCGCATCGTCAGATGCTTCTGCTCCGTCTTCTGCTGGAGCATCTGTCTTGGAATCGGATGCGCTGGTATCCTTCTCAGATCCGCCACAGCCTGCCAGAAGTCCGGCTGCCATGGTTCCTGCCAAAAGGACAGCAATCACTTTTCGTTTCATACTTTTTTCCTCCTGAAAAAATATTTATATAATCACTTATGTGAATATATCGTTATGAAAATGTTTTCGCGCTGAGTTTTTCTACCAGGTCCTTCATGCAGCCGTCTTCAAAGGGACTCTTAAGTCCTACTTCTTTGATACTCTCCGTGAAGAATTCTTTCGCAGAAATTTTACAAAGCTTGTAATAATTGTTCCATGCTGTTTTATAATCTTCATCCATCATAACCTTGAACTGCATTGCGCATACGCTGGCAATAACGTAATCAATATAGTAAAACGGATAATTGAAGATATGCAGCTGTTTCTGCCAGAAACCGCCCTTTCCATAGAACGGATCGTCTTCGTAATCCATATGAGGACGATATACCTTCTCCAATTCAAGCCACGCCTGTTTTCTCTCTGCCGGCGTCATATCTGGATTCTCATAAACGATATGCTGAAATTCATCTACCATACAGCCATAAGGCACAAAAGCGGAAGAATCTTCCAGATGCATGGTCAGGTATTTATCCTTCTGGTCTCCGAAGAACATCTCCATCCAGCCATAGGTGAAATATTCCATAGACATAGAGTGGATCTCCGCTGTCTCCATGGTGATATCGGCATATTCCCGAATCTCTTCTTCTCTCATCAGATAACCCTGAAATGCATGACCGCACTCGTGAGTGATTACATCTACGTCACCGCTGGTCCCGTTAAAGTTGGCAAAAATGAACGGAGATTTGTAATTCGGCAGATACGTCATATAACCGCCCTGTTTCTTCGTTTTTCTTCCCAAAACATCAAACAGTTCATTCTCCTGCATAAAATCGAAAAATTCTTTCGTTTCCGGTGACAATTCGCTGTACATCTTCTGTCCTGCCTGCAGAATCTCTTCTGGTGTTCCAGTAGGAGCCGGATTGCCATCGGTAAAATATACCTCGTGATCGATATAAGAAAGCTTCTCCACTCCGATCCGCTCTCTTCTTCTTTCATGAAGCTGATTTACGAATGGAACAAAATAGGTTTTTACCTGTTCCCGGAAATTTGCCACCATATCTTTGTCGTAGCAGTTACGATTCATGCGGTAATATCCTAATTCCACGTAGTTCTCATATCCCATCTGACGAGCCTGTTCTGTACGGTTCTTCACCAGTTTATCATAAATCTCATCCAGTTCATCGGTGACAGACTGGAAATACTCGCTGACCGCCTTCCATGCTTTTCTTCTCACTTCTCTGTCAGAAGAAGTCTGGAACTTTCTCATCAGAGACAGGTTGTAAATTTCTCCTTCGAAAGGAATCTCTGCGGTAGCTGTAATCTTGTTATAACGACTTACCAGAGCATTCTCTTCCTGCATCAGCGGAATCAGCTTTTCATCAAAAGATTTCAGAGAAATCTCAATATTCTTAAAAGCAACCTTTCCAATCTTCGTCTCCATATACGCTCTGTAAGGAGACTCATACAGGATCTTCATATATTCATTCCTATAATTTTGAAGGACGGGCATTGCTTCATCGTAAAATGCCTGCTCCTTCTCATAAAATTCATCTGTGGTGTCCACATCATGGCGGATATTTGCCAGAGTAGCGTTCGTTTCCACATCGCCCGTCAGACGATAATACTCTCTATGGATTTCAAAAAGTTCTTCCCCACTGGAAGCCTTCTTCGCCCGCTCCATGATATCACGGAACTTTTTCTCCACATCCTCCATATCCACTCTCTTATAAGGCATCTCAGAAAATTTCATATTTTCCTCCTTTCCATCCCCCGGACAAACATCCCTGTCTGCGGATGGCAGTTTCTTCCTAATTACGCGGGGCAAATACAAGTGTATGTATGTCACGCATATTATTTTATTATACAATCAATTTTTCATTTGTCAATCCTCTTTTTTTATTTAACTCATTGTCACTGTAGTACATCAAACAGTCGCAGTACCTTATTTTTCCGACAAAAAGCGTCAAAATGAGAGGGTTGCAGGGAAAATTTATGGGGATTTTTTTATAAGAATATTTATGCTATCAAACTCAGTCTGCGCTCACTTTGAGCCTGAAGTCTCAAAGATGTGCTCGACAAATTCGTTTGATGGCATAAATATTCATACAAATGTTCCCAACATAATTTTTTCCTGCAAACATCAATGTATTGGTTTCCAACTCATCCCCCTGTAATTCCCACACAAAATAATTTCATTATCGCAGTATATCATTATCGATAGAATCCCCTATATGCCAAAAAGCCGCTTCTAAAACCAGTGTATCGTGTACCTGATTTTGGAAACAGCTTTTCTTTTTCGACAAACCTATCGTCTGGAACTATGGACGGACTATTTATGCCTGTCAAACGAATGGTCGAGCACATCTTTGAGACCTCAGGCTCAAAGTGAGCGCAAACTGAGTTTGACGCATAAATAGTCCAATCATATTTCCTTATCTTTATACCGGATATGCTCCGTTTTCGTTATCCGCCACGGTAGGATCTACCTTTGTCTGCTGAGCTTCTCTGTATTTGAAGAAGTCTGTAGCAACCTGTGGGAACAGCGCGTAGGACAATACGTCCTCATCCTGCTGGGACCACTGCGCCATCTCTCCTCTCAGAGTATCCAGCTCATCCGGGATCAGATCTGCAGGACGGCAAGTGATCGGCTCTTTGTCACCGATACATTTTTTCTGTACTTCCGGATCAAACGGTTTTACCGTTGCGCCGTATTCACCGGACAGAACTGCCTTAGTCTCTTTTGTAACCATCTTATATCTCTCGCCCATCAGTACGTTAAATACAGCCTGTGTACCAACGATCTGAGAAGACGGAGTAACCAGAGGCGGCTCACCCAGATCTTTTCTTACTCTCGGAACTTCTTCCAAAACATCATAGAACTTATCTTCTGCATGCTGCTCTTTCAGCTGAGATGTCAGGTTGGACAGCATACCGCCCGGTACCTGATACAGTAAAGTCTTAATGTTTACACCCAGGTTCTTCGGATTCAGCAGACCGCTGTCCAGAGCCTCGTCACGGATCGGACGGAAATAATCTGCAATCTCTGCCAGAAGATTCTGGTCAAATCCCGTATCATACGGAGTACCTTTGAAAGTCTCAACCATAACCTCTGTTGCTGGCTGAGAAGTACCCAGAGCAAATGGAGACATTGCCGTATCGATCACGTCAATACCTGCCTCTACTGCTTTCAGGTATGTCATAGAAGCCACACCAGAAGTATAGTGGGTATGCAGCTGAATCGGAATCTTCACTGTCTCTTTCAGAGCTGTTACCAGTTCTGTTGCTTTGTAAGGAAGCAGCAGACCAGCCATATCCTTGATACAGATAGAATCTGCACCCATTTCCTCAATCTGTTTTGCAATGTTTGTCCAATATTCCAGAGTATAAGCATCTCCCAAAGTATAGGACAGCGCAACCTGCGCATGACCTTTCTCTTTGTTTGCTGCTTTTACTGCTGTCTGAAGGTTTCTCATATCATTCAGACAGTCAAAGATACGGATGATGTCGATACCATTTGCGATAGATTTCTGTACGAAATATTCTACCACGTCATCTGCATATGGACGATATCCCAGAATGTTCTGTCCACGGAACAACATCTGCAGTTTTGTATTCTTGAATCCGTCACGGAATTTACGAAGTCTCTCCCATGGATCTTCCTTCAGGAAACGAAGAGATGCGTCAAAAGTAGCGCCACCCCAGCACTCTACGGAATGGTAACCTACTTTATCCATTTTATCTACGATAGGCAGCATCTGTTCTGTTGTCATTCTTGTAGCAATCAGAGACTGATGAGCGTCACGCAGAATTGTTTCAGTAATCTTAATTGGCTTTTTTGCAATTTCTGACATATTCTTATTCCTTTCCTAACGATTCCGCGCCTTTACAGACTGCGGAACCGCTACTTCCTTTCTTAAAGTCATTAATGAAATTTCACGCTTATACTCCAAATACTGCCATAAATGCACCGGCTGCTACTGCTGTACCGATAACACCGGCTACGTTTGGTCCCATCGCATGCATCAGAAGGAAGTTTGTAGGATCTGCTTCCGCTCCCACCTTCTGAGATACACGGGCTGCCATAGGAACTGCGGAAACTCCGGCTGAACCGATCAGAGGATTGATCTTTCCTCCAGACATCTTGCACATCACTTTTCCGAACAATACGCCGCCGGCAGTACCTACGGCAAATGCCACCAGACCGAGAGCTACGATCTTCAGTGTATCTAAATTCAGGAATGCCTCTGCGCTGGTGGATGCTCCTACGGAAGTACCCAGCAGGATAACTACAATATACATCATTGCATTGGACGCTGTCTCTGTCAGCTGTTTTACCACACCGGATTCACGGAACAGGTTACCCAGCATCAGCATACCTACCAATGGAGCTGTTGTCGGAAGAATCATACAAACAACGATCGTAATCACGATTGGGAATAAGATTTTCTCCAGTTTGGAAACCGGACGAAGCTGTTCCATCTTGATCTTACGTTCTTTTTCTGTTGTAAACAGTTTCATGATCGGCGGCTGGATGATCGGCACCAGAGCCATATATGAATAAGCCGCCACGGCGATCGGTCCCATCAAAGTTGTCTGTCCCAGTTTACCTGCCAGGAAGATAGAAGTAGGACCATCTGCTCCACCGATGATGGAGATTGCTGCTGCTGCCTTTCCATTGAATCCCATAAGGATTGCCAGGAAATAAGCGCTGTAGATACCCAACTGTGCTGCCGCACCCAGAATAAAACTCTTTGGGTTTGCGATCAGTGGACCAAAGTCTGTCATCGCACCCACGCCCATGAAGATCAGGGATGGCAGAATACTCCATTCATCCAGCAGGAAGAAATAGTGTAACAATCCGCCGGCATGCTCAATTCCCTGCGCGTCCACATAAGGTTCTGCCATAATATCCGGGTAAATATTTACCAGAAGCATACCAAATGCGATCGGAATCAGAAGCAGCGGCTCAAAGCCTTTTCTGATTGCCAAATACAGGAAGACGCAGGCAACTAAAATCATTACGTAATTGCCCCATTCAAGATTCATAAATGCTGTCTGATCCCATAAGTTTGACAATGTATTTCCTATACTCATGTTATTACCTCCGTTGATTTTTTCAGCATAATATTCTTGCTGTTGTCAGAACTTACACTGACCGTAAATTCTTAGTTCAGGGATGCCAGAGAGTCTCCGGACTCTACTGCATCACCTGCAGCCACGTCAATGCTTGCAACGGTTCCGTCCTGAGGAGCTACAACAGGGATTTCCATTTTCATAGCTTCCAGAATCACGATAGGATCTCCTGCTTTTACAGCCTGTCCTACGCTTGCTTCTACTTTAAATACTTTACCCGGTACAGAAGCGGTAACTGCAACTGCGCCTGCTGCTGCTTTCGGAGCTGCTGCCTTTGGAGCCGGAGCTGCAGGTGCTGCTGCCGGAGCTGCTTTTGGCGCTGCCACTGGTGCTGCTGCCGGTGCGCCGCTTGTTGTTCCTTCTTCAACAGTTACGTTGTATACATTTCCATTTACAGTGATTGTATAAGTTTTCATGTGATGTTCCTCCTTCTGATTAGGCTCTGCGCCATGTACTTCTGTTCACTTTTTTAATGGAACGCACCACAAAGCTGTCTGTGGATGTGTTCTCAGACGCAGCGATCGCTGCGGATATAACTGCTACCAGTTCCAGATCATCGGTAAGATCTTCTTCCACTACAGGAGCTGGAACAGGCGCTGGCGCCGGAGCCGGTGCTGCTTTCAAAGCTACCGGTTTCTCTTCTTTTGCACCAATCTTATTTACATACTTAAACAGAGAAATAATGATGATCAGGAAGATCAGTACTGCAAATACTGTTCCTACGCCCATAACGGTATTGATGGCAGCGCCCTTCATATTAGAAGAAAAGCTCTCCACTTCTGAAAGGGTCATGTATGCCGGAATCATCTGATCATAATCTTTGTTATAATTATATACAAATGTGAGTACGCCGGATTCTTTTTCAAATTCAGCCGGGATGGTCACGGTTACAGTATTTTCTTCACGGTCAATATCTGTAACAGGCTCACCCATTTCTTTATACGCACCCAACACTGCTGTCTGTTCTGCCCACTGTTCTGCCGCTATTCTGGTAAAGTCATCTCTGTTTATCTTCATCTGAGCCAGTGTAGCCTCATCAAAACTTGCCAGCGACTCTACCGCACCCTGCGAAATCTGCACGCAGCTTGCAGCCATCTCATCTGTGATTCTCTGAAAAGCGCTTGTCTCTTCTTTACCGCAGGCGGTCAGTGCGAAAGTACAGATAACTGCCAGCATCAGGCCAGTTATTTTTTTCCATGTCTGCTTCATTTGCTCACCTCATTTAAACTGTTCCATGTTTTTTGCTTGGACGGTCCTCTCTCTTTGTATAAAGCATCTCGAAAGCACCGATCACATATTTTCTTGTATCCTCAGCTTCAATGATCGTATCTACATAACCTCTTCTTGCTGCGGACAAAACGCTGGACTGTAAGGTTGCATACTCTGCTGCTTTTTCATTGATCGTTGCCGCATCAGAATCAGCATACATGATCTTTGCTGCCAGTTTTGCATCCATCATGCCGATTTCAGCGGTCGGCCATGCATAAACCATATCAGCGCCGATAGATTTGCTGTTCATAGCCAGATAAGCGCTTCCGTAAGCTGCGCCTACAATCACATTTACCTTCGGAACGGTAGCGTTAGCAAACGCATAAGTCAATCCTGCAACGGCTTTTGCGATATTTGCCTCAGAACACTTTGTCGCCTTAAATCCGGTAACATTTGTCAGAGTCAGAACCGGGATATTGAACGCATCACAGAAGTTCACAAACTCTGCCGCCTTTTTTGCTCCTCTTGCAGAGAGTACAGAATCCATCTTCTCTGTGAGATTTCCTTCTGCATCGTAGATCTCGCTTCTGTTGGCAACAGCGCCTACAGTTGTTCCATTCAGCTTGATAAATCCGCAAAGCATATCTTTTGCATAATCTGCTTTTACTTCAAAGAATACGTGATTATCACTGATCTGAGACAGTGCGATCGCTGTGTCGCCTGCACAGTTTGCCAGATCCGGGCATACGCGGTTCAAATCATCGGTACACTCTTCGTAGGACATGTCATCTTCGTTGTTTGCAGGAAGGAGAGTAACCAGTGTACGGATCTGCGCCAGTACGTCTTCTTCACTTCCTCTGTAATCTACCAGACCTGTTTCTTTTCCCTGGTATTCGGCTGTAGCTGTATCACATTTGGAAACTTCATTTCCTTCGATTGCGTTTGGAGAATTAACAAATAATCTTCCTTTTTTCTCTTCCATCAGAGTAAAGTCTGTCAGAGCCGGGATCAGCGCCATTCCGCCGCCGCAGGTTCCGAAGATACCTGTGATCTGAGGAATTACTCCGCTTGCCTTTGTCTGCTGCATATAGATCTCTCCGAAACCATTCAGCGCATCGGTAGCCTCCTGCAGACGCATACCCGCGCAGTCTACCAGACCGATCACAGGAGCTCCTGTCTTCATAGCGAAATCATAAAGTCTCGCAATTTTCTTTGCATGCATCTCTCCGATACTTCCGTTCAGAACAGATACATCCTGGCTGTATACATAAACCAGGTTTCCATCGATCACACCGTAACCGGTGATGACACCGTCTGACGGTGTTTCTTTTGCAGATAAGTTGAAATCTGTACTTCTTGCAGTAATCTGTCCACCGATCTCAACAAAACTGTTTGCATCAAGTAAAGAAGCAATTCTTGTACTTGCTGCGCTTTGTGCTGTATTGCTCATTCTTCAGCCCTCCATTTTCTATTAAAAATTAATGTGAAAACAAATTTCAGCCGATTATAATTCTACTATTTTTTCAGATTTTTTTCAACATGTTTTTCCATTTTCTGTACAGCTATTATAGTCAATACAAAGAAACGTGTTTTGGAATCCCATTTTCGTAAATCACCGGCGCCTCTCCCTGAATCAACGGATTCAGATATGCCATCATCTTCTCCGTCACATCATTTCCCGCTTCGTTAATAAAATCTCTGGGAACTTTCTTTTCCTGATTCGACACCTGACTGACAGGGACTCCCACAAAACGTACCTCATAAGGAGCATCGCTCACCCGCTCTACCGCAGCCATCAGACCGCTTTTTCCTTCCAGCGCCATCTGGCATGCCGTCATGCCCAGCATACGGGATTCCTGAATATCCACCGCGCTGGCAATGTGAGAAGCGCATCTTTGCATCAGATTCAGCTCAATAGAACGAACCTTGCATCCGATCTCAGTACGCACCGCATCCTCCAGAACCCGGGCGCTTCCTGCAATATAGCTGTGACCGAAAGTATCCACCGCACCGCTTTGTACCTGTTCAGAAACGTAAACTCCATTGGCGTCCTTGATTCCCTCGCTGATAGCTACCAGCACGCTGTCATGACTTTCCAGTTCTTTCTTCACGTCCCGAAGAAAACCTTCCACGGAAAATTCCGGCTCACAAAGATAGATCAGATTTGGTCCCGGTCCTCCGTTGTTTCTTGCCAACGCAGATGCCGCCGTAAGCCATCCCGCATTTCTTCCCATTACTTCCACAATGGTGACTGCCTTGGTATCATATACGTGACAATCTCTTTCCAGCTCCGCAAACGTGGTTCCAATATATTTTGCCGCTGAGCCAAATCCCGGACAGTGATCCGTACCCACCAAATCGTTATCGATGGTTTTTGGCGCGCCCATAACGCTGATATCTGTGATTCCCTGCTCTTTACAGTATGCGGATAATTTGTCCACAGTATCCATGGAATCGTTGCCACCCGCATAAATAAAATAAGCAATCTCATGTTTCCGAAAAATACGGATAATTTCCTCAAACTGACTGGAATCTTCTTTAATGTTTTTCAGCTTAAACCGACAAGAACCCAGAGCTGCCGCCGGAGTCTGACAGAGCACATCCAGATCCTGCGTATTGGAGATCTGTTCTCTCAGATTCACAAAACGCTCCTCCAGCACTCCTTTGATTCCATTGACTGCTCCCCAGATCTCATCCACTTCCCCGGAAGCCATCGCTGCGGTGATCACTCCCGCCACCGTTGCATTGATCGCTGCTGTCGGGCCGCCAGACTGCGCCACTAAAAGATTCTTCATACATTTCCTCCCTGTTTTTACTGCTTATGCACTTATTTTTTCAAACTGACTATTGTATAGATTAGCATAAAATCCCTGCATTGCCAATAGCTCTTCATGATTTCCCTGTTCAATAATATCTCCGTCCTTCATGACCAGGATCAGATCGGCATCCCGGATCGTAGAAAGCCGGTGAGCGATCACGAAGCTGGTACGTCCCCGCATCAGATTATCCATAGCTTTCTGGATGCGCACCTCCGTACGGGTATCTACAGAAGAAGTCGCCTCATCCAGGATCAGAAGCTTATTATCCGCCAGGATCGCCCGGGCAATGGTGAGCAGCTGTTTCTGTCCCTGAGACACATTGCTGGTCTCCTCATTGAGCACCGTCTGATAACCTTCCGGAAGCGTCTGAATAAATCGATGGGCATGCGCCGCTTTTGCCGCTGCGATCACTTCTTCATCTGTGGCATCCAGCCGTCCATAGCGGATATTTTCCATAATTGTCCCATGGAACAGCCAGGTATCCTGCAAAACCATTCCGAAACACTCTCTCAGCTCCGTCCGGTTAAATTCCCGGATATCATGACCATCCACCCGGATCACACCTTTATTTACATCATAAAAACGCATCAGCAATTTTACCATCGTAGTTTTTCCCGCGCCAGTTGGTCCCACAATCGCAATCTTCTGTCCCGGTTTTACATGAGCGGAAAAATCTTTGATAATCATCTGTTCTGGATTGTAACCGAAACTTACATGTTCAAAATCTACGGTTCCCTGAAGATTTCCTTCCAGTTTTACAGGATTTTCCACCTGCTGATCCTCTTCCTCTTCTTCCAGGAATTCAAATACCCGCTCAGAAGCCGCTGCTGCCGACTGCATCATATTTGTCACCTGTGCGATCTGCTGTACAGGCTGCGTGAAGTTTCGTATATATTGGAAGAAAGACTGGATATCTCCCACCTCAATGGAACCTTTGATGGTCATATAACCACCCAGAAGAGCCACCATCACATAACCGATATTACCCACAAACTGCATGACCGGCATCATCATACCGGAGAAAAACTGAGATTTCCATCCCGATTCATACAGTTTCTTATTTACTTTCTCAAAGTCTTCGATCACAGATTCTTCCTTATTAAATGCCTTCACAATATTCTGTCCGGCATAAATTTCTTCCACCTGCCCGTTCACTTCTCCCAAAAATCTCTGCTGCTGCTGGAAATATTTCTGAGAGTGTTTCATAACCACACTGATGATTCCCATAGAAACAGGAAGAATCAGTACTGCGCAGAGCGTCATCCACACATTGATACTGAGCATCATCACAAAAACACCGATCAGCGTAGTCACCGAAGTAACCAACTGCGTAATACTCTGATTGATGCCCTGCTGAAGGGTATCTACATCGTTGGTGATTCTGGAAAGCACTTCTCCGTAAGTTCTGCTCTCATAATATTTCATAGGCAGCCGATTCATTTTCTTTGAAATATCTTTTCGCAGGGAATAACTCACATCGTTGGAAATACCCGTCATGATAAATCCCTGAACAAAAGAAAACAGCGCACTTAAAAGATAGAGCCCCATGGTCCATAAAAGGATCATGCCGATTTTTCCAAAATCAATACCACCTGTTCCATTTACTTTTCCCACTAAACCATTAAACAATTCTGTAGTGGCTTTTCCCAGTATCTTTGGTCCTGCAATATTAAAGGCAGTCCCCGCCACTGCGAAGATCAGCATCACTGCGATCCGTCCTTTATACCGTTTCATATACCCCAGGAGCTTTCGAATCGCCCCCGAAAAATCTTTTGCTTTTTCTGTCCCCATTCTTCCATGTCCCATGGGGCCTCCGTGAGGACGTCTGTTTGCCGTATGATTACTCATTGCCCAATTCCTCCTCTGACAACTGTGACCGTGCGATCTGCTGATACACCTCACAGGATTTTAATAATTCTTTATGCGTTCCTTTTCCTGCCACTTTTCCTTCATCCAATACCAGAATCTGATCTGCATGGATAATCGTGCTGATTCTCTGGGCTACGATCAAAGTGGTAGCCTCTGCGGTTTCTTCTTTCAGAGCCTTCCGCAGCGCCACATCGGTTTTATAATCAAGCGCTGAAAAACTATCGTCAAAAATATAGATCTCCGGCTGTTTTGCCACTGCCCTTGCAATAGAAAGACGCTGTTTCTGTCCGCCAGATACATTACTTCCTCCCTGGGCGATCGGACTGTCCATACCCTCTTCTTTCCGATCGATAAATTCCTGCGCCTGCGCGATCCGGGCAGCCTTTCTGATTTCTTCCTGCGAAGCATCTTCCCGTCCATACCGCAGGTTGGAATCAATCGTTCCCGAAAACAGCACACCCTTTTGAGGAACGTAGCCGATACGATCTCTCAGATCTTTCAGATCCATATTTCGCACATCCACGCCGTCCACCCGGATGGTTCCGGCCGTCACATCAAAGAAACGGGGAATCAGATTAACCAGCGTACTTTTTCCGCTTCCCGTACTTCCAATAAACGCCACTGTCTCACCCTTCTTTGCCCGGAAAGTAATATCAGAAAGAACCTCCTCTTCCGCTCCCGGATAAGCAAAGGATACATGGTCAAATTCCACGGTTCCTTTCTCTTCTTTTTCCGGCATCTGCGGATTCTCGGGATTATGAATACTCTCCTTTGTATCCAGAATCTCCATGATTCTTCCTGCTGCTACACCTGCTCTGGGGAGCATGATGGACATCATGGTAATCATCAGGAAAGACATGATAATCTGCATCGCATACTGGATAAACGCCATCATATCGCCCACCTGAATATTTCCCATATCTACGCTGTGAGCTCCCGTATAAATAATCAGAACGCTGATACCATTCATAATCAGCATCATCACCGGCATCATGAAAGTCATTGCCCGGTTTACGAACAGGTTCGTTTTTGTCAGTCTGTCATTCGCTTCCTCAAACCGCTCCTCCTCGTGTTTTTCCCGGCTGAATGCCCGAATCACCGGAATACCCGTCAGAATCTCACGGCTTACCAGATTCAGCCGATCAATCAGTGTCTGCAGCGTTTTAAACTTAGGCATTGCCACGGAAAAAAGTACGATCACCACACCAAGGATCAAGGCAACTGCCACACCCAAAATCCACGTCATGGTAGATTCCGTCTGTAAAACCTTCAAAACACCACCCACACCCAGAATCGGCGCATACAAAACGATTCTAAAAAGCATGGTAAATACCATCTGCACCTGCTGAATATCATTGGTACTTCTGGTAATCAGGGATGAAGTAGAAAATTGATTCATCTCGCTGCTGGAAAAAGAAATAACCTTTCGGTATACTTTATTTCTCAGATCATGCCCCAGCTTTGCCGCCACCCGGCTGGATAAAAAGGTCACCAGCACGGATGCGACCATAATGATTCCCGCAAAAAACAGCATTTTCAGTCCTGCCAGCAACACGTAATCCATCTGCATATCATCCAAATTTTCACCCAACGCCTGATACTCCTGTTTCACATACAGCACTGCGCTCTGGGTAAGAATAGATTCCGGCATATTCTTCAGCTTTTCCGTGGTTTTTTCCAGCATCTGCTGTCTTTGTTCCTCTGGCATCTTACTTATCACTGCCAAAATATCCGTATCGGAAGGAAGCTGCATACTCTCCCGAATCTTTTCCGCACTCTCTTCCTCCTTAAACTCTGCCAAAGCTACCATTGGCACGGAAAAAATTTGATTCAGCGTTTCTCTTTTTTCTTTATTTATCTTCTGCAAATGATAAACGCCATCCTCTAACTGATACTGCCCCTTCACTTCTTTCTGATCTTTTTCATCCAAAAACCAGAAAATCTGTTTCATGGATTCTTCCCGGATACGTTCCGGAACACCATCCGCGATTCCTCCCTGCTGCACCCCCACATTGATAATATCCGATGTGTATGCCGGCAAAGAAAGATCGCAATACGCCTGCCCCAAAAGCAGTAATACGATCAACACCACATACCTGTAGGAACCTTTTAGTTCCTTGAACATCCTAAGCATCCTGCCATCTCCTCTCTGTTTTGTTTTTCTGTCTCTCCCTGTACCGGCATCTGCTGCAGATTTTCCCGCATTTGCCTCAAAAATCTTTTCAAAAGGCAGATTTCTGACTCTGTCAATCCCGTCAGCATCTTCTCCTCATTCCTCTTCAGGGTCTTTTGTACATCCGTAATGACGGTTCTCCCCTTCTCTGTCAGATATACCCTAAGAACTCTCTGGTCTTTCTCATCCGGCTCCCGTCGGATGAGTTCCATCTTCTCCATCCTTTTCAGAGAAACGGTAACGGTCGGCGGCTGAATCCCCAATCTCTTACTGATACTTCTCTGGCTGATTCCATCCTCCCTTTGCAAAAGCTTCAGCATAGGAATCTGTCCAGGATGAATACCATGACTGGTAGCCTGACCAAAACATCGTGCCAGATAGGAATGTGCCGTCAAAAACATCAAATGTTGTACACTTTCTTCCTTTTCTTCCATTCTTTTCACCTCGCTATCATTAGTCGACTAACTAATAATAAACATCTTTTTCCATTTTTGCAAGAAATTTCTTTGTATTTTTAGGGTTTTTATTGTTTTTTTATATTTATTTTCTTTGACGGCTAACAGTATCTCTATGGTATCTTGACATTTCCACTTAAAACTTTTATAGTTATATCCAGAATTATGAAAAAGGATGTGCAAAAATGAATACTGCAAAAGACACCCGCCTGAGGACGGAATCCATCCCCAAACTTATGTTTCAGCTGGCAGTCCCTTCCGTGGTTGCCCAATTAATCAATGTGCTGTACAACATCGTAGACCGTATCTACATCGGCAGAATCCCGGAAGTGGGACATCTGGCCCTTACGGGCGTGGGAGTCACTTTTCCCATTCTCACGCTGATTTCCGCTTTCAGTTCCTTTGTAGGCGCCGGCGGAGCGCCTTTAGCCGCCATCTCTCTGGGAAAAGGCGAACACAAACGGGCAGAACAGATTTTAGGAAATTCTTTTTCCATGCTGCTGATCTTCTCCGTGGCTCTCACCATGATCTTTCAGTTATCCAAGGAACCTCTGCTGTATATGTTTGGAGCCAGTGATAACACCATCGGATATGCAGTGGATTATATCACCATTTATCTGTGGGGAACCATTTTCGTGCAGATTGCTCTGGGACTGAATCTTTTCATTACCTCTCAGGGACAGGCACGGACCGCCATGCTGTCGGTGCTGATCGGTGCCGTGATCAATATTATCCTGGACCCCATCTGTATCTTTGTTCTGGATATGGGCGTACAGGGGGCAGCTATCGCTACCGTATTTTCTCAGGCAGTAAGCGCCGCATGGGTACTTCATTTTCTATATTCCAAAAAATCCAGTATCCGTATCCGTTCCTGTTATATGAAATTATCTGGAAAAATCGTAAAAAGTATCAGTATGCTGGGTGTCTCTCCCTTTATTATGTCCGCTACTGAGAGCGCTATCTCCATTGTTTTAAATCACGGACTTCAAACTTACGGCGGAGACCTCTACGTGGGCTCTATGACGATTCTGCAAAGTGTTATGCAGCTGCTGTCTATCCCCATCGGCGGATTCACCCAGGGAGTACAACCCATTATCAGTTATAACTTCGGAGCCGAAAAATTTGACCGGGTGAAAAAGACAGCAAAACTTCTTATTTCTTTTACTTTCCTGCTGTCTTTCAGCTTCACTTTGCTGACCCTGCTGTTTCCGGGCGCCTTTGGAGCGCTGTTTACTTCTCAGACGGAACTTTTAGATCTGGTAAAGAAAGTGATGCCTATTTATATGTTCGGAATGTTGATCTTCGGACTGCAAAACGGATGCCAGTCTATCTTCCTGGGATTGGGACAGGCTAAAATCTCCATCTTTCTCGCACTGTTGCGAAAGGTATTTCTGCTCATTCCGCTGGCGATCATCCTGCCGCGATTCTTCGGGGTTATGGGAATTTATTACTCCGAACCAATCGCAGACATTACTTCCGCAACGACAGCCATCATCCTGTTCCTTGTAAGCATACGGAAAATCCTGTCTGCCGATGCACTGAAGAAACTTTAATTCGGCGCAATAAAACATTTTGAGGCAGAAAATATAAATACATATCAATAGCCCTGTAGTACAGAAAACTTCCATACTACAGGGCTATTTTTTCTTTTATTGATTCAAATTATGAGCTTTTTCATAATCCGTGATAAACTTCAGATTTTCAATCTCGATGCCATTCAGATAGGCATTATCAAATTCTTCCGCCGGAATCGACGGTGTATACCAACTCTTTCCTTCAAAATACTCCGCCAGATCCTTCGAAGTAAACATTCTTCCATGACGGGCATAAATCTCATTTCTCGCCACACGGATCTCCCATTCACTGAGGTCGTTGAGATCTGCATTCGTAAGATAACGGGTACTGCTGTCCGGTATAATATAATCATTGTTTTCTTCCACTACCACCGGCGCCTGTGTAGGTACAGGCGTTACCTCCCTGGTAGGTTCCGGCGTTGCTTCCTTCGTGGGTACAGGCGTTGCCTGCGCCGTCGGTTCCGCCGTCTCATCCTGCTCTGCTTCCTGCGTCACTTCCGGTTCCTCCGTAACTTCCGGTGTGACCGTGACCTCCGGTTCCTCCTCTTTTTTCCCATGGGTCAGATCATTCACCTGTTCTTCCGTCATCTTCTGCACCCGTTCATTTTCTTTCCCATCTCCCGAGTTGACAAGGAAAAAAATTCCCGCCACAATGGCCGCCACCAATAAGACAATAATCACGCCGAGAATGATAAATGTAATTTTTTCTTTTTTCTCTTCTTTTCGCCATTCCTCTTCCATATCATCATCTTTTTTTCTCTTCTTCTTTGGTTTCCCATTGGAATGGGGATCATCATAAAAATCCTGAGAAGCCTCTTTGGAAGGTTGTTCCTGAGATACACCATATCCCATCCCTGCCATGATATCCGAAGTCTTCTTCTGGCTTTCCGTTTCCTCTACAGGATTTCCGCAGACAGAACAGAATCTTTCGCCGTCCAAAAGCTTATTTCCACATTTTTCACAAAACACTCTGTCTCCTCCCTTTCTCCATCATGTAGTATTTTTTCTTCTTTATCGCATTTCTTACGGATTTTTTATATCCTTTTGACACTGCAAGCTTAGTATATAACGATTTTCACGAAAACACAAGGAAAAAGAAGCTTACGTTTTCTTTACATGAACCAAACCGGTTCTTTCGTGGTAGAAACCGCCACCGCTCCTGCATCCAGCGCCGCCATGATATCCTCTTTATCGCTGATCAGCCCTCCTGCAATCAACGGACGCCGAATACTTTTTCGGATTTTTCTGATCATTTTCGGCATCAGACCCGGTAAAATTTCTACCACATCCGGCATCACCGCCGCCGTCTGCTTCTGAATATTTTCCAGAGCCATGGAATCAATCACAAAAAAACGAAGCACGGTAAACAATCCCAACTCTTTTGCCCTGCGGATCAGCGCGGGTCTGGTGGTAATAATCCCATCCGCCCGAGTATACTCTTTCAAAAAATTCACCGCCGCCTCTTTTGCGCTCAACCCCTGAATTAGATCCATATGGATCACTGCCCGTTTTCCCCTGCTCTGAATTTTTTTTACCACTTCCCCTATGGTACAGATGTCCCCATACAGGACAAACACCATACTGCTCTCTGATTCCAGACACGCCTCCAGACCTTCATCATCTTTCACTGCCGCAATAATCGGGCAATCTTCCAGTTCTTCGATCATCTTGTGCATTTTTATCCTCCTGTACGCTTACTCAGATTTTATATTCCTCTTCCACCTGTTTTAAACACCATCCAAAATCCCGAACTTCCACCTGACGCTTTGCAAAAATCGGATATTCTCTCAGCAAAACACCATCCAGATAATAGCTGGCTTTCCCCACCTGTTGTCCCTCCCGAACCGGCGCCTTCAAAACTTCCGGAAGCTCATACTTTATCTCTATCTTTTCCTCTTTACGCAGCAGCAACGGAAAAGAAATCTGATCCTGCTCTACACCATATCCTATCGGTGTATCTGCCTGTTCACCGATCTCCATTCCCGGATACTGCCCTTCCTGAACCGGAATATTTTCAAATTCTTTCTTCTGAAAAATATCCTGATAACTGTAATTTTTCAACCCGTAATTCATCAATTTTCTGGTATCAGACCATTTATAATTCTTGTTATTTGGCCATCCACATGCCAGAAGCGATACGATCAGCGTCTTCCCATCCTGTCGGAGCGCTCCCACATAACAGTATCCTGCATCCGCGGTAAATCCCGTCTTTCCCGTAAGCGCTCCGTCCATCATTCCGAGAAATGCGTTATGATTGGTGCAATTATACGTTTTCGTATGACTGTTATTCCAGAAAGTATATGAGGGCATCTGCGTAATCTCCAAAAACATCTCCCTCTGAGGCGATTCCATGATGCAATACCGGAGAATTTTCGCCATATCTGCCGCCGTACTGCTATGTACGCCCTTTTCATCCTCGGCGTCCAGACCATTCGGCGTAATAAAATATGTATTTTCACAGCCAATCTCCACTGCCTTTTTATTCATCATATCTGCGAATGATTCCACGCTTCCTCCGATATGCTCCGCGATCATCACCGCCGCATCATTATCTGAATTCAGCATCAGCGCATACAAAAGGTCATGCAGAAGAAATTGTTCTCCCACCGAAGCCCCCAGATGAACCTTCGGCTGTCTGGCAGCATGTTCGGAGACGGTAACCAGTTCATCTGCATGACCATGCTCCAACGCCAGAATACAAGTCATAATCTTCGTTGTGCTTGCCATGGGAAGCTGGTTTGCTTCCTCTTTTCCATATAAAATACGTCCGGAGTCTGCATCCATCAGACATGCCGAACGTGCATAAAGTTCTGATTCTTTTATTTCCGCCGCCCGACACGCCAGCGGGAGCCCGACCACAAGCCAGAAAAACAGCAGCAGATTTTTCCAAACTTTCCTCATACACAAATCCTCCAAAAGTATGTTATATCATACTATATGAAGGCTTTGCATAAAACATTCCCGCTATTCACACTTTTCTATACATCCAGTTTCAACTGAATCTCTTCTTCCGCCTCTGCCTTA
>UMET01018194.1_pt1 | contig 23129 bp, 30 predicted proteins | sample 1964821 | NCBI WGS metagenome assembly UMET01 (sample SAMEA4836027, study PRJEB28245) | human gut metagenome | biome: gut microbiome; material: fecal sample | place: Denmark | collected 2008
GAAAAATATTCGGGAGGAGTTATTTATGAATGTAAAAATATGGCCCAGAAGCAAAAAAGAAACCGGAGGATACGCATGTATGCCTTTAAAGGGTAATATCCCACAGGGTAAGAAAGGATGGAAATTAACCACCTGCCCGGAATGCGGAGAAGCGTGCTGGGAGACTCCTCTCTTACAGAGTATCAAACAATCTGACCCAGCACTAAAAGCATTGTGCACATTTTGCGCACTGAGGAAAGGAGTAAATTAATGGAGATTAAATACGCAGACAACGTTACCCTTACGGTAGAGATCACAGATCAGATGGTAAAAGATTTTAAACGCTGCCAGGAGATGGCAGAAAAAGTAAATTGCGATGGAATGGACTGTAACAGCTGCTCAAACAACATTGACATTCTGGATGGCTTCGGCCTTTGTGATGTGCCGGAGGTCCGGGAAGAACTGGAAAGGAGAGTTAAGAATGGTTAATAAAACCTGTGCAACCTGTATAGACAACGATAACGGCCTCTGTGACCGCAAGGGAATCCTGATCCACGAGGACGATACATGCAATCAGCACAGAGAGGACTGGCGAGAGAAGATGCTGGAGAAGTTTGATAGGAGGGAATGATGGACGAAAAGAAAGTTAAAGAAGCAATATACTGTATGAAAGCAAGCATTGGTGAAACAATGTGTGAAGAGTGCGTTAATTACTACAAATGCGACCATACCAAAATGGACGATATGATGAGGACCGCAATCGAAGCACTGGAAAAGCAGTTGGCGAAAAAACCAGAATTGTTGGAGGTGAAGTGATGATTTTATTTTGTCCTGATTTAATCGGAAAAGAAGAAGTGAAAGCACTATGTGTGGGGAATGGTGATTTTGTAAAGCCAGTACTAAATCCATGTATCAAAGAAAAATGTGTAGCTTATAAGGATGGAAAGTGCATGAAGTATGGTAATAATGTTGAGGTGGAAGAAAATGACCAAAGATTGTAACGGCTGCTTCGGGGCAGCAGGAGACGATTGCCAGAAATGCCAGGAAGAAGCTGAGAAAAGCCAGAAGGAAGAGACTCAGGAATTATTTGAGGAGGTGCAGCATGTACAAAAACAGTGAAGGATACCCTGATCAGGTACAGGGAGAAGCCCTAAACGGTGTCAGACGAGAGGAACGGCAGCGAGCCCTGGAACGTAAACACGGGTACAGCCGTGGGCAGAAAATTGTAGTCGAAGCAAAAGTGCGGGAAGATAAAGGCAGCAGACGCATTTTTGTGAATAAGAAGATTACATATACAGTAAAACAACTATTCCCGCATTGTATTCTTCTGGAGGACAAGCATGGAATCAGAATCTGTCCAAGCTACACCAGACTAGAAGCAATGATACGTGGATCAGAAGAGGATTAAATAATTCAGGGAGGAAAGGCCGATGGATATCGTAACCGCTCTTTCACAATATTGTGAACTCCGGGAAGAAATAAAAGATCTTAACCGGAGGATAGAAGCAGATCAGCGTAGACTTGAAAAAATTGAACAGGAAGGAATGGTATCGGATTCTGTTAAGGGCACAAGGGCTGACGGTACAATCGGATCTATCCGGATCACTGGCTTTCCTGTTCCAGAATACGAAAAAGTAAAATCTATGATCAAGAAACGGTTGGCAAAATTGCAGATTATGGAGGATGAGCTGCAGGAGGCTTTAAATGCAGCAGATGATTTTATTAATAAGATTCCGAAAAGCGATTTAAGGATGATCTTCCAGCTTTATTACATAGACGATATGACATGGGAATTTGTAGCTATGAATATGAATTATAGGTTTCCCAAAAAGAAACCCCCTTATACGAAAGATAGTTGCAGGATGCGACATAACCGATATTTAGAAAAAAATAAAAAATTTTCATAAATGTTCGCCAGTGTTCGCATAATCTGTGATAGTATTTAAACTGGATTTAGTGGTTGAGATTATTAATCCTCCATCTCACGGCAGTCAGTTTCATAGCCTGGTTGCCTGAAGCAAAGGCATCTGGCAGCAGTCAGGTGTCTTTATTATTTAAAAAGGCAAGGTAAAAATATGGATGAAAGATATATATTCAATGCGGCACAAAATGAATACGCTGGAACGATTCATAAAATGGCAGATTTAGCATTGCAAGAAGGGTATAAATTTATTTTATTTAACGATCAAGTGTATTGTATATCAGAAGATATAATAATCAATACAGGATTAACCCGAAATGACATTTTCCGATATTTATGATAAAATATAAACATTATAGTTTGTTCGGAGGAAATAGGATGGAAAAACCAATAGTGTTTATATCACACATAACAGAAGAAAAGGAAATGGCTTTAGAATTAAAACAGTTAATTGAAGAAAGTTTTTTAGGAATGCTAAGCGTGTTTGTGTCATCAGATGAGAATAGTATTTCTAGCGGCTCCAGATGGCTTGATAATATTACATCGGCATTGGGAAACTGCGCGATAGAATTAATTCTTTGTAGCCCTAAATCAGTGAAGCGTCCGTGGATTAATTTCGAAGCAGGAGCAGGATGGATAAGAGAAATACCAGTAATCCCTCTATGTCATTCAGGTATGGAACCGTCTTCGCTTCCGGTTCCGTTAAATTTATTGCAAGCAGCTAAGATTTCAGAAATGTCAAATTTAAAATTAATATTTCCGGTTTTAGCAAGTGCAATAGGTGCAAAGTGCCCAAATGTAATGTTTGATGATTTTATTGGTAGAATGAAAGAATTGGAAAGAAAATATTCTTTCTGGAACGAAATTAATTTGAGCCTAAATCAACTTTATTGTAATTATCCAGAAATATTCGAACGGATTAAAAATGGCAATTCATTAGTAAAGTTAAGAGATACAGAATTGAAAGAATTAGAAGAAATTTTAAAACCTCTTACAAATAGAGGTTACATTTGCTTGTTAAAAACGGGGGATTGGGAACTTGCAAACCAAGGTATGAGATATGGCGTTGCTATAACGTCTTCTCAAGAGTATAAGGATTTGTTTTTAGATAAAGAGTGTAAATTCTATAATAGTTAAATATAAGAACGCACCCTTCGGGGTGCTTTTCTCATGCAAAAAAAATCATACCCTCATATATGATACCGAAACCCCCTACTCAGTCAAAAGGAGGTGAACCTGAGTGACAAAAAAACAGAAAAGATTTGTGGAAGAATACCTGATTGACCTGAATGCCACTCAGGCTGCCATCAGAGCTGGCTACAGCCCGGATACAGCGAAATCTATTGGGAGTGAAAACCTGACAAAACCTGACATTCAGGCGCGTATTGCAAAAGCCATGGCAGAACGCAGCAAGCGCACCGGTGTCAATGCTGACCGGGTGGTAACAGAGCTGGCAAAGATTGCTTTTGTAAATGCCAGCGACGTGATAGATGCCGATACGGCTACGTTAAGGCCGGATGCAGCTCCTGAGGACACCGCTGCAATTCAGTCGGTGAAGGTAAAAACTTTCGGTGAGGATGGACTGGAACGTGAAATCAAAATGGCTGATAAATTAAAGGCTCTGGAATTACTGGGCAAACATCTTGGTATGTTTAAAGACAAAGTAGAGGTGTCTGGTATTAATGAAGAAAAGAATAAACTTGATGATCTGCTTCAGCAGATGCGGGGAGGTGGTTAAGCTTCATGAGTTCTGAGAGACTGATACTATCAGAGAAGTACAAAGCCTTCCTGAGATGTGAAGCTCCTGTAGAATATCTTGAAGGGACCTGACCACTGCAGCAGGAAAAACTACAGTGGGCCTTTTTAAGTTTATGCTGAAGGTAGCTGAAAGTCCAAAGAAACTCCATATCCTTGCGGCAGATGATACCGGAGCGGCAGAGAAGAATATCATCAATAAAGACCTGGGGATTCTGGATGATTTTGGAGTTCTTGCAGAGTACAAAGGTAATGGATCCGGCGAATACAAGATGCCCCATATCCTGTTCCACACATCCGCCGGAGACAAGATCATATTTGTGATCGGCTATGGAAACAAAAGAAAATGGAAGGACGCTCTTGGCGGTCAGTATGGATGCCTGTACATTGATGAGATCAACACCGCGGATATAGATTTTGTCCGGGAATCTGCCATGAGATGTGATTATCTGATGGCAACATTGAACCCGGATGATCCGAACCTGGATGTATACAAAGAGTATATCAACTGTTCCAGACCTCTTCCGGAATGGGAAGAAGAAACACCAAAAGAAATTAAAGATGAGCTGAAAGAAGAACCAAAACCCGGCTGGGTTCATTGGTTCTTTTCTTTTAAGGATAATGCAGGCCTTCCAGAAGAGAAGCTGCAGAAGATTATCCAGAACACGCCAAAGGGAACCAAGATCTGGAAGAATAAGATTGAAGGTCTTCGGGGAAAAGCAACCGGTCTAATCTTTCCGAATTTTGACCGGAAGAAGCATGTTGTTTCTGCAGAATGGGTAAGGCAGCAGATAAAATCTGGAAAGCTGAAATTCAAGAAGTTTACAGCGGGGCTGGATACCTCGTATTCCAGTAAGTCACCGGATACCATTGCCATGATATTTCAGGGAATTACAGAAGACAGGAAGCTGATTACACTATCAGAAAAGGTTTATAACAATGCAAAGCTGGAAGTTCCTTTAGCTCCTTCCGATACAGCAGTAAAATTCATTGCATTTCTGGAACAGTGCCGGAAGGACTGGGGATTTGCCAGGGATGTATTTATAGATAATGCCGATCAGGCAACAATCACAGAATTAAATAAGTATAAGCGGCTAAAAGGTTGTCTGTACAGTTTTTATGACAGCTATAAAAAGGTTACGATTCTGGATCGAATCAATTTGCAGATTGGCTGGATCCAGCAGGGGTGCTATCTGGTTGTAGATACCTGTACGGAGCATCTGGCAGAGCTGGATTCCTATAGCTGGAAAGAGGATAAGGATGAACCGGAGGACGGACATGACCATACTATTAACAGCCAGCAGTACGCCTGGATTCCTTACAGGCATCTGATCGGCTTTGAGGAGGATAAGAAATGAGGTGGACGAAAAGATTGAGCGAAAATGTAAAACGTGGGATCCGAAGCTGGCTGAATGTCCAGGAAGCAAGTCCTGCCAATATACTGATTAATGAGACTTTAGATTACGAGGCAAATGCAATCAAAAACCGGATCTGGTACCGCGGAGACAGTGAGGAGCTGCAGCAGCTCTACAGCCAGATCGACACAGGGGTAGATAGATATAAATTCTGGGCTTGTAAGAGTACGCCAGGACAGGAAATCCGAAAGATCCATACCGGTCTCCCAGCATTGGTTGTAGATACCTTGGCAGGAATCACCCTGGCAGATCTGAATATCCAGATTGAAAAAGACCGGGAAGATCAGGAGTTGTGGGAGCAGATTGACAGAGATAATAAATTCCGTAAAAAGCTTGAAAAGGCGGTTAAGGAAACCCTCTACATAGGAGATGGGGCTTTTAAAATATCTTTTGACACAGAACTGAGCCAGTACCCGATTATTGAGTTTTATCCAGGAGACAGGATTGAACTGGTAACAGAGCGTGGACGGATTAAAGAGATTGTTTTTAAAACAGCATACAAGTATGACCGCCGGGATTATGTCCTGTATGAACACTATGGTTACGGAACAATCACGTATGAGTTATATCGGGGTGACACACAGGTTTCTAGGCAAAGTATTCCTCAAACCAGTAATCTGGTGGATGTGGCATTTGGAACGGACAAACCGGAAGAGGAATATATGATGGCCGTGCCGATCCAGTTCTACGAATCTGGAAAATGGGACGAGCGGGGACAGAGTATCTTTGACAAAAAGATTGATTCCTACGATGCCTTTGATGAGGTATGGTCACAGTGGATGGATTCGGTCCGTATGGGACGTGCGAAAGAATACATTCCAGACTGTTTGATTCCAAGAAATCCGGAAACAGGGGAATTGATGAGACCAAACCATTTTGATAACCGATTTATTGCGGTAGGAAACGACATGTCAGAAAATGCCAAGAATATGATCGATGTGGAGCAACCTAACATTCCTCATGAAAGTTATCTGGCATCCTACTGTACAGCCCTGGATCTCTGCCTGCAGGGACTGATCAGTCCGTCAACGCTTGGAATTGATGTGAAAAAACTGGATAACAGTGAGGCGCAGAGAGAAAAAGAAAAGGCTACGCTTTATACCAGAGACACCATCATCAATGCACTGCAGGTGGATATTCCGCTTTTGGTAGAAACTGTACTAAAAGCTTATAACGAGTTTTACAGGAAACCGGTAAAACCAGTAGAGGTGACGGTAGAATTTGGAGATTACGCAAACCCGTCCTTTGAATCCCAGATAGAGACGATCAGCAAAGCCAGACAGGGACAGATCATGTCGGTGGATGCAGCAGTGGACGAGCTTTATGGTGATGATAAGGACGATACCTGGAAACAGGAGGAAATCAAGCGGCTGAAGGAAGAACTGGGAATCGGAGAAGTAGAAGAGCCGGGCGTCAATCTGGAAGCTGGTGGATTTCAGGTGAATACAGGAGGAGCAGATGAAGGTAAAGGTGGCAAACAGAACATACAGAATGAACCGGAAGGAGTTCCAGGGGCTTCTTCAGATAGCAAAGGAACAGGTTCCAAAGGGAGTGTACGCAGTGGAAAAAGGTGATTATGCAGAATTGAGGAATGATCATTGTACAAGCACTACTCAGTTAAAAACTCTGATCTGGCAGTTCAAAAGTCAGGGGTTTAAGGTACATGCAAACGGGAGGTGATTCCGTTGCCCAAGATTAATGACCAGTACGATATTGGAGAGGTTTTTGAAGCGATTGAGAACGAACTGATCGCTTCCATGATCCGGAATTTGCGCCGGCACAAACAGGAAGAGGTTGACGAGAAAAAGCAATGGTCCATGTGGCAGGCGGAGCAGCTGAAAGCACTGGAAAAGTATAAAAAACTTAATCAGAAAAAATACGGTCAGCAGTTTAAGGATATCAACAAAAAGATTCAGGCTCTGATCAGCATTGCCAGATCGGAAGGGGAAATGTCTCAGGAGATTGCGATTCTGGAGGCTATCAGAAAAGGTTTCCCGGCAAAGAGAATATCGAAAGGCGCTACGGCAGAGTTTTTTAAGCTGAATGAAAGAAAGCTGGAAGCACTGATAAAAGCTACGATGAACGACATGAAAAAGGCTGAGACGGCAGTTCTGCGCATGGCCAACGATCAGTACCGAAAGATAATCTATAACGCCCAGGTATATGCCAATACCGGAGCCGGAACCTACGAAAAAGCAGTGGATATGGCCACAAAGGATTTTCTCTCTGCGGGATTGAATTGTGTGGAGTATTCCAATGGGGCAAGGCATACCCTTGCCGATTATGCTGATATGGCCATACGGACAGCCTGTAAAAGAGCTTACCTGCAAGGTGAGGGCGTAAAGCGTCAGGAATGGGGAATCCATACCGTGATTGTGAATAAGCGCGGGAATCCCTGCCCGAAGTGCTTACCATTCTGTGGGAAGGTGCTGATTGATGATGTGTGGAGTGGCGGACGCCGGAAAGATGGCTCTTATCCTCTTATGAGTACCGCAGTAGCCCATGGGCTTTATCATCCACGCTGTAAAGACAGTCATACTACATATTTCCCTGGGATTTCCACAGCGGATGATACCTGGACGAAGGAAGAGCTGGAAGCGATTGGACAGAATGCCAAAGAGGAAGCACGGCAGCAGTACGCAGAACGGCAGGAGAAGAGGTTTAGCCGGTTAGAGAAAAATTCCCTGGATGAGGAAAATCAGAAAAGGTACGCAGCCAGAAGAGTAGAGTGGAAAATGCAGAAGGAGTTAATAGCGAAACCGATTGAAAAAGTTGCTGATTCTGGTATAATCAACTTAAAAAGTGCGAATGAGGAAAGCTCAGTGACAGAAATACGGAATTTGGGTAAGATAAATATAGAGGTACTTGAAAAAGAATTTGGAAAGATTCAGACAGACGAAATTATTGTAACAAATGAGCGTATAGATCACATCAAAGAACGGCATCCGGAAGATTATGATTTATTTGAAAAGTACGGAGAGGAAAGTGTCTCGTCTCCAGATCTGATCATAAAGGATATAAAGCATCAGGGTACGGTGTTTATGGTGAAGAAATTACCGGAAACAAACTTGAATGTGGTAGTACGAGTGGTTCTTGAAACAGATGATAGTAAACTAAAAAATTCTGTTATGACATTTTACAGAATCCGAGAAAAAAATCTCAAAAAATTAATAGAAAAAAATGGGATGCTTTACAAAAAGGAATAGCTATTGTATAATATTCATATAGTAATAGTGGCTTTACCCAAAGGATTATTGAAGTAGAGATTGTGCTGCTACGCACCTACCGGGTCAAAAGAAATGCGGGAAAGGGCACACCCGCCAATAATCCTTTGGTTTAGCAAATATAGATTATTCATACCACCGTCAGAAATGACAGGTGATATTTTTATACCCATTTAGAAAGGTGAGTGCAAAATGAAAAAAGAAAAACTTTGGTATCGTTGGTCGGATTTTTCTGTTCCGTCAAAGATGGCTTTTATCTTGTCAGTCCTTGCATTAATAGCCGTAATAATGCGCTGAACTCAACTCGGTATGCTCCTATAAAGGCAAGGATAGAAATGATTAGGGCGAGAATATCCACCCATTTATCGAGTAAATAACGTTTCAAAGCGATGGAATTAAACTCTTTTGGGTGTTTCCCTTTATGAGTGAGAGTTGCAGAAATCAAAGCACCGCTGGGAACTCTGGATGTGGTTAAATATCCTTCTTTTTCCAAAAAATCAATAGAAGAAAGAAGTTCTTCGGTTGGTATGTTGGAAGGAAATCCTTTGTTGACTGAAAAAGTGCAGTCGGGACAATTCAGTAGATATTGAAGAACCTGCTTTGAAATTTTATCGACATTTAACATAGCGCTATACCTCCTTTTGTTCAGTATAGCAGAAAACAACGTTATCAACACGCAAAATATGCGTGTTATTTTTATACCCATTTTTAAGAAAGGACGAGGTGAAAAGTTATGAAATTTACAGAAGCATTAAGAGAAATGAAGGAAGGTAAGAAAGTAAAACTTCCGTCGTGGGGTGGTTATTGGTATTGGGATAAAGAAAAACAGACAGTAATGATTCAGTGCAGACCACAGGACTCTGATCAGGGAGATCTTCTTGATATCAGAGAAACACAGAGAGTTGAATATACTCTTTCGAATGTGGCATCTGATGAATGGATTATTGCAGATGAAACGAATTGCCCTGTTTTGGGTGGAAAAGCAGCATTTGGTTTTGGAGATGCAATCAAGTACGTTAAACGAGGATTGAAATTAAAACGTAAAGGTTGGAATGGTAAAAACCAGTATATCCAACTTGCAACAGGCATTTCTTACAAAGATGCTGACGGTGAGATTGTGAACTGTGAACACGATGCGATTGGCAATACAGCTATAGCTTTTGTGGGCACAAGTGGTGTTCAGATGGGGTGGCTTGCGAGTCAGGCTGATATGCTGGCTGATGATTGGTGTTTTGCAGATTAGAAAGGCGGTGATCCAGATATCTCCCGTTGAGACGCAGGGTGAAGCGTCTTATTTTTATGCTCCGAAGAGCTTAAACTACGCGGAGACACCGGGTTATCAACTGTTTTGTGAGACACACATAAAACTGTCAGGCGCAGACAGCGCACAAAAAACTGTAAAGGAGAAGAGAAATGGACAAGTCAATGAAAATCCCCATGAACCTGCAGCTTTTTGCAGAATCGGGAGGTGATCCGACAGGAGGAGATCCAGGCAGTGGAGCAGCGGGAAATCAGCAGAACACAAATAATCAGCAGGCAGGACAGCCCTTTCAGTTTGATTATGAAAAGCTGGCTAATATTGTTGCTGGAAAGCAGTCTGCCACAGAGGAAAGTGTCCTGAAAGGCTATTTTAAACAGCAGAACCTCACTAGGGAGCAGGTGGATCAGGCGATCGCAGCATACAAAGAGCAACAGGCGGCCAATACTCCTGATGTTGATGCACTTCAGCAGCAGGCGGCACAGGCGCAGGCTGCAGCACAGCAGGCAAACATTGAGAAAGAAGCAATGTTTCTGGCCGGAGAGCTTGGGGTTGATTTGAAAACCATGCCCTATGTGCTGAAACTGGCAGATCTGTCAAAGGTCGCAGATGAAAAAGGAACCATCAACAAAGAGAATTTAAAAGCAGCATTAAACACAGTGATGGAAGAGCTGCCACAGCTGAAACCAAGTACACAGACACCTCAGAGCGGATTCCGTCAGATTGGATCCGGCGGAGGACAGGGTGCTTCGACTACAGAGGATCAGCTGGCGGCAATCTTCGGAAATAAAAAATAAAGGAGAGAATGAAATATGGCAGTATACGAATACGCAGATCAGTTTGAGAGACAGCTGGCACAGAAATACGAAAGGGAACTGGTATCTTATGAGCTTACCCAGTCCAACTCTGGTATCAAGTTTATGAACGCCCAGACAATTAAGATCCCAAGATTAACGGTATCCGGTTACAAGGACCACAACAGAACCAATATGGGATTCAATACTGGAACAGTGTCCAACGACTGGGAACCGAAAAAGCTCACCCATGACAGGGATATTGAGTTTGCCATTGATCCTATGGACGTGGATGAAACCAATCTGGTGACGGAGATTGCAAATATCCAGAACGTCTTTGAGGAAGAGCAGGCAATCCCGGAGAAGGACAGCTATCGTTTTTCTAAGCTTCTTACAGAGGCAACTTCCTATAAATCCAAAGGTGCAGTTGTGGATGAGACAGTCCTTACAGTATCTAATATCCTGGAATGGTTTGATGAGCAGATGGCGATCATGGATGATAAATCTGTTCCACAGGAAGGAAGAATCTTATATCTGACCTCTGCAATGCAGAAGCTTCTGAAAAACGCAGATGGCATTACAAGAACCATGAGCGTAGGAGCTGCAGGTGTAATCAACCGTCAGGTACATGGACTGGATGATGTAAAGCTGAAACCTGTACCCTCTGCAAGATTTAAGACAAAATACAATTTCACAGATGGATGCGCTCCGGCAGTAGATGCAAAGCAGATCCACATGATGCTGGTACATCCATCCTGTGTAATCTCCCGCGATAAATACGCATATATGAAGCTGTTTACCCCAGGAACTGACAGCCGTACTGCAGACAAGTACGTATATCAGAACAGGTACTATACAGATACCTTCCTGATTGAAAGGAAATCCTGTGGTATTGCTATTAACAGGGAGGCACAGGGCTGATGAGAGCAGAAAAAGGAAATAAGGTCTATACGATCACAGAAGAGCAGAAAGAATACTATCAGAATGATGGCTTTGATATCTTTTCTGATGATGGAGAGATCATAGCCTATGGCATAGGGAAAAACGTTCCCTATGAGAAATATGCTGCTCTGAAAAAAGAAAATGAAGCCTTAAAAGAGAAACTTGCAGAGACTGAAACGCCCCAGGTAGACGAAAAGCCAGAGGAATCAAAGACAAAGCCTGCAAAGAAATGAGGTGACATAGATGCCGTATATCCCATATGCAACGGAACTGTATTATGAATCAGATTATGAAGGCAGTCTGATTCCTGGCAACAGTCTTCGAAGACTTCTCATCCAGGCATCAAGACATATCGACACCCTGACCTACAACCGGATTGTGGGCCAGGGATTTGATAATTTGACAGAGTTTCAGAAAAATGTGATTCAGGAGGTCGTATGCCGCCAGGCGGAGTTTGAATATGAAAATGCGGATGAGATTAGCAGTGTCCTGAGTTCATACAGCATCAATGGCGTATCAGCTCAGTTCGGCAGCTCCTGGAACGTATTCACAGACAGGGGTATTGCCATGAAAAGGGATGATTATGCACTGCTCTGTCAGACGGGATTGTGCTGCGGATTGTTGAGGTGATGGTATGAGATATCCCAAATTAGTACCGGAAAAGCTGTGTAAAACAGACATTATCCTGGAATTTGAACAGGAGGGGTTGAATGTATACGGCGAACCTCTTCAGACAATCAGCTGGAAAGGAAAATGCAATTACCAAGACAAAGCAAGAACGGTTTACACTGCGGAAAAGAAGCTGATACAGATTACAGGCACTGCCCTGATCAGCGTTGACCCTTGCCCAGAGCTTCCGGTGATATCCTCCGGTGCAGCAGAGATAATGGGAGCAAAACGTCGGATTGCGCAGGGTATGAAAGCCCGTAACCCGGATGGAAGTGTAAACTATGTGGAGGTGATGCTGGTATGATCAAAGTAAGTTCGGTTGTAAAATTGAATATGCCAAAAATAAAACAGCTTACACAGGCCCAGGTGACAGCTTTGGAACAGACGGCGGAAGCGCTTCATACCGAAGTGGTGCAGGCACAGGTATTTCCACGGGATACCGGAAACCTGCAAAATGAAAGTACTTTTGTAGATTACTCTAATAGCAGTAAAGGAAAAGTATCCATTGTATCCAGCACACCTTACGCACGGCGCCTGTATTTTCATCCAGAGTATCATTTCCAGAAAGGCGAAAATCCAAATGCCCGGGGTAAATGGTATGCAGACTGGATTCCGGGTGGATCGCAGGCCGATTTTGCAGTAAAGGCATTTAAAAATATCTATAGGAGGCTGACAGGTATATGACACTGGCAGATGCAAGAGATTATATTGCTTCTCTGAATATTACAGAGCCTCAAAAGGTCTATATGGGGAAACTGGATGCGAAACCAGATAAAACTATTGGGGTTTATCACAGCAAGCATCAGCATACTTATAAGACAGCTATCGGAGGTGACTCTTTGGAGTCCTACGGCACGAAATACGTCACCCTTCTGGTTCATTGGAATAAATCCCCAAGAGATACAGAAAAGGCAGCCACAGCCTTATTTGAGGCTTTGACAGCCACAAGGGAAGCACAGATCAACAATGAGACAATTAAATTTATTCAGCCGCTCTATGAAATACAGGATGTTGGTACGGATGATTCCGGCATCTATGAAATGGTCATAGAGGCGGCTTTTATTTATGCGAAAGGAGAATAGCATATGGCAGGAACAACAGGAGTATATCCATGTTATGAAAACCAGTTTCAGATTGACAAAGCCGCAGCCGAAGGCCCGGCATCTTATGTCAATATTGCAGACTGTGAGACTTTTGGGGTTGCATTTGACAACAATATTGAAGAGTGGACACCATTTGATACACAGGGCTGGGTGCGCCGGTTAATGACCGGAAAGGGCGTGACAATCACTGTTACAGCAAAGAGAAACGTAGGAGACGAAGGAAACGATCTGGTTGCCGGGCTGACATTTGAGAATGGAAGAAAGGTAGAAAAGAATTTCCAGTGGACGTTCCCAGACGGAACAAAAGTAGAGTTCCCGAAAGCGGTTATCAATGTAACAAATGTAGGAGCAGGCGATTCCACTGCAGTAGCACCTTTAGAATTTGAAATCATGAGCAATGGAAAACCAACCGTTACACCGAAAGGAGAATAACATGGCAAAAGTAGTAGACATTACAGAAAAACTTAGTTTTGACGAGAATCCAATCATGCAGATTGGAACCCTGGAAGTAGAAGTAAATGCAGATGCAGAAACTATGCTGCGTCTTATGGGGGCGTTTGGAAACAAAGGGGAGCTTCAGGCGGTAGAAGAGGCGTTGAACCTGATCTTCAAACCAGAGGATGTAGAAAAGATCTGCAATATCAAAAAAGGAAAGAAAAAACTTTCTGCAAAATCCCTGATGGTCATTGTGGAGGAAGCAATGAACCTTGTCATGGGAGAGGACGAAGCGGGAGAGTAGTGACCCGTACTATGATTTGGAGGGAGATTTTGATTTGATTGTGTCTTCCTTCCAGTCACAGTACGGGATACGGCTATCAAAAGAACTTCCGGCAGGAATGAAATGGAGCGAATTTCGAGATCTTCTTGTTGGATTAGGACCGGATACAGCTCTCGGACGTATTGTTTCCATCCGATCAGAGGAAGATAAGGAAGTTTTGAAGCATTTTACCAAGGAACAGAAACGGATCCGTAATGAATGGAGAGCCAGACGGGCAAAACAGATGAAACCAGAAGATATGAATGACATTCTGGAAGGATTTAAGAAAGCGTTCATATCCATGGCGGGAGGTGCGAAAGATTGAAAAAATAAAATGTAATAAATGCGGGCGGACGCTTATGAAAGCGGATGTCGTAAAAGGAGAAATCAAATGCCCGCGCTGCGGAGCTATTAATAAATTGAATTTCAGACAAGGGCAAGAGCCAATAGGCTGCACCAAAGAGTAGCAGCGCGTGCCTACCTTGCGTTTTAAGGTAGGTGAGATATATGAGTGCTACAAGCGTAGGCGAGATTGGCCTTGATCTGGTTGTTAATCAGAAAAAATTTCATAAGCAAATGTCCGGGGTGATGAATCTTGCCAAAAAGACAGGCGTTGCTCTTGCAGCAGCCTTCGGAGTGAAGAAGCTTGCAGATTTTGGAAAACAGTGTCTGGAACTGGGATCAGATTTACAGGAAGTACAGAACGTAGTAGATGTGACATTTCCTTCCATGACAGCCCAGGTGGATAAATTTGCAAAGTCGGCAGCAGGAAACTTTGGCTTGTCAGAGACAATGGCAAAGAAGTTTACCGGAACCTTCGGAGCCATGGCAAAGTCCTTCGGCTTTTCGGAACAGGCCGCCTATGATATGGGGTCTACACTTACTGGACTTGCCGGAGATATTGCTTCTTTTTATAACATCAGTCAGGATGAGGCATACACAAAGCTTAAATCCGTGTTTACCGGAGAAACAGAATCCCTGAAGGAACTGGGCGTTGTCATGACTCAGAGCGCTTTGGATGCTTATGCATTGGCAAATGGCTTTGGGAAGACCACTCAGGCCATGTCGGAAGCGGAAAAAGTGGCCCTCAGGTATCAGTTTGTGCAGAGCCAGCTATCAGCGGCATCCGGGGATTTTGCGCGTACCTCAGATTCCTGGGCGAACCAGGTGCGTATTCTGAAGCTGCAGCTTGACAGCCTAAAGGCAACCATTGGCCAGGGCCTGATCAATCTGTTTACGCCGATTATCAAGGTGGTAAACACGCTGATCGGGAAACTGACAACTCTGGCAAATGCCTTTAAGGCTTTTACAGAGCTGATCACAGGCAAAAAGAGCGGAGGTTCTTCTGCAGGAAGCCAGATCGCAGATATGGGAACTGCGGCGGCAAATGCAAGTACCGGAATGGAAAACGCCTCGGCAGCAGCTGACAATATGGCTTCTTCAAACAATGGTGTTGCGAAGTCGGCTAAGAAAGCTGCAAAAGAAATGCGGGCTCTGATGGGATTCGACCAGATCAATCGGCTGGATGATAGTTCAGAGGACAGCGATTCTGATTCCTCGGGACCTTCAGGCGGAGGAAATGCCGGAGTCGGCGGAAGCGCTGTGGATTTTGGCAGTCTTTCTCAGGGAGAGACGGTAATTGACAAGGTTGATAAAAGTGTATCGGCTTTGATCCAACGCTGCAAAGAACTTGCGGATATTTTTAAGAAAGGATTTCAGATTGGGTTCGGGGATTCAGAAAGTAAGATCGCCTCTATCCAGAAAAGTCTTGAAAATATCCGTAAGACTTTAAATGAGATATTTACAGATCCTAAACTGATTGAGGCTGCTAACCGGTGTGCGGATAAAATTGCGGAAGCGTTGGGAAAGATTGTAGGCGCAACGGCAAGAATCGGTCTGACGGCAGCAGATAACCTGATCGGCGGATTTGAAAAATATCTGAAGAAAAGCAAGACTTATATTCAAAAGAGAATAATCTCCCTGTTTGATGTATCTGGAGAGATTGCAGAGCTTTCCGGTGATTTTGCAGTAGCCTGTGCGGATATTTTTGATATATTTTCCGGTGAGGATGCCAAGGGAATTACAGCAGATATCATAGGAGTGTTTTCTGATGGATTTCTTGGTGTTCTTGACCTTGGAGGAAAATTCAGCAGAGACTTTCTGGGTCTTGTTGTAACGCCCATAACCCAGAATACGGATAAGCTCAAGACTGCTCTTGAATCTGTACTGTCACAGGTGCGTGTTGTCTTTGATGCGGTTCATACATCGGTTGTGCAAACCTTTGAAAAGCTGAATCAGGTATATGATGAGCATTTAAAACCGTTCTTTGATTCTTTAGCAAAAGGAATCTCTGACATTGTCGGGACCATTGCAGATGCATACAATCTTTATATTGCGCCGGTGCTGGATTATCTGGCAGAAAAATTCAGTACTGTGTGGGCGGAGCATGTGCAGCCTGCCCTTAATGGGATCGCTGATCTGCTGGGCAAGATTTTTGATAATCTGAAAGCTTTATGGGAAACGGCTTTGGTTCCTTTTGTAGAGTGGATCGTAAATACAATCATGCCGGTACTGGGACCGATCATTGCAGGAATCGGAGAGATTGTTCTTGACCTTCTTGCTGTTGTTGGTGATGTGTTTAAAGGGATCTCTGATATTCTGGGAGGATTTCTGGACTTTTGTACAGGTGCGTTTACAGATGATTTCAGTCTGTGCTGGGATGGGATTGGACAGATTCTGGAGGGATTCCAGACAATAGCGGGCTCTGTATTTGACTTCCTGCAGAAATATATCTTTACACCATTTATGGATTTTATAAAAGGTGTATTTGCTACAGACTGGTCTCAGAGTTTTGGGGTGTTTGGGCAGGTGCTCAATACATTTCTGGGTACGACAAAACGTATCTGGGGAAATGTCAAAAAGGTATTTAACGGCATCATAGATTTTATAACTGGTGTGTTTTCCGGAAACTGGGAGAGGGCATGGAATGGAATCAAGGATATATTCGGAGGCGTTTTTGACAGTTTGATTTCTCTTGCCAAAACTCCTCTGAATGCAGTGATTGACATTATAAACAGTCTGATGGATAAACTAAATTCCGGCCTGTCTGCCATTGAAAGTGCATTTTCCTTCAGCTACGATTTTACAAATCTGATTACCGGAACCAGACATTATGGACACTATGGTTTATCTCTTCCAAGAGTACCGACCATTCCGCATCTGGCCGAAGGCGGATACGTGGAAAAGAATACGCCGCGGTTGGCCATGATCGGTGACAACAGACATTATGGAGAAATTGTTGCCCCGGAAAATAAATTAAGGGAAATGGCAATGGAAGCAGTAAATGCAGTGGCAGGAACAGGCATTACCCGTGATGATTTTGAACGTATCATCAACCGTGCAGTCATGAGAATTATTGCAGCTTTATCCGATATGGGCTTTTATCTTGATGGAACACAAATTGCCAGAGCCAACAAGGCAGCGCGGGAGGTTATGGACATTAGATACAATACAGTGGGGATAGACTGATGGAAGAAAGAAAAATATTATGGTCAGGGAGTATCGTTCTCCCTGCACCAGTGAGCTTATCGGTAAACGATGAGATTATCTGGACCTCCGATACCGGGCGCACACTGGCAGGATACATGGTAGGTGATCCGGTGGCAGAAAAGAAAACGGTATCGATCAAATGGGGAGTACTCACAGAGCAACAGGAAGTGTTGATAAAAAATACTCTGGTTCCGGGGTATTTCCCGTTTTCGTTTCATGACGATGGAATAGATGTAACCATACAGTCGTACAGAGGAACTTTATCAAAAGAACTGCTGGGATGGTTTGGTGATGGAATTTTTTATTATAAAAGTGTATCCGTAGATATTATACAGAGGTGATGAAATGATTCCTACAACGAATGCATATAAAGAGGCAATTAAAGACAACCGAATACTGCATAATCGGGTGAAGATCATTTTTTCTGATGGAAGTACAAAAACGGTAGAGGATACTGACCTTTTCCAGTTCAGTATCACGGATGAAGTATCAAACAACGGAAGCTTTGACATAGGATCTGCAATCGCAAAGCAGCTTGTTATCAGAATTGACAATACAGACGGGTCATTGACAAAGAAGAGTTTTTCCGGGGCAGAGCTCCGGCCAAGATCCGGACTTGAAATCAATGGAAAAACAGAGTGGCTGGATAAAGGGGTTTTTCATGCGGAGCCGGGTAGGGATACGGGAGATATTATCACAGTATCTGCCTTTGATGAAATGATATCATTCGATCAGCCGTATACCAAGAGTAAATTGGAATATCCTGCAACCTTGCGGGAAATCCTTCAGGATGCCTGTAGCTGCTGTAATGTGAAACTGTCTCCGGATACGGCGGTATTTGACAATTCAGATTTCGCTGTAACTGCCAGACCGGATGATTCTTCTCTGACTTTCCGCCAGGTGGTTCAGTGGGTGGCGCAGATTGCCTGTAAATATGCCAGGATCAATAATGCGGGACAACTTACACTTCAGTGGTACCGGATGGAACTTCTGGATCAGGAAGTTTCTGACCTACAGGAAAATACCAATGTAGTAAAAATGAACACGTTAAAAAGCGGAAGCCTGATTGAAACAGACGATGTGACCATAACAGGAATACGCGTTACAGAAGAAAATAAAGGCGGAACTTCCGACGCGGATGTTGTTTATCAGTACGGAGAAGATGGGTATGTGCTGGAAATTACAGGAAATCAGCTGATTCAGGAGGGAAAAGGGTCCCAGGTAGCAGAATATCTGGGAAAAAGATTAAATGGGCTAAGTTTTCGTCCTATGAACGTTATTTGTCAAAGTGATCCTTCTGTGGAATCTGGTGACATTGGGCTTGTGATAGATCGCAAGAACAATATGTATAAAACAATCATTACCGGAATCCAGTACAACGGAGGCGGGACACAGACTTTTTCCTGTAGTGCAGAATCGCCGGTAAGAAAAGCTCTGACACGATACAGCGAAGCCACAAGGCTGCATAAAGAATTTCTCAATGGATTATCTCAGAATAAAACAGAATGGGAAAAGGCAATAGAAGATTTGAAAGATGCCATGATTACAGGGAATGGATTATATCCATTTACAGAAACTCTGGAAGATGGAAGCATGGTTCTGTATTTTGGAGATAAGCCTACTCTGGAAGAATCTACAATCCTGATAAAGTTTAATGCCAAAGGATGGGCAATGTCCACCAACGGTGGAGAAAGCTGGAATATTGGTGCGCTTGTAGATGGAGAGATGATTACAAAAATCCTGAATACCATTGGGCTGAATGCAGACTGGATCAATACAGGGGCGTTTGTAGTCAAGGATTCCCGCGGAAATATTGTTTTTCGAGCTGATACAGCAACAGGGCGCGTAGATATAGTAGCTGATAGTTTTTTACTTAAGGGAAATACGATCGACGAAATTACTCAAAATAAGTTAAATACATTTATTAATAATGTATACACTCCTGAAATAGAAAGTATACAGGCACAGGTAGATGGGCAGGTTGAGACGTTTTATTATGACTACGAGCCTACTCTGCAGAATATTCCTGCATCCCAGTGGACTACGGAAACAGACCGTCAGAAACATATGGGTGACTTGTTTTTTTGGAAGTCAAAAGGATTTTCCTATCGCTTTCTGAAAGATGGTTATATCTGGAAGTGGCAGCTGGTAAAAGACACGGATGTAACGAAGGCTCTGGCAGATGCAGCCGATGCATTGGACACAGCTGATTCAAAACGCCGGGTTTTCGTGTCAACTCCGCAGCCACCGTATGAGATAGGCGATCTGTGGGTGCAGGGAAGCAAAGGAGATATTATGCGTTGCCAGACTTCCAGGACGTCTGGAAGTTACTCGTCTTATGACTGGGTGAAAGCCAGCAAATATACAGATGATACTGCTTTAAATACCTTTATAAACGGAGAATTTAAACAACAGATTGAAGCACTGGAGCAGCAGACGGATAAAAAAGCAGAAACCTGGTATCAGTCAACTGATCCATCATACAGTTGGAGTACGTCTGAATTAAAGACAGAACATGTCGGTGATATGTGGTACAACACCGGAACACAAAAATATTACAGGTGGAATGGAAGTTCCTGGGTGGAACTAACGATTCAGCCTCCCAGTTCTGTATTTGACAAAATAGACGGAAAGGCTCAGATCTTCGTATCACAGCCAAATCCTCCGTATCATAAAGGGGACTTATGGATCACTTCCGCACAGAATGGTCAGGCAGAAATCAAAATATGCATCTACAAAAGAGAAAGCGGCTATTACAGTTCCAGTGACTGGATTGATACAAAATATGTGGATTTATCTGACGTCAATGGTGCAATCAATAAATACGATACCGGTCTTGGGCAGACGGAGGTATTTAACAAACTGACCAATGGAGGGCAAGATCAGGGGATCTTTATGAAAGATGGGATGCTGTGCATTAATGCAAATTATATATTGGCCGGAACTCTTGCCGGTAAATATATCAATGCAAAAGGCATCAGCGTGAAAAATATTTATAACCAGACGACGTTTTCTATTGACGACAGTGGAAATGTAAATATTAATGCCAGTACCTTTAGCCTGTCGGGAAATGCAGTTGCTACAGAGGATTATGTAGCCAATAAAACAGCCCAGGCATTATCAGAAGCTAAGATCTACGCAGACCAAAAAACAGGAAATCTCCTGAAGGGCGCTGATCTCTCTACAGAGAGCTTAAATCAGTACTGGAATACCTCTGGATCCATCATGCAGGGACAGTCAGACCCGGACGGTGGAACAAAAGCTGTAAGATTGTATGGTACATCTGGAGATTGTTTTATATCAGCCAGGTACAGCAACAACAACCCGGTAAAAGCGAAAGGACAGTATGAGCTCCGGGTATGGTTAAAATCCAATACATCACGCACGATAGTAGTCTCTCTTAACCGTGTAAGCTACAGCTGTGCATTAACCAGCACCTGGAAGCAATTCCGGTTTACCGCACCGGTTACAACACCCAATACACAGGGGTACGAAAATTTTACGATCGGAGGATTTGCAAGCATCGGATCCGGAGCCTACGTCTACGTGTACAATCCTGAGGTGGTACACAGTTATTCACCGGCGGATATCCTTGCCATGCTTACCAACAATGGCGCCATGGACGGGATCTATATGTATAACAATCAGCTTTATGTCAAAGGCAAGTACATTGATGTGGATGACCTGAAAGCCCTGAATGCGACGATTGGCGGATTTAACATTGGCAATGCATCCATTGCCAATGGATGTACAGGGCTGACATCAAAAACAAAAGGTGTATATATTGGTACAAACGGATTAAGATTTTATTCCAGTGATTACAATGGACGGGAAAGCAGCTTCACTTTTAATACGTCTAATGGTTCTTTTGCTATTGTTGGGGCAGCTATCAAACTGGGAGATTCCAGACTTTCTTATGATGATGGAGCCTTGACGGTTAAGTATGGTCTGCATGTTTATGCGACCCGCAGCGGTGATTTTGGAGATGGATCCACGGGAGAAATTATTTTTAAAGGACTTCCGACAACCAGTGGAGGAACACATCTTGTCCGGGAAAGCGGTACTGCGATCATTGCAGCGCTGTCCTCATCATCAAAACGATACAAAGACCATATTGCCATGCTAAAAGACACGGAAGCAGAGAAATTATTGGATATCCCGGTTGTGTGGTTTAAATACAAAGAGGGATATTTAATAAAGGGAGACCGCTTTGTAGACAAGCCTCTCCCGGGATTTTACGCAGAGGATGTTTACCGGGCGTTCCCGGAGTGCGCAATGGTCAATCCGGATACCTCTGTTGAGGACTGGAATTACCGTACCCTGATCCCGCCGATGTTAAAGCTGATCCAGAACCTATACAAAGAAATCAAAGAGTTAAAGGAGAATACAAAATGAATGCAAGACCTCTTGTTTTAGTAATCGAAGATGCCAAAAACGTGCTGATGAATACAGTGGTTAATGTAAAAGAACAGACAGGACTACCATCCTCCATACTGGACGGGATCATATCCGGGATTCTGGCAGATCTTCGGAAGGATGCCTGCAGTGAGATCTCCATGGCGGCTGCAAGAGAGCGGCAGGAGCTGCTAAAAGAACAGACAGAACAGGGAGAAGAAAAAAATCAGGAAGAAAAAACCCCAGAACAGGAGGGATGAAATGATTACAGCGATATTTAATCCAGACACCACCATGGCCTATGCTTATGGCCTGTGGCAGTACGACTATGGCCAGACCCTCCGGATCCAGGGCTTACATCTTCCGTCTATGGTAGCAATCCACTTTTCCCTGCAGGAGACCGGCGGCACAGCATTAAACCGTGTCGGTGTCACCAAGGACGGAGTGACAGATGTAATTATCCCGGATTCCATGCTGGAGAATGACGGCGCTACCAGAAACTATAACATGTTTGCTTTTATCTATCTGACTGATGACACATCCGGCCAGACGGAATACAAGATTAAGCTGCAGGTCAAATCCCGTCCGAAGCCGGAAGTATTCGACGGTGGAGAGAATCCGAATATCTTCCACGAGGCTGTCCAGGCAGTTCAGAAATCCGCAGACAAGGCAGCGGAATCCGAAAAACAGGCAGAGGGCTGGGCGCATGGCCGGGAAGACCTCCCGGAACGGGCACAGGACAATGCCAAGTATTATTCTGATCAGACGGCTGCGGATGCCAAAAAGACCGGGACAGACCGCAAGGAAGTGGAACGTTTGGTGGAATCAGTCTCCGGCATCGATGAGCAGGTGATAAAAGTAGAGAACCTTACCAAACAGGCGCAGACATCCGCCACCAACGCAGCCCTGTCAGAACAGGCTTCCAAGACCGCAGAGACCAACGCCCAAGCCGCTCAGGCAGGGGCAGAGACAGCAGAAGGAAATGCCGAACTGGCAGAACAGGGAGCCAAGGCATCCGAACAGGCAGTGGAGAAAGCAAAACAACTTGTTACCCAGATGGGGCAGGAGGTGCTGGACAATAAAAACCATGTTGATCAGATCGCACAGGCATTTGATCTTACCGCTCAGCAGGCTGTTGCCGATGTAAACAATGCAGGGCAGACCCAGACAGAACGCGTACAGAGTGCCGGAAATACGGCTGTAGAATCGGTTAAGGCAGCCCAGACCGCGGCAACAAAAGCAGTAGAGACAGCCAAGGCAGAAGCTGTTAAGGCAGTACAGACGGAAGGAACTACTCAGACTGGGAACGTGACCGCAGAGGGAGCAAAGCAGGTACAGGCGGTGCAGGCAGCAGCGCAGGAGATCGTT
>UMET01012907.1_pt1 | contig 23058 bp, 17 predicted proteins | sample 1964821 | NCBI WGS metagenome assembly UMET01 (sample SAMEA4836027, study PRJEB28245) | human gut metagenome | biome: gut microbiome; material: fecal sample | place: Denmark | collected 2008
GTGGAGAACGGGCAGAATTTCTGGATAAGTTCCGAATGGGAAGTTATCTTCAGATCCAGCAGATTAATGTAGACCCCAGAGTGTTTGATACTGTGTGGAGTATTCTGGAAGGAAGAGAAAAAAAGGATATTGATGAAAACTATCTTCTTCCGGCAAGAAATGATATCCATACACTGGAAAATACAGGGGCGATTCTGGACCTGACAGAGGTTCCGCAGGGATCCCAGAAAAATGCGTTCCCTTATGACGGAAGGATTTCAGTTCCCAGAATTTCTATGTCAGATAATGAAAACGGACAGACGGCATTTGTATACAGAAGCTATGAGGATCCTGATAATAATGAAATTAATCCGGTGTACCTTACAGCAGCGTTTGTGAACAGGCTGAAGTTCGGGTCTCTGGAAATCGTGAAAAAATTAAATGTTCCAGAAGAGGAGCTGGGAACTTATGCAGGTCAGACCTATCGGTTCCGGGTTGAGTTTTCTGACATTGCCGGAATGGGACTGGAAACAGAACCTGTTGTAAAAGATGTGGAGGTTACAGTAAACGAAAAGGGTGAAGGAAGAACTGTTATCGACGGTATCCCGGCAGGAACTTCGTACACGATCCGGGAGCTGGCAGGCGACGGACTCCAACTGGAACAGATTCAGGGTACCCTGAATGCACATGAGGGACATGATACAGATGAAATTCGTGACGGCGTGGTTCCGGCAGAAGGACAGGAAGCTCCCTATGTGGATGCAGAAGTTTACACAGGAGACGCGGCAGTTTATACTTTTACCAACACAGTTGCTCCTTTTAAGATCAAAGTAAGAAAAATCTGGGATGATAAAGGATTTGAAGAATTTCGTCCAGATGAGATCAGAATCAGAATTCTCAGAAAAGCAGTGGGAGAGCCTGACAGTGCCTACAGTCCGGTAACAGAAGACTTTGACGGAAATCCTCTTGCAGAGGGAGTGGATGAGAACGGTTATTTTATACTGTCTACAAAAGACGCTGTTTCCGGCAATGATTCTGTGTGGGAATTTACAACTCCCAAGCTTCCTGTTGTAAACGAGACAGGAACTGCCTATACCTACAAAATTCAGGAAACAGCTTCTCTGAATGCAGGTGACGGAAAATGGGATCTTAATAATTATGATGCTGTTTATACAGCCGGAGAACCGGAAAGTCAGGATGGAATCCCTGTTTCTGTTTATGTGGTAACAAACCGTACACACTCTCTTACGGTAAAAAAAGTATGGAAGGATTCCAATGACCCTGCCCGTCCGGTTTCTGTGAAGGTGGAACTTCAGAGAAAACTGGAATCTGAAGAGGATTCGGCATACAAAAAGATTGCGGAAGCAGAGTTTGGCGTAAACAGCAGCCCGGCGTGGCAGCATGTATTTAAGGGCCTTGAAAAAACAGACAAAGGAACAGGAGAAACCTATCAGTACCGTGTTCTGGAAACAGCGTTTATTCTGAAAAACGGAGAAACGATCTCTGTAGACAACAAGGATAATATTCCGGCAAAAGAAAGCGGAGGATATTCCATTTCCTATTCACAGGAGGGCGATATACTGACCGTTACCAATTCCAAAGGTACGGGAAAAGTGATCGTAAGAAAAGCGGACAGACAGGAGCCGGATAAATTTCTTCCCGGAGCCGAATTCCGGCTGGAACGTCTGAAGCCCATAAAAGGAAAAGAAGAGGAAGCGCTGAAATCTTTTGAAACCGGAAAGTACAATAAGGACTGGGAAGTGGATCAAACATATAATACTTCCAGTTTTACGACAGATGATAAAGGTGAAATTGATATCACAGGACTTCCTTATGGTTATTACAGGCTGACAGAGACAAAGGCGCCTTCCGGATATGTGACGCCCGGTGAAAAAGAGGCAGTGGATTTTCTTTTAAATGAAGAGACGCTGAAGGAGTCTCCTCATGAAGATGAGGAGGGTGTAAAATATCTTCTGATAGAAATTTTTAATCGTTCTACCATTCTTCTGCCTCTGGCGGGATCAGGAGGCACAGCTTTATTTACGGCAGCAGGAGTGATCTTCATTGCTGTGGCATTGATTCTATATAAGCGTTATCTCTGCCAGAAAAGACGGCAGAGAAACAGATAAAAAAGAAGAGAGGAAAAGGTATATGAAGAAAAAAAGTATGTTAAAACGTATGGCAGCTGTATTTATGGGAACAGTAATGCTTCTGGGAACTGCAGGAGCAGTAAGCGCAGCCACCGCCCCTGATCTTAGCGGACAGGGTTCCCTGCAGATTTTTAAGCAGGATGAGAATAAAGAGCCGATAGCAGATGTTACTTTTAACTATGTGGAAATTGGTGAATTTTATCAGTCAGAGGGGACTCCTGTGCTGGGATACACCATCACGAATGATGAATTGCTCGGTTATCTGAAGACAGAAGGACTTGCTCCTGTTTATACAGATAACGGAACAGAGGTATATGATGGAGCGGCTATGCAGTCCGCGTTGGCTGAGGCAGTAAAAACAAAGAAAAAAGAGATTACCGCATTAGCTGTCAATACATTAGGTGTTACCGGAACAGACGGAAAAACACCCGGAAAGTTTGTGGACAAGGCGGTTTATCTTGTGGCAGAAACAAAGGCGCCTGCAGGAGTCAAAGAATTCTGTAATCCTTTTATTGTCTCTGTGCCGATCCTGGTAAATAATCAGTGGGTTTATGATGTTGTTGCAGAACCCAAAAACTCAGTGGATGAGATCATCGGAAAAAAAGAAATTGACAAAATTGAGGGAACTCAGGATCAGACAAATGCAAGTGCAGGAGTAGGAAATACGGTTACCTTTAAAATTACTTCCGAGGTTCCTTCCGGAGACGGAACTCTGAAAAAGTATATTATCCGTGATATCATGAGCAAAGGCTTGGCCTTCCAAGCAGGTTCCTGGAAGGTGACAGGATATAAGAGTGACCAGGATGCTGAAGGAACTGATCTGAAAGCTCTTGTGACAGCAGAGCCTGCGGAAAATTCTGACGGAGCAGCGGAGACAAACATTACCTTTACCTTTGCAGAACCAGATAAAAATCTGAAAAATACCTATATAAAGGTGGTAATCACCTATGATGCTATTCTGACAAAAGATGCAGTTGTCAGAGATGAAGTAACAAACACAGCAGGACTTGATTATCAGAATGATGATAGCATTGACGTACAGTTTGATGAGGTAAAAGTAAAAACTTACGGATATCAGTTTACTAAGAAGGATGATAAGAAAAACGGACTTGCAGGCGCTGAATTCAGAGTGTATGCAGATAAGGAATGCAAGCAGGAATTAACCGTTTATGATAAGGCAGGAAACAAATTAGATCCGATTGTTTCCGGTGATGACGGTATTGTAAAATTCTACGGACTTTCTGCAGGGACCTATTATCTGAAAGAGACAAAGGCTCCGTCCGGATATACAGCGCTGAAGGATCCGGTAGAGTTTTCAGTAACAAAAGATTCTGCAAACAGCTCTCAGCTGGATATCATTAACACAAAAGGCTTCACTCTTCCGTCTACAGGCGGTATTGGCACAGTGGTATTTACTGTAGTTGGTATTGGTGTGATGGTTGGTGCAGCCGTACTTCTGGTCAGACTGAACAAAAAAGAAAACAAATAACTGATGAAAGACAATGAAAATAAGGATTTTTGCAGGTGTTTTATTTCTGCTGGGTGCTTCGATCCTTCTGTATCCGTCTGTCAGTGCTTATCTGAACAGCCAGAATCAGGCAAAAGTAGTAGAAGATTACAGTAACCAGGTAAAGCAGATGAATGATGCGGAAACAGAAAAAGAACTGCAGAAAGCAAGAGAATTTAATGAAAATCTGAAGAGGACAGTTGTGATCGATCCTTTTACAGAAGAGATGAATCAGCAGTTATCGGAAGAGTATCTGAAAATCCTGAACAAAAATAACGGTCAGATTGGCACCCTTATTATTCCAAAGATTCAGCTGAAGCTCCCTGTTTATCATGGAACAGAGGCAAAGGTTCTCAAAAAAGGCGTCGGACATATTCAGAATACTGCATTTCCTGTGGGCGGAGGCGGAACCCATGCGGTTCTCAGTGCCCACAGGGGACTTCCGGAAGCCAGGCTGTTCACAGATCTGGATAAACTGGAAAAAGGAGATATGTTTTTTATTCAGGTACTTGATGAGACGCTTGCCTATGAAGTAGATCAGATCAAAACCGTTCTTCCTGAAGATACCGGGGATCTGCAGCCGTCAGAGGAACAGGATTACGTCACTCTTGTAACCTGTACGCCATATGGCGTTAATACCCACCGTCTTCTTGTGCGGGGAAAAAGAGTACCTTATGATCAGAAAGTACAGAAAACATGGAAAGACTGGAACCAGAAGGATACGGCTGACAACAGGAAAAATAAGATTCTGATTGCCATAGTTGTAGTGGCAGCAGTGATTTTCTTTTACTATCTGCTGATAAGGCCGGTTGTGAAATACAGGAAGGAAAAGCGACATGAGAAATAAGGGCCTGAAAATATTTCTGATCATGCTTATGCTTACTGGCGCAGGAATCTTCCTTTACCCTGCTTTTTCTGGATATCTGGAGCATATCCGGCAGGCTGAGGTAGTTCGTCAGTACCGTGAAGCCGGAGAGTCTGTTACAGATCTTCAGTATCAGGAGATGAAAGCTCAGGCAGATCAATATAACCGGGAACTGGCAGAACAGCCGGATTTTAATCACGGGGCTTTTTATGCCAGTCAGCAGGATCCGAAAAGATATGAAAATCTTCTGAAAACAGGAGAAATCGGAGTGATGGGAAGCATCACGATTCCCAAAATAGAAGTAGAGCTTCCTGTTTATCATGGAACAGAAGAAAAGGATCTTGCAAAAGGTGTGGGACACTGTGAGGGTTCTTCTCTTCCGGTAGGAGGAGAAAGTACGCACACAGTCTTTTCCGGACACAGAGGGTTGCCCTCTGCTGACCTTTTTACCAGACTGGATGAAGTGGAAGAGGGGGATCTGTTTGTGATCAGCACTCTGGGTAAAGACCTTTTTTATCGAGTGGATCAGATCTGTACAGTCCTTCCGGATCAGACAGAGGAGCTGTCTGTGATTCCTAGGCAGGATTATGCGACCCTTGTGACCTGTACGCCCTACGGTGTCAATACTCACAGGCTTCTGATCCGGGGAAAACGCACAGAAATGGTAACGCCTCAGGAAAAAGATACAGTCAGTTCTGTGGAACACAAAAAAGACAGAAATCTTTCAAGACTTATAGTCAGTCTTGCAGTGGTTTTTGTGATACTGGCTGTTACAGTATTTGTAATTCGCATCAGAAAGAAAAAATTCAGGCAGGGAGAGAAGGAATGAAAAAGTTTATTTTTAATATGATTGTTCTGGCAGCGGTGCTGCTTGTAACGGCATCAGGTGTGCGGGCTTCGGAAAATGATGCCGTTACACTGAAGGTCAGTCTTCCGGATCTGAATACATCTGCGGAGCATGTGGGAATTGCCGTATATCAGGTAGCAGAGCCGGAAATACCGGGAAAGACAGATAAATTTGTCTGGATTCCTTCGCTTAATGATATTGGGATTACTCCTGAAGAATTGGACACTGCTGCCAGTGTAAGAGAAACAGCAGAAAAACTTGTGCAGGAAGTTCAGAAAAAAGAGATTCCTTCCAGAAATGCAATGACAGACCAGTCAGGAACTGTTCTGTTTGCAGGGCTGAAGCCGGGCGGTTATCTGATCACACAGATGTCCGGACAGGAGACCTATGGAAAAATACAGAACACGTTGATTTTTCTCCCTTATACAGATGAAAGCGGAATGGAGATTTTTCATGGAGAGGCAATGGTAAAGGCAGAAAAACCAGAGTGTCCGGAACCATCTCCCACCTCTGCTCCCAGGGTGACTGTTACTCCTGTGGAAAAAAATCCAGGCAGCGGAAATGAGCCGTCTTATCACTATGGCTCCGGAGATCAGACTGTTTATAAAAAGACTGCCAGAACAGGAGATTCCACACAGATACTTCCGGTTCTGATTCTGCTTATTGCAGCATCCGCAGCTCTGGCGGCTCTTGGAATCATAATTTATAAGAGAAGAAAAAAACTTCATAAGGATAAATAAGGAAAAACGGCTTGTCTTACATATGAGGCAAGCTGTTTCTTTTTTATAGACAAAAAGAAAAAAGAACAAACAGTATATAACACTTGACAACAGTTACATACTGTTATATACTGTTTGCACAGGAGGAGAAGATATGCATATCATTATTAATCATACATCCATGACTCCTATATATGAACAGATCGTATCACAGATCCGGGCAGATATCATCAATGGTGATCTGGCTCCGGGGACAGCGCTTCCGTCAGTCCGGATGCTTTCCCGTGAGCTGAAGATCAGCGCTCTGACTGTAAAAAAAGCATACGATTATCTGGAAGAAGAAGGGCTGGTGCATACTGTCCATGGAAAGGGCAGCTTCATTGCAGAGGCCAATCAGGGGATGATCATGGAAGAAAGAAGAAAAGAGCTGGAACATGATCTGGACGAGGCTGTGCGCAAAGCGCGGGCAGGCGGGCTGACAGATGAGGAAATCTGCGATCTGTTCCGGCTGATAATGGAGGGAGAATAAACTATGCTTGCAGAACTTGATCAGGTAAAAAAACAATATAAAGATTTTACCCTTGATTGTTCCATGAAGATTCAGGAAGATTGCGTTACCGGACTTATCGGGGCCAACGGAGCAGGAAAAAGTACAACCTTTAAAATGCTTCTGGGCCTTGTACAGCCGGATTCCGGAGAAATACGGATTTTTGGAAAAAACAGAAAAGATCTGTCAGAAAATGACAGAAGAGAGATAGGTACGGTTCTTTCGGACAGCTTTTTTTCCGGATACCTGACAGTGGCTCAGCTAATGAGTTTTATGGGAGACTTTTATCCGGGATTTCAGAAAAAGGAATTTGAGAAGCAGTGCCTGCGTTTCCAGCTTCCTGTTGATAAGAAGCTGAAGGAATTTTCAACAGGAATGAAAGCAAAGCTGAAAATACTTTTTGCCATAAGTGTGAACGCAAGATTTCTGATTCTGGATGAGCCTACAGCCGGACTGGATGTTATGTCCAGGGAAACGATTCTGGATCTTCTCAGAGAGTATATGGAGGTTCCGGGCAGGGGAATTCTGATCAGTTCCCATATTTCTTCAGATCTGGAGCAGTTCTGTGATGAGATTTATATGATCCATCAGGGAAAAATCGTGATGAAAGAGGAAACTGACAGGATTCTGGGTAATTACGGGGTACTGAAGACAGATGAAAGAACCTTTTCTTCTCTGGATAAAAGATACCTTCTCAGGATCAGAAAAGAAGCCTTCGGCTATAGCTGCCTTACAGATCAGAGACAGTTTTATCAGGAAAACTATCCGGATCTTACAGTGGAAAGGGGTACTGTAGACCAGGTACTGACCATGATGACGAAAGGAGAAGCATTATGAAAGGATTTTTGAAAAAAGACCTTGCCTTGCTTTATAATACAGGTAAAGTATATTTGGCAGTAATAGCAATGGGGATTGTTTTAGGACTTGTCAATAAGGAGATGAGAAGTTTTTCTTCCAGTTTTATTATGATCATGCTGGCGCTTGCCGGAGCTTCTACACTTTCCTATGATGATTTTGAAAACGGAATGCCGTTTCTGATGAGTCTTCCTGTCAGCAAAAAAACTTATATAAAAGAAAAGTATCTGATCTGTTTTTTATCCGGAGCGGTGGGACTTGTCATTGCGGCAGTTCTGGGAACTGTGATATTTAAAATGCCCCTGATTCATGGAGAAGAACCGATGCTGCTTGTTTTTCCTGTTTTTTTTGCTATTGCTGAGATTATGACAGCGGTAATGATCCCTACGAGAATTAAATTTGGACCGGAAAAATCCCGCATTGTGGGAATGGGATTTGTTGTAGCGATTTTTCTGGCCAGTTTTTGTATCGGATATCTTTTTAAGCTGTTTTCTGTAGACATAGACGCTCTTATCAGAGACGCCCAGGAAAATATCCCCAAGCTGGCGCTTGTGTTGGGCGTTATGGTTTTTTGTATGGTGATCATGCTGATCTCCTATACATTTAGCGTAAAGGCCCTGGAGAAAAAAGAATTTTAAAATACCTGGTCCGTATGTTTCCTGTAGAAAAGGCTCTGGAATTTTCCGGGAAAATAAGGTATCCTGTATAAAAAGTGATTTATCTGTTACAGGAGGAACGGCATTTATGGAAAAAAATCAGATTTTTATAACATGTGGAACAGAGTATAAGGAAATGACAAAAAGGATTCTGGAAGAAAGCGGGCTGGCAGAGCAGATTGGAAATAAAGCTTTTCGTATCGGAATCAAGCCCAATATGGTTTCCCCTTCTCATCCGTCTAACGGGGCAACCACCCACGCTGAGGTTCTGGCAGGCATTATTGAATATCTTCAGGAAAGAGGGTTCCGAAATCTGACGCTGATGGAGGGTTCCTGGGTGGGAGATAAAACCATGGATGCCTTCTATGCCTGCGGATATGACAGACTCTGTGATGAGTACGGAGTAGTCTTTCATGACACACAAAAGGACAAAAGCTATACGGCAGACTGTGGGGGAATGGAGCTTCATATCTGCACCAGCGTAAAGGACATTGATTTTCTCATTAATGTTCCTGTGCTGAAGGGACATTGCCAGACCAAAATTACCTGCGCCCTTAAAAATATGAAAGGCCTGATCCCGAATTCGGAAAAAAGGCGTTTTCATTCACTGGGGCTTCATAAACCGATTGCTCATCTGAATATGGGTATCCGTCAGGATTTTATTGTGGTAGATAATATTTGCGGGGATCTGGATTTTGAGGATGGAGGAAATCCCGTTGTAATGAATCGGGTGCTGACAGGCCGGGATCCGGTCCTGATGGACGCCTATGTGTGCAATCTGATGCATTATGAGATTTCGGACGTTCCCTATGTGGAACTGGCAGGCAGACTGGGCGTAGGATGCTCTGAGCTTGAAAAAGCTGATATCCGGGCGTGTGGAGCGGATACAGGAGAACAGCTTCCGAAATCACGTAAGGTTGTAGAACTGGCAGATGCTGTTGAGGAAGTAGAATCCTGCAGCGCCTGTTACGGATATCTGATTCCGGCGCTTGATATGCTGAAACAGGAAGGCCTTCTGGAAAAGCTGCACGAAAAAATCCATATCGGACAGGGATTCCGGGGAAAAACAGGAGAACTTGGCATTGGACACTGTACAAGAAATTTCCGACATCATCTGGAAGGCTGTCCCCCTGTAGAAACGGAAGTATATAAATTTTTGAAGGATTACATCGAAAATCATCAGAATTAAAAAAGATCACCGGCTGTTCTGAAATTGCAGGTCAGCCGGTGATTTTCTGTATGCTCTGTACGTTGTACATATAGGAACCGAAAATTCTTTTATGCCCGTATATTACGGATTATATTACAAAAAATCCAGTATTTGATCATTTGCGAAATAAAATATAAAATTTTAAGCAATTGAAAATATCTGTCGGGATATCAGAAAGAGACTCCATGACTCAGAAACCGGATTCAGCATTCTCTGGCAGCCTCTGTGAGAATTTCCAGAATCTGATCCTGAGTAAACCGGCTGCTGTCAATGCACAGATCATACTGGCTTAAGTCTGTCCATTTGGCATCTGTAAAAAATTCATAATAGGCCCGGCGTTCTTTGTCTGTACGCTTTACCATTTTTCGTGCGCTGCGTTCTTCTCTTCCGGTCCGTGCCTGTACATTTCTGACCCGGAGATCAAAGGGTGCATGAATAAACACACTGAGAGAACGGCCTTTCAGGATCTGGTTGGCGCAGCGTCCCACGATCACGCAGCTGCCCTTTTCTGCCAGAGAAAGAATGATATCTCTCTGGGCTTCATAGAGAACGTCATTCATGGGAACGGTGTAGAAGTCAGGGGTGATCTGAACATCATGATCTCCGGAAAAGCGCCACTGATGGGGCTTTTTTTCGTCTACTTTTGCAAGCTCATGAAAAGGAATCTGCTTCTCTTTTCCTGCAAGCTCGATCAGTTCTTTGTCATAAAATGCATAGCCGAGCTTTTCTGCCAGCGCTTTTCCAAGTACCCGGCCTCCGCTTCCGTACATGCGGTTGATGGTAATAATACGTTTACTCATATGGAATCCTCCCTTCTGAACACGCTTTTTATATGTTTTTATCATATCATAATTATCAGGTAATTTCTACGAAAACTTTTTAAAAATATGAAAAATATAAAAAGAAACTGCAAATATATCAGAAAATACAAAACCACATTTTTTAGGTCCGGGAAACGAAATTACACATAAAAAAGAAAGAATAAGAGACTTTTTTACTGTCGGAACCAGTCGATGTAAAATGGTTGACGAAGTCATCAGATGTACTTATAATGAGTTTAGAAAATGTAATTTTTTCTTAAAAAATAATTTTTACTACATGAAAAAATCATGAAAATTCATGGAATTCATGTGATATAATTGGTGAAATAGTATAAAAACAAAAAATATAGCTTGACATATGAGCTGATATTAAATATAATTTTCCTATGCATTACGAAAATGTTACAAAAGAAATAAAAGATGACATAATAAAAATGCAAGGAAAGTAAAGTTATGAGGAACAGGAAAGTATCACAAAATCATGAATTACAGAAAGGGAACAAAACAACAGGAAATGCATCGGTACACGGGTTTCTTTCGCTGAGTGTATGTGCTCTGGCAGCGGTAGGAGTCCTGGCAGGCGGCATAGTGACAGGCAGTGACCGGGAGCATAAAGTTTACGCTGCTTCCGAAGCAGAAAGTACATATGATTTTTCTGAAGGTACAGATTATGAACTTCCTACAGGAATAGCAGGAGTAGTTTCCGGACTCAGTGCAACTCCGGCAGAAGGCTCTGACATATACCGGATCGGAACCTCCTGTGAACACGTTGTGGTAGGGCAGAGAGTTCAGAGAGTTGGAAAAAGCGCAGAGGGAATTGATCTCAGTGAATCTATGGCTGCTGCTGTTAATGATTTTGATTCCAGAATGGTATCCATGTCATCCTCTGCAACTATGATGTCAGATGAGGATTATCAGAATCTTCTGCAGATCGTGGAGGCAGAGGCAGGGACCGAAGATATCAAAGGCCGTGTACTGGTTGCCAATGTGATCATGAACCGGGTGAAGCATCCGGAGTTTCCGGATACTGTAACCGATGTGATCTGGGAGTACGATAATGGGGTACCTCAGTTTTCGCCTGTGGCAGACGGACGTATCAATGAGGTTACAGTTACAGAGGAAACAAAAGAAGCGGTCAGACAGGCACTGGAGGGTACGGATTATTCTCAGGGAGCGCTGTTTTTCATCCAGAAATCGGCAGCGGAAAAACACAACATTGCCTGGTTTGAAAAAGATCTTGTAAAACTGTTTAAACACGGCGTCCATGAATTTTATACCTATCCGGAGGAAGCGCCGGCAGATAAAAAATCCTCCGAAAAACAGAACACGGAAAAGTCCGAAAAAAATAAAAAGAACAAAAAGAATAAGAAATCAGATTCCGATCTGGTTCAGATGGTAAAAGCAGAATAAAAATGAAATACAGGCCCTGCGGAAAAGCTCCGCGGGGTTTTCTGTGTCTTTTTGTGATTTTACTATGGTATTTTGCTAAAGTTCATGATACAATGGTGCAAAAATAAATCATAACAGAAGAAAGGCAGGAACGACAATGCAGGTATTATATAAAAGTACCAGAGGTAAAAAAGAAGAAACAGTAACAGCCTCCGTGGCAATTTTAAAGGGGCTTTCAGAGGATGGAGGTCTGTTTGTTCCTACGTCCATTCCAAAGCTTGACGTACCTATGGACCGTCTTTCAGAAATGACCTATCAGGAAACAGCCTATGAGGTTATGAGCCGTTTTCTTACAGATTTTACAGAAGAAGAGCTGAAAGACTGTATTGCCAGAGCTTATGATTCCAAATTTGATACAGAGGAGATCGCTCCTGTAAAAAAAGCAGGAGGAGTATATTTCCTGGAACTGTTCCATGGTTCTACCATTGCGTTTAAAGATATGGCGCTTTCTATTCTTCCTCATCTGATGACAACTGCAGCCAGGAAGAATCATGTAAAAAATGAGATCGTAATTCTCACTGCAACCTCAGGAGATACAGGAAAGGCTGCAATGGCCGGATTTGCGGATGTTCCCGGAACAAGGATCATTGTTTTTTATCCTAAAAACGGTGTCAGCGCCATTCAGGAAAAACAGATGGTCACACAAAAAGGTAAAAACACCTCAGTGGTGGGAATCACAGGAAATTTTGACGATGCTCAGAGCGCGGTTAAGAGGATGTTTAATGCTCAGGAGCTGGCAGCAGAGCTTGACAGAAACGGTTTTCAGTTTTCCTCAGCCAATTCCATTAATATCGGCCGTCTTGTACCTCAGATCGTATACTATGTTTATGCGTATGCAAAACTGGTAAAAGCAGGAGAGATCAATACCGGTGAAAAAATCAATATTACAGTTCCTACCGGAAACTTTGGAAATATCCTTGCTGCTTATTATGCAAAGCAGATGGGACTGCCGATTCATAAACTGATCTGTGCTTCCAATGAAAACAAGGTTCTCTATGATTTCTTCCGGACAGGAACCTATGACAGAAAACGTGAGTTTATACTGACCGCTTCCCCTTCCATGGATATTCTGATCTCCAGTAACCTGGAACGTCTGATCTACCGTCTTACCGGAGAGGATTCCCAGGCGTGTGCGGAGCTTATGAGATCTCTGAGCGAAGGCGGAGAATATACGATCACCGAAGAAATGAAAAAGGGACTGGAAGATTTTTACGGAAATTACTGCAGCGAGGGAGAAACGAGAGAAGCCATCAGCGCTACCTGGTATGGCAGTGATTATGTGATCGATCCTCATACTGCAGTGGCAGCAGGAGTATACCAGAAATACCTTCGGGAAACAGAGGATGCCACTCCTGTTGTGATCGCCTCTACAGCAAGCCCGTATAAATTTGCAAGAAGTGTAATTACTGCTATTTCTGACAGATATGAGGGACTGGATGATTTTGCGCTCTGTGACGCGCTGTCTGCGCTCAGTGGAGTCAGACTTCCGGCAGCAGTGGAAGAGATCCGTACAGCGCCGGTGCTTCATGATACAGTTGTGGCTCCGGAGGACATGCCTGAAGCCGTAAGAAAAATCCTCGGAATCTGAGGCGGAGCGAACTGAACCGTGACATTTTATATAAATTTTATTATTCACATTACAAATAATATGTTGAAAAAATACATATAATAGGGTACAATAGTAATAACAGAAAAGAGAAATCCTGGAATGTGCGAGGCCCCTTTTTATTTTGAACCTACATTGACATGAAGGGACTCCAACATCGCAGATCGTGATGTCAGACCTCTCGTTGTGGTAGGCAGATCATCTGTTGAGGACACCCACCTGGCTTCGGCTAGGCGTCAAAAGGAAGGGAACGGCATTCCGGGACTTTCTGTAAAAAGCGAGCCATATACAGGGCTCTTTTTTATTTATAAAAATGATTCCATGATGTTCTGGCAGACATTGAAGGAAAAAAAAATACATGGTATTGCGGGAGGAAAAGACATGGTAACAGAAAGAAGTTTTGGAACACTGCCGTCCGGCGAGGAAGTAAAATGTTTTCATCTGGAGAACGCCTCAGGCGCTTATGCAGAGGTGCTTTCATTTGGAGCTGTGATCACAAAGATCTGCGTTCCTGACCGTCAGGGGAACCTGATAGATGTAGTTTTGGGATACGATACACTGGAAGGATATATGAAAAACGGATGCTTTTTCGGCGCATGCATCGGACGCAGCGGAAACCGGATAGAAGGCGGACGTTTTAAACTGGACGGACAGGAAGTGATTCTTGCCCAGAACGAGGGAAACAATAATCTCCACAGCGGTCCGGATGGTTTTGAAAAAAAACTCTGGACGGCAAAGCACATAGATCAGGAAAATAACAGTGTGACGTTTTCCAGGATCAGTCCGGATGGAGAAAACGGATTCCCCGGAGAATTCGATATCAGTGTTACATATGAATTTACAGAAAAGAATGCTGTGCGTATTGTTTATACCGGTGTGTGCGATAAGACGACGGTTGCCAATATGACAAACCATTCTTACTTTAATCTTGCAGGTGAAGGCAGCGGAAATGTTCTGGATCAGTATCTGACCATTCACGCTCAGACCTACACCCCGGTAAGAGAAGATTCCATTCCTCTGGGAGAAAATGTTCCGGTAGAAGGAACACCAATGGATTTCCGAAAAGAAAAACAGATTGGAAAAGATATTGAGGCAGAATTTGAACAGCTGAAATTTACAGGCGGATTTGATCACAATTACGTGACAGACGGATATACTCAGGCAGAGATCAGGGAAATTGCCTGCGCCCGCTGTGAAAAAACAGGAATTGTAATGGAGGTTCTCAGCGACTGCCCCTGTGTTCAGTTTTATGCAGGAAATTTTGTGGAACAGGAGGCTGGCAAAAACGGACATACCTATGACAAAAGAGATGGTTTCTGTCTGGAAACACAGGTAGAGCCCAATGCTGTAAATGTTGAAGAGTTCCACTCACCGGTTCTGGAAAAAGGAGAACGTTATTATTCTGAAACCGTTTATCGTTTTTCAGTAAGAGATTAAACATATTTTTCTGGTTTTTCTCATACAATGGTAATATGAGGAAAACCAGAATTTTTTTTAGATATCAGATTTTATTCCTGCTTCTTTTTTCGTGGATGATGCTGTTAAACAGGGCGGCAGAATCGCGGCTGAGAGAAAAACAGGAATACATAAAAGTGGCAGAGCAGCAGAGTCGGTCTGAAAGAGAGACTGTAAAAGAACCGGCACAGAATACAGAGTATCAGGAGAGCTTTGAATCTGAAATACAAAGCACAGGAGAGTTCTCCGGAGCCGGGAAAGAAAAAGTACCGAGTGCGGGAAAAAACAAAGGCGCCGGGAAAGTGGAGACACGGGAGGAAAAAGCCGGAAACATACGGGTTCTTCTTATGACAACAGATTATCAGTCGTATTTTCATCCTCGGGTAACTGCTTTGCGTGATGGAAAAGAGATTGTCTGCAGCTTTGAAAATATGGCGGCTTCAGAGGAACCTGTGGTGATACCGGCTCATGAAAATGGGATTCAGCTTACATCAATACAAAGGCAGTGCGGAAATCCTGTTTATCAGGGAAGTCTGGAGATACAGAGGACCGATCAGGGATTTACTGTGATCAATGAGCTGCCTCTGGAAACGTATCTGGAAGCAGTGGTGCCAAGTGAAATGCCTTCCGGCTATCATAAGGAAGCTTTGAAAGCTCAGGCGGTATGCGCCAGGACCTATGCGTGGAAACAGATGCAGGAAGGACGACTTTCAAAGTACGGAGCAGACGTAGATGACAGTGTAAACTATCAGGTATACCAGAATATCGCTCCTCAGCAGGCAACATCAGAGGCGGTCAGGGACACAGAAGGAAAAATTCTCTGTCAGAATGGAAAGCCTGTTCAGGCATATTATTTTTCAACTTCTTCCGGCGTCACCAGTACAGACGAGATATGGGGAGCGGAGGAACCCGCGCCTTATCTGAAAAGCGTTGACTGTGGTTTTGATTCGGAAGAACCGTGGAGCCAGTGGGAGACAGAGATCCTTTGGGAAACGCTGGAAAGGCGCGCACAGGAAATCCAGGGAGCTTCAGGAAAGCTTCTCGGTGTTTCTGTTTCCAGAATAAATCAGAGCGGCGCTGTAACCGGGCTTCAGGTAAATACAGAAAACGGAGATTTTCTGGTTGAGACCGAGTATGATATCCGTCAGTTTCTGTCCCCAAAGGGAAGTATGATCACAGAAAAGGACGGGACTCAGGTGCAGGGAAGCGAGCTTCTCCCAAGCGCCTATTTTGATATCAGCGCAAAGCCGGGAAATTCTGTGGTTCTCACAGGCGGCGGCTATGGTCACGGGGTGGGAATGAGTCAGACAGGAGCGGACAGAATGGCGGAACAGGGATATACCTGTCAGGAGATTCTTGAGTATTTTTTTAAAGATATTGAAATATTGCAGACTGGGGGCTAGAAACGCCTCCGCTCATGTGCTTGTCACAGGAATATTTTCATGGTATCATAATAAAAGACGTATCTGACTTCAGGCACTGGACAGAAAATAAACCGTCGTAAGCTGGATAACGGGAGAAGTAATTATGGAAAAGAAGAATGATAAGGGAGCTCTTCATCTGGCTCTGGGCTTTATGGAGAGAATGAGAAAAGATCATGTCAGCGCATATGCGGCTCAGGCAGCGTACTTTCTGATCATGTCTTTTATCCCTTTTGTTTTGTTCCTGACCGCGATCGTGCAGTATACACCTCTGACCTACCGGGAAGTACGTCAGGCTATTATGAGTGTTGTACCGGAAAATCTGCAGGGATTTGTTTTAAATATTGTGGCAGAGGTTTTTTCAAAAAGCGCGGCTGTGCTGCCTCTTTCTGCTCTGGTGGCCCTCTGGTCCTCGGGAAAGGGCATGCAGGCTCTGATCAATGGACTGAACACCATTTATCATGTAAAGGAAACACGAAACTGGCTGGTAAACAGAATCTACTCCATGTTCTATATGTTTCTGTTTGTACTTGCCCTGATCGCCAGTCTTTTGCTTCTGGTTATGGGAAACAGGATCCATGTTCTGATTTCCGGATATGTTCCGTTTCTGGGAAATATGATCGGAAGGATCCTGGGGGCAAAAACCTTTCTGGTCTTTGTGATGCTGTTTCTTGTTTTTCTGGTGCTGTACCGGTATCTGCCAAACAGAAGGGCATCTCTGAAAAGCCAGGTTCCGGGAGCTTTTCTGACAGCTGTGGCATGGTCTGTGTTTTCGTATCTGTTTTCTCTGTATTTTACATTTTTTCCGGATTTCAGTATCATGTACGGAAGCCTTTCCACTTTGATCCTGGTTATGGTATGGCTGTATTTCTGTATGAACCTTCTTTTGTACGGAGCAGAGATCAACGCATACTTTGAAAGTCAGTTCCGCCAGGCAAAGCTGTCTTTCTGGCAGCTGATCGCAAGAAAACGCAGGGAATGGAAGCTGGAGCGAAAAAAAGAAATAGACAGGAACTAAAAAAATAACGGAAAAATCTTGACAGGAAAAATTTTCTGTGGCATAGTAAACAAAGATATAAAAGCGTTGAAGGCGTTATAGGGAGTTGTTTTCTTTCAGAGAGAAGAAGTCACCGGCTGCAAGCTTCTTTAAGTTCAGACAGTTCCTCAGTTTCCCGCCGGAGCTGCATTTCTGAACCCCGGAGGCAGTAGGAAATGACGTAGCTGCGCGTTAAGCAGATACTTTGAGCGCCTGTATGTACACGCAGGAAACAGGGTGGTACCGCGGATATTCCGTCCCTCTTTTGAGGGGCGGGTTTTTTGTATATGGAGAAATTACTTCCGTAATATTCTCATATACAAAATAAAGTTCCGGACAGCGGGCACAGTTTACGCATGCCTGCATGCAGGAGACTGTGCACATTGGACGGGCTGACAGGAATGAGCAGGCAGGACAAAAGCCCGGATTGCGAATTGCTGACGATTACGGGAGTGCATAAGCGCAGAGTAATCGACTTTATCAATGATACTGCAGATTTATCCGGCAGGTGCAAATATGAAATGAAATAAGAAAAAAGGAGAATACAACCATGGATATGAAGGAAAAACTTCAGGAACTGGCAGAAGCAGCCAGAAAACGTATTGAAGAAGCTGAAGGTCCTGACAAACTCAATGAAGTAAAGGTGGCTTACCTTGGTAAAAAAGGTGAGCTGACAGCTATTTTAAAGAGTATGAAGGATGTTGCTCCGGAAGACCGTCCGAAAGTAGGACAGCTGGTAAATGAGACAAGAGCAAAAATCGAGGAGCTTCTGGAAGCTTCCAGAAAGAAACTGGAGGAAGCTGCCCGTGAAGCAAAAATGAAAGCAGAGGTTATTGACGTAACCCTTCCCGCGAAGAAGTCAATGATCGGACACCGTCATCCAAATACCATTGCCCTGGAGGAAGTGGAAAGAATCTTTATCGGAATGGGCTATGAGGTAGTGGAAGGTCCTGAGGTAGAGTATGCAGACTATAACTTTACCAAGCTGAACATTCCGGAGGACCATCCGGCAAGAGATGAGCAGGATACATTTTTTATTAACAGCTCCATTCTGCTTCGTTCTCAGACATCTCCGGTACAGGCCCGTACCATGGAGGAAGGCAAGCTGCCAATCCGCATGATCGCTCCTGGACGAGTGTTCCGTTCTGATGAGGTAGACGCTACCCATTCTCCGTCCTTCCATCAGATCGAGGGCCTTGTAATTGACAAAAATATTACTTTTGCAGATCTGAAAGGAACTCTTCAGGAGTTTGCAAGAGAATTGTTCGGACCGGAAACAAAAACAAAATTCCGTCCTCATCATTTCCCGTTTACAGAGCCAAGCGCAGAGGTGGACGTATCCTGTTTTAAATGCGGCGGAAAAGGCTGCCGTTTCTGTAAAGGCTCCGGATGGATCGAGATTCTGGGCTGCGGAACCGTTCATCCAAACGTTCTTCGTATGTGCGGCATTGATCCGGAGGAGTATACAGGCTTTGCTTTCGGTGTGGGTCTTGAGAGAATCGCGCTTCTGAAATATGAGATCGACGATATGAGACTCCTTTACGAAAACGATATCCGCTTCCTGAAACAATTCTAGTAAAGATTAAACATACGAAAGGATATTTATCTTTGCGGTCTCTTCAATCCTGTATCGGGGAACTTCATTGATTTTCCGATACAACCGAAAGGAAGCAGGAGCGAAGCGAGTATTTGCTTTTACGAATCTTATCTATAAACAACAAGAAAGGTGGATATAAACATGAATACATCAATGTCCTGGATTAAAATGTATGTGCCGGATCTGGATGTGACAGCTCAGGAATATACAGATGCCATGACCTTGTCAGGAACAAAGGTTGAGGGCTTTGAAAAGCTGGATGCAGATCTGGAAAAAATCGTAATCGGACAGATTGAAAAAATAGAAAGACACCCGGACGCAGATAAGCTTATTATCTGTCAGGTGAATGTGGGAACAGAAACCGTACAGATCGTAACCGGAGCTCCCAATGTAAAAGAAGGAGACAAGGTTCCGGTAGTTCTGGACGGCGGCCGTGTGGCAGGAGGCCATGACGGCAAAAAAACTCCAGGCGGCGTAAAGATCAAAAAAGGCAAGCTCCGCGGGGTAGAGTCTTTTGGCATGATGTGCTCTATTGAGGAGCTGGGAAGCACAAGAGAAATGTATCCGGAAGCTCCGGAATACGGAATCTATATTTTTCCGGAGGATGCCCCGGTAGGCGAAAGCGCCATCAAAGAGCTTGGACTTGACGATGTTGTTTTTGAATACGAGATCACATCCAACCGTGTAGACTGCTATGGCGTTCTGGGTATTGCCAGAGAGGCAGCAGCGACCTTTAACAAAAAATTCTGTCCTCCTGTTGTAAAAGCTACAGGAAATAATGAGGACGTTTCTGATTACATTAAGGTGACAGTAGAGGATCCGTCTCTTTGTCCCCGTTATACCGCAAGGGTAGTAAAAAATGTAAAAATCGGTCCTTCTCCGAAATGGATGCAGAGATGCCTGGCTGCCAATGGAATCCGTCCGATCAATAACCTGGTTGATATTACAAATTATGTAATGGAAGAATACGGACAGCCCATGCACGCATATGATCTGGATCTGATCGAAGGAAATGAGATCATTGTCCGCAGAGCAGAAAACGGAGAAAAATTTGTAACTCTGGACGGACAGGAACGTATCATGGATGAAAACGTCCTGATGATCTGCGACGGCAAAAAGCCGGTAGGCATTGCGGGAATCATGGGCGGCGAAAACTCCATGATCACAGATCAGGTAAAAACAGTGCTTTTTGAAGCAGCATGCTTTGACGGTACAAACATCCGTCTGTCTTCCAAGAGAATCGGCCTTCGTACGGATGCATCCGGCAAGTTTGAAAAAGGTCTTGACCCCAATAATGCTCAGGCAGCCATTGACCGCGCGTGTCAGCTGATGGAAGAGCTTGGCGCAGGTGAGGTTGTGGGCGGCATGGCAGATGTGTGCAGTGAAACAAGAGAACCGTCCAGAGTGCCTTTTGAGCCGGAAAAGATCAATGGGCTTCTTGGTACAGACCTTACAAAAGAAGAAATGCTGGAATACCTTGGCAGAGTGGAGCTGACTCTTGATCCGGAAACAAATGAGATCGTGGCTCCTACCTTCCGTCAGGATATTCACTGTATGGCAGATGTGGCAGAGGAAGTGGCAAGATTCTTCGGCTATGATAAGATTCCAACCACTCTTCCTACAGGGGAAGCTACCACAGGCCGTCTTCCTTTTAAGCTGAGAATTGAGCAGATTGCAAGGGACATTGCAGAATACTGCGGATTCTCTGAAGCAATGAGCTACTCCTTTGAAAGTCCTAAGGTGTTTGACAGGCTGCGTATCTCTGAGGACAGTGAGCTGAGAAAGGTAATTACCATCAGCAACCCTCTTGGGGAAGACTACAGCATCATGCGTACTACAACTCTGCATGGAATGCTTTCTTCTCTCGGAACAAATTATAACAGAAGAAATAAAGATGTACGTCTTTATGAGATCGGAAAGGTTTATCTTCCGAAATCTCTGCCTCTTACAGAGCTTCCTGACGAGAGAGTTCATTTTACTCTTGGTATGTACGGAGCAGGCGATTTCTTTGATATGAAAGGTGTCTGCGAAGAGTTCTTTGAAAAGGCAGGCATGAAGAAAAAAGTCTCCTATACACCGGACAGCAATAAACCGTACCTCCATCCGGGAAGACAGGCAAATATCATTTATGAAGGAAAGACCGTAGGTTATCTTGGAGAGGTTCATCCGATCGTTGCAGATAATTACAATATCGGAGAAAAAGCCTATGTTGCAGTGATCGATATTATGGATATTCTGGAATTTGCCGGATTTTCTCATAAATTCACAGGAATTGCAAAATATCCGGCAGTTACCCGTGATTTAAGTATGGTTGTACCAAAGGATGTTCTCGCAGGCCAGATTGAAGCGGTTCTGGACCAGAGAGGCGGAAAGATCCTGGAATCCTATGAGCTCTTTGATATTTATGAGGGGGCCCAGATCAAGGAAGGCTATAAGTCTATGGCGTATTCTGTTGTATTCCGCGACCATGATAAAACTCTGGAAGAGGCTGAGATCACAGCAGCTATGAAAAAAATCCTTAATGGTCTTACAGACCTTGGAATCGAGCTGAGAAGCTGATGAAGCTTTATATTCTGAGACATGGAAAAACAGAATGGAACCGTTTAGGCAAGGTTCAGGGATGTGTGGATATCCCTCTTGCAGAAGAGGGGATTTCTCTTGCCGCCAAAGTAGGCAGGGCATTGAAGGAGGTTCCCTTTGATCTCTGCTTTACCAGTCCTCTTACAAGAACAAGGCAGACTGCAGAGCTTGTTCTCGGGGAACGGGCCAAACAGATTCCGGTTATTGTGGAGCCGAGAATCCAGGAGATTAATTTTGGTGTTCTGGAGGGTTCCAGGTTTAAGGATGAAAACGGAACTATCCTCAGTGAGGAAATGAAGACCTTTTTTACAGATCCGAAGAATTTTATCCGGCCGGAAAAGGGGGAAAATATTTCAGATATTCTGAAAAGAACAGAGGAGTTCTGGAAGGAGATCACAACAGCTCCTGATCTGCAGGACAAAACGATTCTGATCTCTTCTCATGGCTGTGCCATACGGGCGCTGCTTCAGAACATCTACCATGATCCGGAAGATTTCTGGCATGGCTGCGTTCCGCCTAACTGCAGCATTAATGTTGTGGAAGTAAAAGACGGACGGGAAATCCTTATAGAAGAAGATAAATTATATGCATAAAAGCCCGGGCTGCCGTGAATGATTTCGCGGCAGCCTGTTTTTGGCCGTGGCAGAAAACAGGAGATGATCCGTTGCTGTGAAGGTGGTGAACAGTAATGATAATCCGGAGTTTGCCATAGTTAGCTGAATATTACAGCTTGTACTGGCGCATATGATATGATATTATGGAAAAAAGGGTAAATTGTGCGTTTATTTGCCCGCTGTACAAGGCGGAGCCTAAGATAATAACCAATGAGGAGGCTTACTATGAGGAAAAAAATTGTAAATGTTGTTTTGTTTCTTGCGGTACTGGCAGCCGCGGTAGCCATGACCCTGTATGTGGGACAGGGCGCGGTCAGCGTTATGGTTTATAATTTTATCTTTCTTGGCGTTATGGTGGCAATTTATGTTGTGGGAATGTTCGGAGGCATGTTCCGGATGAACCATCTTACTCAATCGCTTGAGAATGCAGCCGCAGAGTTGGGAAACCTTTTCCGCAAACCGGGAAGGATCGGAACAGATCAGGTAGAAACACTGAATGGCATTTTTCATCATCCGTATCTTGACGGAACAATGAATTCCTTTACAGACGGTGTTCTGAAAAGTGAAGAGGGCATTGATGATATTGAAGAATATCTCAATGAAGAGGAACTGGATAATCACATACATAAACGACTTCTGGAAATGGTGCCGGATATTTTTACAAGCCTTGGTATCCTGGGAACCTTTGTGGGACTGGTGTGGGGACTTAAAAATTTTGAGCCCTCCAATTATGAGGCTATGACAACTTCGGTGGCCTCTCTTGTAGACGGCATCAAGGTTGCCTTTCTTACGTCTATTTATGGTATTTCTCTGTCCATTGTCTATACCTATGGAATGAAGATCGAGTACTCTTCCATGGCAGAGGCCCTGCAGGCATTTCTGGCAAAGTTTCACAGTCATGTAATGCCTTCCGCAGAAAATGAGTCAAGAAATCTTCTGATCTCCAGCCAGAAGATCCAGACAGCAGCCATGAACCAGATGGCAGAACAGTTTTCCGTACAGATGGCGGACAGCTTTGAGAAAGTGATCACTCCTACCTTCAAAAAAATGAATGATTCTCTGGATACGCTGGTATCTTCTGTTACCCGGTGCCAGGAAGACGCGATACGGGAGATCCTGAATGTATTTTTAAAGGAAATGAACG
>UMET01010872.1_pt1 | contig 22989 bp, 20 predicted proteins | sample 1964821 | NCBI WGS metagenome assembly UMET01 (sample SAMEA4836027, study PRJEB28245) | human gut metagenome | biome: gut microbiome; material: fecal sample | place: Denmark | collected 2008
CAGCCTCGTCAGCCTCTGTCATTACGTCAGCAGCAGTTTCCTGGCCAACCTCGATGGAGGTCTCAACCAGCAGTGTCTGCAAATCTTCCGGCAGGCTCTCAAACCAGCTCTGGCCGCAGATAAGTCCCTGCATCAGCTGGAAGTGTCCTGTCTTGGACTGATACTTGCACACTTCATACAGTCTGGATGGATATGTAGATGTGTTCTGTGCCTCGCAGCCCTCCAGTGCCTTGGACTGGATTCCGTTGTAAACCTCGCCCCATGACATGGAAATAGGAGTAGCGCCCATGGCCTGAATGGTCTCGGTACATACTTCCTGTCCGATGGTACGGATTCTCATGCCCTTTAAGTCCTCTGGTGTGTTGATTGGCTTGTTGGTCATAAAATGACGCGGGCCGTCGTAGAATGTAAAGGACAGGATTTTAATTCCATGGTCCTTGGACAGGGAATCTGTCCAGCCCTTAAATGTATCGGTCTGTGTTATCTTATAGCACTCCTCGTAGTTATCTGCAAAATAACCCATCATCAGAATGGAGAAATCCTTCACATACTGTCCCATACGGGAAGCATCTGTGTTAACTGCAACATTAGCGCCCTGGATGGCCTGCTCCAGCACATCCTCGTCACTGCCAAGCTGACCGGACGGGAACACACTTACCTTCAGTCTGCCGCCTGATTTCTCATTTAACACATCAGCCAGCTTCTGGTAGTTCCTGGTAATCAGGGCCTGCTCTGTCTGGGAAGTTGAAATCTTTAACTCATATACCTTGTCATCGCCTGCAGCAGCCTCACTGCCGTCCCCTTCCTTTGCCTGGGTTGCAGCTGGCTGGGCATTCCCCATACCCGGCATGCCGTTGCATGCAGTCATTGCCACCATTGCTGCGGTAAGAACACCTGCTAATAATACTCTCTTTTTCATTGTTATCCCCTTTCCTTACGTTGTCCAGCGTAACAGCTTTCGCTAAACGTTTACATATTTTCCTCATTTAGTATAAACGTTTACATATTTTCCTTCAAGTAGTTTCTGCAAAAAAGTTTAACAGAATTTTAACGTTATTTTTATGCATTCTTCACAATTCGACTTATTTTTTAAAAGTTCCTGTTTTTTTTCTGCTTTCATTTTGACATTATTTCAAGAAACCTTTACAATAGCTGTGTATACATTTTCAGAGAATCACAGGGAGGTGGACCGGAATATGGTAACAATCAAAGACGTGGCAAAAAAATGCGGCTATTCCGTCTGCACGGTTTCCCGCGCCCTTTCCGGCAAGGGATACTTAAAAGAAGAGACAAAACAGAAAATACTGGAAACAGTTGCAGAACTGGGGTACCGCCCCAACACCCTGGCAGTCAACCTGAAAACCGGACGCCGCCAGGCCCTGGCTCTGGTCCTGCCTTCCCTGACTAATATCTACTACACCAAGCTGGAACAGTACCTGGAAGCCTGCGCAGCAGAAAAGGGCTATATCATTTACCTGAACAACACGGAATACAGCCTGGAAAAAGAAAAACAGATTTTAGAAAATTTAATCGGCATGGATATAGCCGGGGTCATCATTACCCCGGTCACCAGCCAGCATGACCATATCATGAACCTGGCAAAGTACGACATCCCTTATGTGTATTTAAACCGCTCCTTCGAGGATGATATGGAGCACTGCCTCCGTCTGGACAACAAAAAAGCCGCCTACGAGGCGGTTTCCTACATGATTAAGCTGGGGCATAAAAATATCGGCGGCATCTTTCAGAGCTTTGACAATCTCACCTACCGGGACCGCTATGACGGCATGGCCCAGGCTCTTAAGGAGCACGGGCTGGACTGCCGCCCCAGCCACATGCTCTTTGACATCAACCCGGAGGATATGGGGACCACTCCCGGCCGGATCCTGCAGCTGCTTCAAAAGCCCGACCGCCCTGAGGCGATCTTTGCCTGCAACGACATGACCGCCTTCAATATCTACCGGGCCTGTTATATCCTTGGGCTGCGGATTCCGGACCATATGTCCGTATTTGGCTACGATGACTGTATCATGGCCAATTTTGTGACTCCTCCCCTGTCAACGGTCAGCATCCCTGTCCGCAAGCTGGCAGGAACCGCCATTGACTTTATCCACGGTTATCTGGAATCCGGGGTCCGGGCAGAGCTTCCCATATTAAAAGCCTCCCTGATTATCCGCAATTCCGTACGCAACCTGAATCTGGATTAGAGCCTGTCCATATCCTTCCCCGGATACACCATCACCAGCTGGGCGCTGCCCTCAGGCCGGATTTGGTACGACTCTGTCCCGGCTGCAATCAGGAAGCTGTCTCCTGCCTTAAGGCGGATCACCTGTCCATTCTCTTCCATGGTGCAGCTTCCGGCACACACCACACCCAGATTGAATTTCCGGTTATGCCCCACCAGTGCCGGCCCGTTCACCTCCAGTTTTTCCACAAAGAAGCAGGAGGTCAGCGTCCCGTCCACCAGCTGCACCCGCCGGAAGGCGTCTGTTTCCTCCAATACACGGGGCTCTATCCTGCATTTTTCCATGATTTCTTCTTTGGAATACTCTGTATAATCAAAAATATCCAGGCAAAAGTCCAGCCCCCGTCCCATGAACCGGCCGTCCTCCGGCACAACGATTCCCTCCCGCTCGAATTCACACCGCACCACCAAATCAGACGGCTCCATAATTTCCAGCATAGTGATTCCCTCGCCAATGGCGTGGGGCATTCCGCCCGGAATATACCAGACCTCCCCCACCTGCACCGGGATCTTCTCAAAGCAGCCGTCCATCCGGGCCTTGTCCTGTTTCTCCACAATTTCCCTCCAGCCATCTCTTCCGGGCGTATGCTGGAATCCCAGACGTATGTATGGGCTTATACCGTCCCTCACATGGAGAATATAGTAGCATTCAAGCTTTCCATAGGGCATTCCCATCACTTCATTGGCAAACCGGGTGGAAGGGTGGGCCTGTACATGAAGCCGCATGGCTGAATCCAGAATCTTAAGCAGGAAGCTGAGGCGCCAGCCGCCCTCCCTGCCGGCGGCGCCCAGGTAAAACTCCCGGTCATCGTCTATTATGTCCCGCAGAAACCTGGGGCCATCCCCGGTCTCCACCACAGCCAGTCCTTCGTGTGCAATGGGTTCCATTCCCGGATTGGAGGCTTCCACCATGGAGCCCACCCATTCCTCCGGCATATTGTTGTCCTCCTGCCGGGCCTTTCCATGGAGCCGGTCAATTCCCGCTCCCCCTGTGTAATTTCTCCGTACCCTGTTTTCGGGCAGTTTCATAAGTCCTGTTGCCATCGCGGCCTTCCTCCTGTCATTGTGTATGTGTCTATCGTATCTGCCGGATTTTTTCAATCAGGTCCAGATATTCCCCGCCGTATTTCCGGTATACCGGCTCCATTGCCTGGCTCCAGGCCTGCGGATCCTCCGGCTCAAGAATAGTGACCCCCTCCTTCTCCAGCGCCTCATAAGCCTTCTGATCCGCTTCTTCAATAGCCGTTCTGTTATACTCCTGGGTCTCCTTTGCCGCCTGAACCAGCGCATCCTGATATTCCTTCTTCAGATTTTTCCAGGTTATTTTGCTCACCAGAATCACTCCGGGGGTATAGGTATGCCTGTCCTTCACATAATAAGGGGCAACCTTATAAAACTTATTATAATAATAGCTTACCGGCGGGTTCTCCGCCCCGTCGATGGTCCCTGACTCCAGAGCCGTATAAAGCTCCGCATAGGCAATGGGCACAGCCTCCGCCCCCAGCGCTTCCACGGTATCGCCCATCATGGACGCCACCTGGACCCGGATTTTAAGCCCCTTCATATCCTCCAGTCTGCGGACCGGCCTGTCGGCGGTAAAGAAGTTCCTGGCTCCTTCATCCAGATAGGCCAGGCCAATCATTCCGGTGCAGTCCTGGATATTATCCAGTATTTCCCTGCCCAAATCACTGCTGCAAACCTTCCAGAAGTGCTCCCTGTCCCGGAAAACATAGGGCAGCACCAGGGCAGACATCATGGGATTCCCGCTGTCCACCAGGGACATGCTGTTGCCCCGGTACAAGTCAAGCGCCCCCATCTCCATGGACTGGTAACAGCGCGCATCGTCTCCCAGCTGTCCGGAAGGATAGATCTCCACCATGACCTTGCCGCCGGTGAGTTCACTGACCCTGTCGGCAAAATACTGGGCCGAATCCGTGAGCACATGGCCTTCCGGATTCACCTCGCCGTAGCAGAGCACAATCTCCGGTTCATTGTCCGCTCCCGCGGCCCCCTTATTTCCTAAAATCCCGTAGCCGCCCGCCAGGCCTGCAATCAGCGCTGCGGCCGCGGCCCCTATCAACCACTGTTTTTTCAACACGTTCCTCCTGACCAGGACCGGTCATTTTCCAAATTTGCACAAACATTACCGCCTGAACATCATTCCCTCTGAATCTTCATTTCCGAAAAATACTCTACATGATACTTTAAATTATCCCCGTTAAAATTGAGCTGTCCCAGCTTCTCAAAACGCCTGGCTGCCTCCGAGGTCTTGACCCGTATCCCCGGTATCTGGTTGATTCCCCGGATAATTGTCATCAGGCTGCGGCCGAAATTCAGTTTTACCGAAACATCCTGATACCCTAACAGGGTCTCCAGCTCCTCAATCATCTCCGTAAGAAGCACGCAGCTCAGGTCCTGGTCCTCCAGGGACAGGGAATTGATGATCTGTTCCTCCAGGCCGCAGATCCGTTTCATGCCCTCCGTCATGCTGTCAAAGGCAAGGCGCGCCTCCTGCGCGGAATACTCCCTGATAAAGGAAGCCGCCTCCCCATAGGCTTCCGTCAGCCGTTCCATGCCTTCATAAGCGCCGCTGACACCGCAGGCCACCGGGATTTTCCTCTCCTCTGCCAGGTAATCCCTTGCGCGGGTAATGCAGCCGGTCAGTTCCGTAAACCCATCCTGCTGCTGAGAATAGAGGCAGATCACCATCTGGTCCATCCAGATGCTGTTAAGCACCGTCACCCCTGTCATGTGAAAATAATTTTTCAGCACCTCCTGGGAAAATCCTCCCATGCTAATCAGGGCCGGACTGGAAATAAGCACTACCTTAAACCACCCCGGTCCCACTCCCCACATGGCAAACTCTTTTTCCAGTTTATCCCTGTCCCTGCGGCCAAAGAACACATCCCACAGCAAATCCTTTTCCAGATCCCGGTAAAAATCAAAGGCTGACTTTCCATCCTCCACCAGGTAATTGGAATAGGACAGCATGGACAAGGTATCCTCCCGTTCCCTTACCCTGGCAATGACCTTATCCAGTGTCTCCCGAAGCTCCGAGTCCAAATAGGGTTTCAGCAGATAATCCGTCACCCCCAGCTTGATTGCCTGTTTGGCAAAGGAGAAATCACTGTAAGCGGATATCAGCACAATCTGGATATCCGGATGCCTTTTGCGCACCTCCTCCGCTGTCTTAAGCCCGTTCATCCGGGGCATCTTGATGTCTAAAAGCACAATCTGGGGCTTGCATTCCTCCAGCTTCTCCATCAAATCCATACCGTCCACTGCCTTGTAGACAATCTCCAGCAAGCCGGGATAACTCTCCTTTATAACCTTCTCCAGATAATTCCGCTCATACTGCTCGTCATCTGCCAAAATTACACGCAACATAACCCTTTCCTCCTAATGCCTGTCTGATTTATAAAGCTTCAGCGTAATCTTTGTAATTCCCTCCGTCCGCTGGATATGCAGCACATCCTCTTTCCGGTAAAACAGCCTTAACCGTTCCTCCACATTTTTCAGGCCGATGGAAGTTTTGGGGATAGGCGTATCCCTGCGGGCCGGCTGGCTCGGATCCTCCGGAAAACCCACACCGTTGTCCGCCACCACAGCCTCAATATAATCCGGCTTCTCGGTAATCAGTATATCCACCTTCCCCCCGTTCACCCGGTCCTTCAGCCCGTGCTGGATACTGTTCTCCACCAGAGGCTGGATTGTCAGCGGAGGAATCATCACATCCTCGTCCATAAATGACTTGCGTACATCCAGACAGAAGGTCACCCTTCCCTTTAAATGCAGCTTCTGTATATACAGATATGACTGAAGCAGCTCAATCTCAGCATCCAGCGGAATGGATACCGTGTTGATTTCAATGCTGCTCCGCAGTATTTTGGAAATGGCCTTGACCAGCTGAATGGAGGTATCCCGCTCTCCCAGCTGGATACTGCGGATTACCAGGCTCAGGGTGTTAAACAGGAAATGGGGATTCATCTGCATCTGCAGCTCCCGGATCTTCGCCTCAGCCAGCCGTTCCTTCATCTGGTGTGTCTCATGCAATTCCGTGATCATGGTTCTGATTTGCCGCTTCATCTGGTCAAATGTGGCGGATACCTGGTTCAGCTCCGCATAAGGCGTCTCCTCGATATCCGCTGCCTCCAGGTTATTGTTCATAATTTCCCTGGCAGCGTCCGTCAGCCGTTTGATGGAATTCAGGATACTGGTGCTCATCTGATGGTTCAGCACCATGCCAAAAAGGCTGGCTGCCATGAAAAACACGATCAGGATGCTGTTTGTAAGTCCCAGGGTTCTGCTGTGGCTGGCAAAAGCAGTGTTCAGGTACTCCAGGTACTGGCTCATCAACTGGTTCAGGCACCGCTCAATCTCCAAATCCACCTCGTCCAAATCAGCCATCAGGCTGGGATAGTAGTCCCCGTCAGGCCGGATGTAGGACTCTGCCATCTCCCGCCTGTGCTCAGCAACCTGCCCCACAATCCGGTACATCATCTTGCACTTCCGGTCATTTCGCATCTTCTCATCCAGTCCCCGCAGCTGGCTGTCAAACAGCTCGCACTCGTCGTAGTACTGCTTAAGCATCCCCTCATCGTGGCTCTTGCTGTACAGCTTAAAGTAGGTCTGTCTCCTGTTATTGATAGCCAGCAGCCCGTTTACCTGCTGGTAATCCTGTAAAAGCCCGTTGTAGCGGCGGGAGGACCCCACATTCACAAGGGCGTTGGATGCTATGAAGATAAAGGCCACCAGCAGCAGAATCACATGGTTCCTTGTCATTTCTTTTCGTATGGATTTCATGAATCGTTTCTCACTTTTCTGCGGGGGATTTTTCCCGGATGATTTTTCTTCTGAGGTTATTCTACAACGGCAGGGGAAGAAAAACAAGTCAGACTGAGTCTGACTTGCTGGGGCCTGTATGGGGGCAGGTATAAACCTGCCTTATGCTATTTTGTCTGCCCCTATCTCCATCACATACGGCTGGATCCAGTAAAACGCAGCTCCCTGGAATTTCAGTGTTACTTCCGTATCGCCTTCCTCATAAAAAATCCGGAAACCGCTCAGAACGCCCTTCTCATTAAAATCATACCGTTCACGTTCCCATCTTCCCCATCTTAACTTTCTCTGGCAGAGCAGTCCCTTTAACGCCAGCTCCCTCTCTTCATGCACTGCCTCCACGTCGATGTACACAGCGGGTCTCTCCGTCACTTTGGCATTTCCCTGTCCGTCCTCTGATTCTATTGTCTGGGGCTTCATCCTGGTAATACCAAGAATACGCACAGAACCGTCTTTCCACGGAATGGTTTCCTCTAATTCTTTATAGTCCTCCGGGACAGGCAGGGTGACTGGCTCGGATTCCTCACTGTTCAAAAACGTGATTCCCGGAATATGAATCCGGAAAGACCCATTCTGTTCCTCCTGGGGAACATCGAACAGGCATCTGAGGCGCCGTCCGTATTGCTTTATATCCGACAGCCGGTAATGTCCCATATTGTCCCAATAAGGATTGGCAGACAACTCCTTTATTTCATACTGTCTGCCGCTGCCGGATATGGTTGGCATATCCAGGGGCGGTGTGTCCGTATCCAGGGACGGCGTTTTGTAACCAATAACTATGGACGGCCTTCCCTCATCACTGTACACATACCAGGATATCAGGATTCCCTCCTTTACCTTTTCCCCCATACTTATAATGGATATACCGTCATGGGTATCTATGCTTCCATTCTCCTCTTTTGCCAGTTCCTCCAGCGTCCCATATTCAGGCACACTTTTCAGGGCAAATTCCACAGGCTTTTCAAAATCAAAAAGCCGGATCGCATAGCCTGACAAAAGCTCTTCGCAGACAGGAGCTGATGGGAGCTCAAATCTTGCCTCTATGATATAACGGATGTTCCCATATTCCTCAAAATAAGCCGAATAGTCAGCATACACCGATTCCACAGGCTTAATTCCGCCTTCCGGAATGCCGGGACCTGTGAGGAACAGGCCTTCGCCTGATTTCCAAAGTTCGTCCTGATATTTCTCCGAAACAATCATGGTCCCGTCACTTAGCGTAAAATACCGGCTGTCTGCGGGAGGTTCCCCGCCTGCCGGGATTTTCTGTACTTCCCCATAGTCATCCAAAACCATACTCACAAGCAGCTCCTGCTTCTGGTGGAGGGCAGATGTCAGGGATATGGTCTTTTCCTTTTGGGGCAGCTTGCATTCAACTACAGCATCCAATTCGTATACCGGATATTCCGATTGAATGATTCCATATTTTGAGGCAAACTGATACGGCAGGCCAGAGACCTGCCCCTGGGATTTGGGCACCTGGTTCACTCCCGGTTCCTGCTGCCCTTGCGTTTCCTGCTTCCCTTGCGCGTCCTCCTCCGTTTCCTGATTCACCTTTGATTCCGGCACCGGTTCCTGGGCCGTACCGGCCGCTGGCCTGGAAACATTCTCTTTCGTTCCTGAGCCCGCTGCCTCTCCCTCCGTTCCTCCTCCCAACCGGCAGCCGGACAGCAAAACAGCCAGCAGACCTGCTGTTATAAGAATAGATATTGTGCTTCTCTTCATGGCGAGTCCTCCTCTCTCCAATAAAATCCACATATATTTATCTGTTTTTATCATAACAGGGCTGCTGCCTGTATTTATTTCTTATTTCTTACATCTTACGAATATAAAGATTAACTTTAGCAGCTGGAAGCTCTCATGGTTCATGATAAACATTTCATTTCCAGCAATTTTTGTATATCACAGAAATGAGCTTCACCGGCAACGCGGTAGTGGAGCCATCCGCCGTCACCACAAGGGTATTTGTTGTCGATACATTCCTGAGTTTCTTTCTCAACCTGGTCATATACCAAATGAAATTGTGCGTTTGACAACCGAATCATAACGGTAAAGGCGCCATTCTCCGCAAACACATTGCAAATCAGCTTTTTCTTCTTTCTATGGGCAACAGCCCAGCCATATTTATTCCCATAGGGAAAAGTAATCTCCTGCACAGTGCTGCATGTATCTGACAACCACTCATTGATTCGGATAAACAACTCCATACCTTTGCCGCAGTACGCGGCCATATCATCAAATGCCGGTTTATTCTGCTTGTCAAGCATTCTTTCATACATGGTAAACCTCCCTCTATCCCCTTTTCTGAAGCCATGATTATCAGCCCGGTTCTTTTGTTCCAAAGGCGATAAGCATATGTTTCTTTGATTGTAATATCAGGGTGCGCTTCTGTCAAATGCAACAGCTTTTTTTTTTTTGGCCGGCAAAAACGTAAGCACCAGCCGTTAGCCCGGGGTATCTATTCCAAAACCAAGCTCTCCAAAAAGCAAAAAGAATCTCCCAAAAGCCGCAGCTTTTAGGAGATTCGCTTTATAATACAATACACGCAGCATCTTTTCTATACTGATATTACTGCACCCACGCCCCGCTCTCATCCACCCGCGAGCCATCCGGCGTGGTTGTATTGGTCAGCATGGCGCCGTCCGCGCCCAGATAGAACCACTGGCCGTTTTCTTCCACCTTTTCCCACTGGTTCCTGGCCATGGCTCCGTTGGAGCGCAGGAAATACCATTTGCCGTTTACCTGGCGCCATCCCTTGGCCATATATGTATTGGAATCAATCCAGTAGGAAACACCGTCTGCCGTAACCCACTCATTGGCAGCCTTGGCCCCGTTATCCTTCACATAGTACCATCCATTGCTGTCCTGTACCCAGCCCTTGGCTGAGGTTGTTCCCGGACCGGCATTTCCCGTGCCGGAAGAACTGCCTGTCGTACCTGCGTTATCTGAACTGCCTGTACTGCCTGCGCTGCCGCTTAAAGCGCCTGCCTTCACCAGTTCATATCCGTAATCGAACAATGCCTTCGTATCCGTATAATGAGTCGATTTGCTCTTCATGATAACGGCAATCAATCTGACTCCGTCCTTTTCCACTGCTGTCACCAGGGTATTTCCCGCTTTGGACGTATAACCGGTCTTTCCTCCGATAACGCCCGGATAATACCTGGCATCGTTGGGGTTCAGCATCTTGTGTCCAATGGTCACGGTAAGGCCGGAAGGATTCTTTATGGTAGCAGGCAGCGTATACGTGCGCGTGGACGCCACCGTCTTCACCACATCATTCTGAAACGCCGCCCTTGCAATCAGAGCCATATCATGGGGTGTGGTGTAATGATTGGAGTCATTGAGGCCGTGAGGATTTGTAAAATGTGTATTGGTACACCCCAGGGCCGCTGCCTTGGCGTTCATCATCTCCGCAAATTTGGCGTTGCTGCCAGCCACATGTTCCGCAAGGGCATTTCCCACTTCATTGGCTGATTTGAGAAGCAGGGCATAAAGACACTGGCGCACAGTCATCACATCCCCTGCCGTCATATTGATGGATACAGCACCCGCTTCCAGGTTCGTGGTAGCTGTTGCTGAAAATGTGACCTTGTCATCCAGACTGCAGTTCTCCGCCACCAGCAGGGCTGTCATCAGCTTGGTGATACTTGCCGGATAGAACTGTTTGTCCCCGTTCTTGGAAAACAGGACGGTTCCCGTGGCAGCATCCATGAGCACGGCTCCCTCCGAAGCTATCTCCGGCTTCTGCACGGAAGCTGCGGCCGTCTGGTCAAAAGTCCCGGCAGCCTGACCGGCTGGCGGATTCTGCGACGGACTTCCGGATAGGGAAGGGCTTTCTGACGGGGAGGGGATTCCTGATGAGGACGGGCTTCCTGACGAAGAAGGGCTCCCTGAAGTGGAAGGGCTTCCTGACGAGGACGGGCTTCCTGACGGGGAAGGACTCCCTGAGGTGGAAGGGCTTCCTGATGAGGACGGGCTTCCTGACGGGGAAGGGCTTCCGGATGAGGATGGCCCGTCAGATGAAATGACCGCTCCGTCACTTCCGGATTCCGAACCCGGTCCCTGGGACGATACCATCCCCTGGTCAGAGGTCTGGTTTCCGGACTGGAAGGAAGATACCTGGCTTTCTTCCAAAGGCGTGATGGCGGCCGGATTAGCTGAAGCTGCCGTACTCATCAACAGGGTACAGCTGGTGCATATACATAAAAATGATTTCCATTTATTAAGTCTCATAATATCTCTCCCATACAGCAGGTCATTCTGAACAAAACTAGAGATATTATATCATACTTCATGGTTACAAAAAACATCTATTTCTGACGATAAACTTACGATATATATATTTTTTCTTTAATTGCACAGGCAGATTTTTTTCTTTCCATCCCCCCACATTCCATTATACAGTGGTTCCCCATGCCTTCATTCCCATTGTTTTGTTATGCCTTATCCTGCCCTCCTGCCGGTATGTGTCCCATAACCGCTTGGGAGTACAGCACAGACATGCCTTAGTTCACGGATGTCATATCTCTGTAAAATTCTATGTATCCGCATTCCGTGCATACATAAGCGATTGTTGGCCCCAGCTGGTTTTTGGAATCGGGAATACGGTCCAGTTCATCCACCCATACAAGGTGTGTTCTGATTCGGTTTATTTCCATCTGGCCTGAACATTTTGGACACCGCATCTGCACTTACCTCCTTTATCATTTTTTTCATTATACGATGGTTTAGGTGAAAATAAAAGCCCCCTCGGCAGTATGCCCGATGTCCATCCACGCTCCCTGTATCCAGCTATCTGCTATTTCTCCTGACTCCGGCACAAATACCCCTCAATCATCTCCAGTTCATCCAGATATATACAATTTGGAATCCTGTGGTTTCTCACCGCCTCCACACACTGGCCAAGCCCCATCCACATGACGCTCTCCACCTCTTCTTTCTGAAGGGTCAGACGGTCTGCATCCACTGGTTTGCTGTACACATACACAGCACTGACTTCACTGTCCCTGAACATCCTCCCGTAAAACATTTCTTCCATATATCCCTTGTGATACCCCGCAAATTCCAGGTCCTCCTCCCCGGCCTCAATTCCCAGCTCCTCCTTCAGTTCCCGGATGGCGGACGGCAGGAATTCATCACCGGCCTGCACATGGCCTGCTGAGGAAATGTCATAACAGCCCGGATAGGAATCCTTTCCCCTGCTCCGCTTCTGCAGCAGAAGATCGTATGTTTTATCCTCATTTTTCCTCACAACCCATATATGGGCGGTCCTGTGGGGAACCCCGTCCATGTGGACCAGGCTTCGTTCCCGGACCACTCCAGTCTTCTTTCCGTCCGCATCCAGTACATCGAACAATTCCAACTGCTTTCCGTTCAGAACAGCCTCACTCAGCCGGTCTCCCTGGTAAGCCAGTTTCAGTGAAAAGAAGGGGGCATCCTCATTTAACAGCTTAAAAAAGATTTTATCCCCTTCCCACAGATTCAGGGACAGCACGTCCTCCTTCTTTACCCACTCCAGCGTACCCTCGTTGCAGGGAATCATTTCCCCCTCATATTTGTCCGCAGTATACAAACACATGTACTCTGTATCCCAGCCCTCCGCGATGAATGTGACCAGCCCCCTGAACCGCCAGGATGTGAGAGTGAGTCCTGTTTCCTCCCTCACTTCCCTGAGCAGGCAATCCTCCGGGCTCTCGTCCCCTTCAAAATGCCCGCCCACTCCAATCCACTTATCCTTATTCACGTCATTCTTTTTGCTGATTCTGTGGAGCATCAGATATGCCCCCTTATTTTCAATATAGCACAGCGTTGTCAGCCTGCTTTTTTGTTCCATATGCCTGTCCTCCCGTTAAAACCCGCCCATGGCGGGGGATCTGAAATACCCGTCGGAGCAGTTCCGACGGGTATCATTATAGACCAATTCTTCTTACGCTTCAATCATTATGCCCGCATCCCTATTCTTCAATTGAATAGTTGGGAGCCTCCTTGGTAATATGGATATCATGAGGATGGCTCTCCTTTAAGGACGCAGCGGAAATCTTTACAAACTGGGCTGTCTCCTGAAGGGTTGTGATGTCCTGGGCTCCGCAGTATCCCATACCGGAGCGAAGACCGCCCAAGAGCTGGAACACGGTATCCTCCACCATTCCCTTATAAGCCACGCGACCTTCCACGCCTTCGGGCACCAGCTTCTTTGCATCTGTCTGGAAATAGCGGTCCTTGCTTCCGTTTTCCATGGCCGCAATGGAACCCATGCCGCGGTATACCTTATACTTACGTCCCTGGTACAGCTCAAAGGTGCCCGGGCTCTCATCACATCCCGCAAAGATGCTTCCCATCATACACACACTGCCGCCTGCAGCAATGGCCTTTGTCACATCGCCGGAGTACTTGATTCCTCCGTCCGCGATAATGGGTACGCCGTACTCCTTGGCAACGCTGTAGCAGTTCATCACTGCCGTAATCTGGGGCACGCCGATGCCTGCCACCACGCGGGTGGTACAGATGGAACCAGGCCCTATGCCTACCTTGACGGAATCAGCGCCAGCCTCAATCAGAGCTCTGGTGGCCTCTGCCGTGGCAACATTTCCAGCCACCACCTGAAGGTCCGGATATGCTTCCTTAATCATCTTCACGCAGCGGATTACATTGGCGGAGTGGCCATGGGCTGAATCCAGAACCACCACGTCCACCTTTGCGTCCACCAACGCCCCTACGCGCTCCAGCACATTGGCAGTGATGCCAACGGCAGCGCCGCACAGAAGACGTCCCTGTGCGTCCTTTGCGGACAACGGATACTTAATCTGCTTCTCAATATCCTTGATGGTGATAAGACCTTTTAAATTGAAATCATTGTCCACAATCGGCAGCTTCTCCACTCTTGCCTTTGCTAAAATGGCCTTTGCTTCCTTTAAGGTTACACCCTCCCTGGCTGTAACCAGGTTCTTTGTGGTCATGCACTCCTTGATGGGACGGTCAAAATCCTCCTCAAACTTTAAATCACGGTTGGTAATAATGCCCACCAGCTTCTTGCCCTCTGTGATGGGAACGCCGGATATGCGGAATTTTGCCATCAGATCGTTGGCATCCTTAAGGGTGTGCTCCGGTGAGAGGAAGAACGGGTCTGTGATAACACCGTTTTCAGAACGCTTTACACGGTCCACTTCCTCGGCCTGGGCTTCAATGGACATATTCTTATGAATGATACCGATACCTCCCTGCCTGGCCATGGCGATGGCCATGCGGTGCTCTGTTACCGTATCCATGCCGGCGCTCATAAGCGGGATGTTCAGTTTAATCTTCTTGGTCAAATGTGTGGTCAGGTCTACCTGGTTGGGAATCACTTCTGAAAATGCCGGTACCAGAAGTACATCATCAAAGGTTATGCCTTCGCCGATAATTGTACCCATTATAAATTTCCTCTCTTTCTGCGTGTATGATTTGATATGTTTTGTCAGAATATTGATAGTCCGTGAACTGTCCGTTTCTTATTAGTATCTTATACTAGCAAATTTTATCTGGCTTGTCAAACCAAAACAGAGAGAAATATTCATTGATTTTACTAATAGGGTTCCATCAGCCATTCTAATATCCCCCTGCGGCTGTCTGCCAGCAGGTTAGTACCGCCAGCTCCATATCAGATAACCTTATCCGGGTTCAGGATCAGATTGGGATCAAAGGCCTTTTTAATCCGCCTCATCAGGCCAATCTGCGTGTCCCCCAGCTGTTCTTTCAGATATTCCTTCTTGGCATACCCTATGCCGTGTTCCCCTGATACTGCCCCTCCATATTCCCGCGCCCTTGCGTACATCATCTCAAAGCCCAGACTCAGTTTTTCTTTCCACTCATCCTCTGCCAGGTCATCCCGGCAAAGATACACATGAAGGTTTCCATCGCCTGCGTGGCCAAAGCTGGGAATCCGCAGATTCAGTATCCCGGCCACCTCATGGGTGTATTTGATAAAATCCGCCACCCGGTCCCTGGGCACCACCACATCACACTCATCCATTTGGGTGGTGGACGCCTTGATTGCTTCTAAAAATGCCCCTCTGGCGTTCCACACGCTCTGTTTCCTCTCCTGCGTATCCACGATGAACACGTCCACAGCCCCGTGTTCCAGGCACAGGTCCGCCACCTCCCGGTACTCCGCCCGCACCTGCTCTGCATTTCTTCCGTCAAATGTGAGCAGGATATAGGCGTCATTCCTGGTATCCGGGAACCGTTTGCCCAGATATTCCTCTGCAAACAGAATGGTCTCCCGCTCCATAAACTCAATGGCCGTGGCCTGTATCTGCGCCTCCACAATCACCGGCACCATCTCTATGGCCTGTTCCATATCTGCAAATGGAACCAGAAGGCTCACTGTCTTACCCGGAAGGGGAACCAATTTAAGCACGGCCCGGGTGATGACCCCAAGTGTTCCCTCGGATCCAATCATCAGATTTAACAGACTGTATCCGGAACTGTTCTTAACCGTCTTACCGCCAAATTCCACCACCTCGCCTGTGGGCAGCACCACTGTCAGCGCCCTCACGTAATCCCTTGTGACGCCGTATTTTACGGCCCGCATTCCGCCTGCATTGGTGCTGATATTTCCGCCTATGGTTGCTGATTTCTCACCTGGATCCGGAGGATAAAAAAGCCCGTTTTCTTCCACGTACTGCGCCAGATCCATTAAGAGCACCCCTGGTTCCACTGTCACAGTAAGGTTCCTGCGGTCCAGCTCCAGAATACGGTTCATCTGTGTGGTCTCCAGCATAATGCCTCCATGGATAGCTACGGCCGCCCCCACCAGCCCTGTGCCGGAGCCTCTGGTGACCACGGGAATCCCCTCCCGATTGGCATAGGCCATGATGTCCGAAACCTCTCCGGTGGACAATACCCTTACAAGGGCTTCGGGAGCACGCTCCACTCCCCCCAGCTCATCGTGGCTGTAATCCTGGCTTATATCGGATCCGGTCAGGACCCGCCCGTCCTCTGTCACCTTTTTCAAATAAGCGATATCCCTCTCATCCAGTTTCCTGTACCCCATCACGTACCCTCCTTAACCGTCTTAAGCAGCCGTGGAAGTATCTCATACCAGTCCCCCACCAGGCCGATGTTGGCAATGTCAAAAACCGGAGCCTTCCTGTCCGTGTTAATGGCAATGATGCACTCAGCACCCCTCATGCCCGCCGCAAACTGTACGGAACCGGAGATACCTATGGTAATGATGAGTTTTGGCTTCACCGTTCTGCCGCTGAGCCCAATCTGGCGCCTGGCGTCAAACCAGCCGCACTCAATCAAAGGCCTGGTGCACGCCAGCTGTGCGTCCAGCGCAGCGGCCAGTTCCCTTATTATCTCCAAGTCCGCCTGGCTTTTTACGCCCCTTCCAACAGCCACAATCACCTCTGCCTCCGATATGTCAATCTCCTTTGGCTTATGTATGATTTCCTCTACCCTGATTCTCCGGTCAATCATGTCCTCCGTCACCTCCATGGTACGGATGGTGCCTGAGGGTTCCTTTGTCACCGGAGGCGCGGAAAAAATCTTATACCGGACCGTGCAGAACTGCGGCCGGTTCTTCGGCGTCACAATCTGAGCCATAATATTTCCCCCAAAGGCAGGACGGATCTGCACCAGGTCTGTATTCTCCTTCATTTCCAGGACTGTACAGTCTGCTGTCAGCCCTGTCCTAAACCGCGCCGCTACCCTGGGAGCCAGGGAACGCCCTGCGTTGGTGGCCCCCACCAGGATGGACGACGGCCTGATTCTGGTTATGAAATCCGCAAATACATTGGCGTATGTGAGGACGGAGAAATGTTCCAGCTCCTTCCTATCATACACAAAGACCTGGTCCACCCCGTATGCCAGCAGTTCCTCTGCCTTTTCTCCCACCTGATACCCCATAAACAGCGCATACACAGGATGGCCTGTGACGGCTGCCAGTTCCCTGGCCTTGCCGATCAGCTCAAATGTCACGGGATGTACGGCCTTTCCATTGTATTCCACGTACACAGCCACTGCGCGCCATTCATCCTTATTAATCCCCGGTTCCTGTGTTTCCATATATTCCACGGCCCCGCCAGGACCTTTCTTCACACACAGCCTGCACATTCTGCAGCCGGAGTCAATTTCCACCTTTCCATCCCTGCAGCTGATGGCACCAAAGGGACATATGTCAATGAGCTGGCGGATGCCGTCTTCATCCAGCCGTTCCTGGTGAATCCTCAGTTCAGCCATAATCCTCTCTCCTTTCTGTCCATACAACTATAAAAACTTTGTTTCCCTCAGCACATGATACATCCTATGGGCAAGCACGTCAGGGCTTCCGTCAAACATTTCCCTGCATTCACCCTTCTCCGGCGGGAATATACGCTCCACCTGGGTGGGCGATCCGGACAAACCATAGTGGCTCTCATCCCGGTCCTCCAGGTCCGTAAGGGAAAACTCCCTCAGATATCCCTCCCTCAGTTCCTTTTCCCGTTTATAGGAAGGAAGCCTCGGCGTATTCACATCCTTATCCATGGTAATCAGACATGGCAAATCCATGGTCTGTATCTGTTCATATCCGTCCATATTCATACGCACCCGTATCCGTCCCTCCCCTGTCTCCCTGATTTCCAGAACATTGGAGGCATGGGGTATTCCCAGCCACTGGGCCACCTCCGGCCCAACCTGGGCCGTGTCCCCGTCCGTGGTCTGTTTGCCGCAGAGAATGAGATCATACTCCCCCATCCTGCGTATGCCCTGGGATAAGGTATAGCTGGTAGCCACCACGTCTGCGCCTGCAAATTTCCTGTCGCTGATCAGTCCCGCACGGTCGGCTCCCATGCACATACACTCCTTTAACGCCTCCCTGGCCTGTCCCGGCCCCATGGTGATGACATCCACGGTACCCCCCTGCTGCTCTTTCATCCCAAGGGCAGACTCCATGGCATAGAGATCATATGGATTCAGCTTGGACTGGGTCCCGTCCCGCTTCAGCACTCCGGTTACCGGGTCCACCTCCACATTGGCGGTATCCGGCACCTGCTTCACGCACACAATACATTTCATAAATCCCTCTCCTTAAAAAAATCGGTGCATGTATCACCTGTTTCCAATACATGCACCGATATCATAAATGACCGTACCTATTACATTTTCGTCAATTACTCCATGTCTGCAAGTAATTTCTCGATCTTTTTCTTATTGGCGTCATCCAGCTCGCCCAACGGCTTGCGGGGCAGACCTACATCCAGGCCCTGTGCCTGTAAGGTGTACTTGCAGATTTCCTGCCAGTGGGGAACCCCGTTGACCTTATCATAGAAGAAATAATCAATATATGGCTGGATATTGTTCTGGGCTGCTATGGCTGCATCCACATCTTTTGCGAAGCAGGCATCCTGAAGTCTGCGGCACTGCTTTGGAAGTACGGCCGGGAAACCTGACAGCCAGCCGTCCGCTCCGGCCAGGAGGCCTTCCATGGCAGCATAGTCATGTCCGTAGAATACAGTCAGGTCATCCTTGCAGTGGTACTTCAGTTCGTGGACCCTGTTGGGGTCGCCGTGGGCTGCCTTGATGCACTGTATGGTACCGTCATCCACCAGCTCCTTGACCTCCTGTACGCTCAGCTCATAGCCGGCAAACCAGGGATTGTTGTAAACCATGATTTCGATATCCAGCGCTTCCCTTAAATCCCTGAAATGCTGCATAACTGCCTTCTTATGAGGATTCAGGTAGAATGGAAGGATAACCATGACACAGTCAGCACCGTGGTCCTGTGCGAACCTGCTCATCTTGATGGTATTCAGGGTATCGTATCTGCCTGTACCGCATACCAGAGGAACCTGACCGCCTAAGAAACCAGATACATGTTCGATGATTTCCCTCTGCTCTTCCATGTTCATGGCAATGTTCTCGCCAGTGCTTCCGCAGATGGAAATAGACTGTGCGCCATTATCCAGCAGCCAGGTCAGGTACTTCTCCATACCCTTCTTGTTGTAAGTCTGGTCTGCATTCCAGATGGTCATGGATGCCGGGCAGATACCGTAAGGTTTCTTGATTGTGTCTTTCACTTTCATAGCTTTCTCCCTTTCCCCCAAGTTACACTTGGAATAAAAAATTTTGTTGGTGTGAATATGTAATTTTAAATTAAAAATAAAAAATTAAATATTTTAAATTATTATTTTGCCTGGTTTAAAGTTAACACATCTTTCGTGTAATGTCAACAAAAAAATTAAATATTTTTTATTTTCTTGTTCACCTTTCACAACGGCAGGATAAAGGCAGAAACGCCCTTTATCCGCCCAGATAGGATTTTTTGATGGTATCACTTTTAGCCAACTCCTCACTGGAGGCAGTAATTACCATACGCCCATTTTCCAGCACGTAACAGCGGCTGGATACTTCCAGGGCCATGAAGGCATTCTGCTCCACAATCAGGATCGGCAGATGCTTTTCCTTGTTGATTCTCAAAAATATATCAAACATATCGTCCACAATCACGGGAGCCAGGCCCAGGGATGGTTCATCGCACATCAGGAGCTTGGGATCTCCCATCAGCCCTCTGGCTATGGCTAACATCTGCTGCTCACCGCCGCTTAAGGATCCCGCTTTCTGGCCCATTCTCTCCTTCAGGCGCGGAAACAAGTCATACATCTCCTCAATTTTGGCATTCATTTCCTTCTTGGACCGCTTTATGCTGTAGCTCCCCATCTCAAGGTTCTCCAGAACTGTCATGTTGGAGAATATTTCCCTTCCCTCCGGAATCTGCACCACTCCGGTCCTGGTTATGCTGTGTGTGGGCAGATTGGTTATATCCTGTCCGTTAAACTCCACATTGCCCTTTTTTACCTTCACCCAGCCCACGATGCAGTTCATGAGCGTGGTCTTTCCAGCGCCGTTTGAACCGATGATGGATATAATTTCGTCATCGCCTATTTCAAGGGAAATATCATGCAATGCACAGACATCGCCGTAATAAGCGTCAATCCCATTGACTTTTAACATAAGAATCCCTCCGATTATCTGGAATCCTGCTCCACATACCGGCTTCCCAGGTATGCGCGGATAACCTCTTCATTGCTCTGTACTTCCTTTGGCGTGCCTTCCGCTATCATGCGCCCGAAACTCAGCACAGTTATGTAGTCGCTGATTTTCATGACCACATCCATGTTGTGCTCAATCATGAAAAACGAGTATCCGTCCTCATAGGCCTTATAGATAACATCCACCAGCTCGGCCCGCTCCGACGGGTTAAGGCCGGCCGCAGGCTCATCCAGAAGAATCAGTTTGGGATCATTCATCATGGCCCGTCCAATCTCCGATATCTTCTGGCGTCCATAGGGCAGGTTCTTCATCAGAGAGCCCCGCAGCTCATACATGCCGATGCGTTTAAGGACCTCTTCAGCCTTCTCCTTAAGCCTCTTTTCCTCTGCCCGTGATCCTCTGATGTCAAAAATCCCCCGCATCATTCCCATGGGGGCCTGCTGGTGACCCCCCACCATCACATTCTCCAGCAGAGTCATGGTTGGAAATACCTTTATGTTCTGAAAGGTCCTTCCGATTCCCTGCCTGGCAATATCATGGGTGGTCATGCCGGTAATGTCCTTTCCCCCAAATTCCACCTTGCCTGACGTCAGAGGCAGCACTCCTGTAATCAGGTTTACGGTGGTGGTCTTGCCTGCTCCGTTTGGTCCGATGAGGGCGTGTATGGTGTGCTCCTTCATGTCGATGCTGACATTGTCAACCGCCACAAGACCCTGGAATTTTTTTGTGATTCCCGTCACTTTCAACAGACTTTCCATTCTCTTATTCACCGCCTTCTGCATAGCTCTTTCCGCTGATTCTCTGATACATCTTCATGAACAGGCCTGTTGCCGCACTCACCCAGCCGTCCGGGAAGAATATGGCCCCCAGCAGGATGATAGAACAGAACACGATTTGATAGTAATTGCCCAGGAAACGCAGCATTTCCGGAAGGATGGTGACAATGGCTGATCCAAAGATAGTTCCCACCACGGACCCCAGTCCTCCCACCATCAGCATAACCACATAGTTAGTGGACAAATCCAGGTTAAAGGTGGATGGGTTTATATAGCCCATATAGTGGGCATACATGGCCCCTGCCACGGTACCGAATATAGATGCCACGGTAAATGCCTTGATCTTGCAGGAAGCGATGTCCACACCGCTCATCTCCACTGCCTCCACATTATCCCGCAGGGATTTGAAAATCCTCCCCCACTTGGAATAGGCAATGCGCCAGGCAATAAAAAAAGCAATGGCGGTAAATACCAGAAACAGGTAATACATTTCCTTCTGGCTCTGTATCTGGTAGCTTCCGATGTTATAGGGCCGTATATTGCGGATGCCCTGGGTGCCTCCTGTGAATTTCGGCGTATTGGAAATCAGCAGGCGCACCACCTCCCCGAATCCAATGGTGGTCAGGGACAGATATACCCCCTGACTCTCAGGCTGGGATATCCCAGTCCCCTGCCGATAAGGATTCCCATGATAACTGCCGCAATCAGCCCCAGCCAGGGCGTCAGATTCGTGTATCTGGTAAACAGGGCAGAGGAATAAGCGCCCAGCGCAAAGATTCCCGCTGTGCCCAGATTCATCTGGCCGGTCAGACCAGTGATGAAATTCAGGCCTAATACCACGATAATATTGATAAGCACGCGGTTAAGGACCATCATGTAGTAATCATTTTTAATGAATATCGGCAGAAAAGCGCCAATCACAAGGGCTCCCACGGCAAAATGCAGTGATTTAAGTTTCAGCTTTTTCTTCATCTTCCCTTACTCCTTTCACGCCTTCTTGCCTAAGAATCCGCTGGGATGTACCAGCAGGAATATGATTAACAGGACAAATGACACAATATCTTTATAGACAGCCGGAAGAACCACCACCGCCAGGTTTTCCACCACTCCGATGAACAGACCGCCCAGGATGGCTCCAGGCAGGTATCCGAATCCTCCGATGACTCCGGCTGAAAAACCTTTGAGGCCTATGCTGGCTGCCATGGTGGTGGAAATATTGAACAGCGGTATGATCAGCATTCCGATGACGCTGCATATAATGGAGCTGACTGCTGTTGTCACGCAGATGTTCTGGGCCACATTGATGCCCATAAGGGCCGCGGCCTTCTTATTCTGGGCCACACAGCGCATGGCCTTTCCTATTTTTGTAAAATTCATAAACAACTGAAGGGCCGCCACTACCAGGATTGCCACCACACATATGATGACATTGGCCTTTGTGACCATAAGTGTACCGATCTTAATGGTACCGCTGAGCCAGTTCTCAATGGTGAAGGGAACCGGTCCGTATATAAGCCGGATGGCCTCTGCCAGAATCCTGCCTAACATCATGGTTCCCATGACAGCAAAGATATTGGAACGCATATGCCGCAGCGGATTGAAGATTCCGGAAGCGATTACAGACCCCAGAATTCCCATGAGCATGAAAGTAAGCACAATGGCTAAGGGCTTGTTCATGTTGAATTTAATGATGAAGGTAGCTGCAAATATATATGCCCCCACGGTGATGATTTTGTCATGGCTGAAGTTAAGCAGTCCTGTGGAATTCCATATCAGGGTATACTCGATGGCAACCAGGGCATAGATGAATCCCATGGCAATACCGCTTATCAATAGCTGAAGTATAGTGCCCATCATTTACCTCCTTTTCGTCATGACAGGGACCGGATTTGGATTCAGGCCAGGTCCGGCCCCTGTCCTCTATCAGTCAGAAACTATTCCACAGAAACAGCCTTGATGAACTTCGGAACCTTGTTCTCAATCTGTGCCACATTGATGTTGTGGACCAAGTCATTGTTCTCATCGCAGGTAATGACTCCCACCGGCACATTTAAATCCTTAAGTCCCTTGACCGCTTCCATAACAGCCTTGCGGTCCGTTGTCCCTGCTGCTTTG
>UMET01007792.1_pt1 | contig 22923 bp, 21 predicted proteins | sample 1964821 | NCBI WGS metagenome assembly UMET01 (sample SAMEA4836027, study PRJEB28245) | human gut metagenome | biome: gut microbiome; material: fecal sample | place: Denmark | collected 2008
GACCATGCTTTCGTCGCAGAACAGCTTTACCTCGTAGGAGGAAGCCCCATCTACCTTAGACCACCTGGCTTTTCCCAAAGGCGTTTCTTCCCAATAAGCCTCCTCCACCTGGTCCAGAGTCCCCTTGACCCCTTTTAATTTGGCAGTAATGGTGAGACTGCGCTTTGCGTCGCTTTTCTTGGATGACACATACTCGGCCCCCCGTATATGCGCGTTGGAGGAACTGATGCTTCCGAAATAGTAATCCTCCTCAGCCGCCAGCTCAATGGATATACGCGGGATTTCCCCCGCCTTCCAGGATGTCTTTCCGTTGATAAACTCGCAGGACACCACATGATACTTGGTGCTGTCCGCCGTGGCGGACACGCTTCCGCTGCCCCCCATCTCCACGGATGAGGTGACGGCTATGGTCACTGACTTGATGGCCTCGTCTGCAAAAGAAGTCATGGCGCAAGACCACCATATTCCCAGCGCAGCACATACGCCTGCCGCTGCCCTGCCTGCGAAATATATGAACCTGTTCCTAATCCCCATCATAAACCTCCCCTTATCCTTTATCCCCATTACTGCCATGGCCTGCGTATGGATACAATGGTCCGATAGGCCGGATCATTGCTCACCTTAATGCCCTCTTTTCTGGAACTGGCGTGTACAATGCGGCCTCCTCCGATATACATGGCCACATGGCCGGAATAGCAGACCAGATCACCCGGCTCCATATCCTCATACGGTATCTCCCTGCCAAATCCCGCCTGTTCCCCTGACGTCCTGGGAATGCTGACGCCGAAATGCCGGTATACCGACTGGGTATAACCGGAACAGTCTGTTCCGCCGGTAAGGCTTGTACCTCCGTATACATAGGGATTTCCTACAAACTGCAGGGCATAGTCTGCCACATTTCTGCCGAATTCAGTGCCGCCTATGCTTTTCACTGACCGGCCGCCGGCTGTACCTGCACTGTCTTGTGCCGTGCCTGCGCTTCCTGATTCCTGTCCTGCACCTCCTGGCTCCCGTCCTGCGCCTCCTGGCTCCCGTCCTGCGGCCCCTGGCTCCCGTCCTGCAGCCCCTGATTCCTGTCCTGCGCTTCCCGGCTCCCGCCCTGCGCTTTCCTGCTCCTGCCTGATGCGCTCTTTCTCCTGCCTGATACGCTCTTCCTCCTGCCTTGCCCTGAGGATACGTATTTCTTCTGTTTTCCTTATCACTTCCCCGGCAGCCTGGGCTGCACGGGCCTGGGCCGCCTCCAGTTCAAGGGCAAAACCGCTGCTCTCCTTTTGCCTCGCCGCAATGAATCCTTCCAGTTCCTTTTGCTGGGACTCATTTTCCTCTTCCATGACCTCAAGCTGGGATTGTTTCTCCTCCAGCAGCTCCTTTTTCCCGGCAGCTTCCTGCTTTAGCTTCTCATATCTCTGTATGATTTCCTGGTCGTATTCATAGAGCTGCCTGAAATATTCGGTCTGGCTGACTACATCCCCTATGTTCTTTGCCTTTAAAAGGATATCCAGATACGTGATATCCCCCTCCTCATACAGGAACTGAATCCTCTTTTTAAGGATGTCATACTGTCTCTGCCGTTTTTCCTCGGCCTGGCGGTAATCCCTGTCTGCCTCCTGAATCTGCGTCTTCAGCTCTTCCATATCGGATTCCAGTATATCCTTAAGGGCCAGCAGCCTTACCAATTCTTCCTCCAGGGCCTGTTCTTTCTGTCTGGACTGCCCCAGCTTCTCTTCCAGCTGCTGCGCCTCAGACTCTGCCCTGGACTTCTCCTCCTCTGCCCTGCGCCTCTCCTGTTCAGCCCTCGTGACAGGTGATGCCCGGCCCGGCAAAGGCGCCTGGACCGCCAGCACAAGGACTGCCAAAATCAGTATCGCCTTCCTTTGGCGCCCCCGGTTACCATTGATTCCCATACCGTTCTTATGTATACCTATTTACCCTTCCCAAATTACATATCACTTTTTAACAATGCCAGTATAACACAAATGTAACCAGGAAAAAAGCCTGAAAACAGAAACATCCCGGCACAGGTCTGCGATAACGCTTCCCCGTGCCGGGATACCTATACATAACTTTATCAAAGCACACTAAAACCCGGCTTACAGACTTACGCTGAAAACTCTGCCAGTTTTTTCCATACGCTGCCCGACATATCTGCTATTTCCTTATAAATTTCAAATAATTCCATATACTTCTTATGATTTTCCATATCGGGGTAATAAGTCTTTTTCATGCGAATGCATTTTCCTGCCGCTTCTAACTCATCGGCAAATGCCCCCACACCCACACCAGCCAAAAGCGCGCCGCCAAATGAAGATTCCGCATTTTGAGGCATTTTCACCTCCAAGCCAAATATATCGCTGACAATTTGACACCACAGCGGGCTCTTCGCTCCGCCTCCTATAATCACGATATCTTCCATGTTATCCGTAAACTCCTTAAGTACCTGAAGGCAGTCATAAAGGCTGAATGCAACGCCCTCCAACAGCGCTCTGGCGAAATGCCCTTTTTTGTGGATCATGCTCACTCCAAAGAAATCGCCTCTGGCATTTGGATTAAAATAGGGGCAGCGTTCACCCAGTAGATAGGGATGGAACAAAAGTCCCTGACAGCCTAATTCTACTGATGCGGCCTGCTCGTCCATTAAAAGATAAACATCTCTTCCCTCCCTGTCACACTGTTCCTTTTCCGCAGGGTAAAGACTGTCCCTCATCCAGCGGTACGCAGACGCACAGCTGTTGGTAGCCGTAACGGTATACCATTTTCCTTCCACAGAATAGGGGTATGTAAATGTCTTATCGTGAGGCACCGCCTGGTCTGTAACCAGATTGACATTGCCGGCAGTTGCCAGCTTAATGATAATCTGACCATTTTTCACAGCACCCGCGCTGAAATCCTCTGCTGCTGTATCGGAACAGCCTGCTATAACCGGCAGCCCTCCTGGCAGGCCTGTCTGTTTAGACACTTCCTCCCGTACCGTTCCTACAATCTCCTTTGTCTTTCGAATCTCTGGAAGAACCTCCGCCGGCAATCCCACCATATTGCATAGTTCCTCTGACCAGCACTGTTTCCTGGCATCAAAAAGCAGACTGCCCTGAGCATCTACAATATCCGTACAGAAATCTCCTGTAACCCAGGAACGGATATAATCCTTTGTAAACATGAGACGGCGGATTTTCTTATAATTTTCCGGTTCATTCTCTCTAACCCACTGAAGCTGCGGCAGTGTCCATGTAGGAGTCGGCATCTGCATTCCAATTTTAAAAATCTCTTCCCCATGCTTCTCCTTTAAATAACGGCACTGTTCCCCGCTTCTCTGATCATTCCACATAATACAGTGTCTGATTACCTGTCCGTTTCCATCTAGTAAAACTGCATTATGAGTGGAAGCGGTAACTGCCAGACCCAGCATACCATCAAATCCGTCATTCATCTGCGTCCGGCAGGCAGTAACGGTATTGATAAATGCCTCAATCCAAAGGGCCGGGTCCTGCTCGGACCATCCTGGTTTTTTATGTTCAGATGGATATTCCTGAAAAGCTGAAGCCAGGATATTCCCCTCTAAGTCAATCACAGTAGCCTTACATCCTCCGGTACCAAAATCTACACCAAATAATTTTTTCATAGGCTCTCCTCTAATATTTTTTTACAACCAGCGCCCGCTCCAGGGCTTCGAAATTAGCGATTGCTTTATCCCCCAGCCGCAGCGCCACGCCGGTATAGATAGTATCAATAATAGTAAGTTCTGCCATACGGGAAGAAATAGCATAAGTACGATATCTAGTCTCCTGAGAATATGTATTCAGGCAAATATCCGCCAGCTTTGAAACAGGCGAACTGCCCTCATTGGTCAGTGAAATCACAGTAGCCCCCTGCTCCTTAGCCTGATGGGCAGCTTCCACTACATTTCTGGAACTGCCGGAATAGGAAATCGCCAGCAGCACATCCTGGTCTGTCATTGAGGACACTGCGATCATCTGCATATGATCATCCGTATATGCGTGGGCATTCAAATCCAGCCTCAAAAACTTATGCTGGGCATCCGCGGCAATAGATGCAGAGTTTCCGTTACCTATAATAATGATGCGTCTGGCCTGGCACAATGCATCTATACTGGCTGCAACTGCCTTAACATTGATGGATTTCTGAGTCATGGACAGAGTTTCTATAGCACTGGAAAAAATCTTTTCTATGATCACCTCTGCCGGTGAATCAGCCTCAAGTTTCTCATGTATCTTCTCCTGAGGAGTTGTGAGTTCCCTAGCCACCCCGACCTTTAATGCCTGAAACCCCCTGTATCCCAGTTTCCCGCAGACCCTGGTAACAGTAGCCTCACTGCTTCCTGCTCTCTCTGCCAGATCCGTAATGGATGAATAAATCAGCTGCTCCTGATGTGCAGCCATATATTCCGCTGTCTCCAATTCCTTCTTAGATAAAGATCCACGTTTCTCTTCTACACGGTCATATAAAGTACCATTGCTTATATTTTCTCCCATATCATTTGCCCCCTTTATATTTGGAAACTTTTAATTAAAGTTCATTTTATACGTAATCCATAAGTGTGTCTAGGGCAAATAAGCACTAAATCTCTTTTGTCTTACAGCACGTCCTCTACAGTCCCCCTGGAACCCGGCTTTGTCAGCATGCTCAGCGCTTTCTCCACATAACGGCGCCGTGAGACCTTCTCGTCAGCTTGGCTTAAGGACGGATTTCCCACCGGACAGGTAATGGCAAATCCACGAAGAATCCGCGAACTTCCCACTGATTTTGCAATATCTACAACAGCACAGATCTGGGTGACCGGAATTCCCACACGCTCAATTTCTTTCACAATCGTTGCTCCGCAACGAGTACTGGTACCTCATGTAGAGGTAAGAATAGCGGCGGTAATCCCCTTATCCAACAGTCCTTTGGCAATCTGCTCCCCTTTTACTTTTGCGGCTGCCACAGAAGCGCAGTTGCCGCAGGTAACATATACCTGAGGGTCCAGATATCCCAGCATTTTTTCTTTTATTTTCTCCCGCAGCACATCCACTGGAAACAGGCGGTAAGGATTTTCCATCACCCAAGTCCCATCATAACCGCTGTGGATTACAAAGTATTTATCCGACATCAGGCTATCCCAGTCATAACACCCCACAGTGGTGCTTCCATTCGGTTTTAGCTTATCAGGATTGCTCTCCGGAATCAAACCGCCGTCAGTCACCAGTGCTAAACGGGCTGTTTTTAAATCCTGCACTGGCGGAGCCGGTTCCACCACATCAAAGTCAGGCGGCAGAAGCTCACTTTTAAAGGGTTCCCCCCGCATCTTTTTCATGAGCATTTCAATTGAACGCTCCGCCGCATTAAGAGGCTGTTCCTCATTCAAAATGATATCCCGGATGATGTAGCCTTCCTCCTGTGCACCTGCAATGTGCTCTCCTTTTAGCAGACGCAGCCCTATACTGCACATAGCAGGAGCCGCCTTTCTCAGGGTGGAGGAAAGAATCTCTGTTTTTACAATATATGTATCTTTACGGAATAAATCAGCTGCTGGATTTTCCGGATACATCCCCGTCACTGTGGGTATCCCCAATTCCCTTCCCACCGCTGCTGCCATATTACCGCAGCTAATCCCATAACGTCCGGCATTATAGGCAGGTCCGGCAATAAAAAGATCCGGCTTCATAGAGCGAACCAGTTCTACCCCCTCAGTCACTGCATGCTCAATATTCTCAGCAAAATAATTATCACCGCAGATAATGGTTCCCACTACTTCGCAGTCATTTTTCAACAAATTTTGGAAAAGAACCGCCGGGCCTACTGGTTTATCCTTTACACTGAATCCCACGTGAGCCATGTCTTCTCCGCCAATCTGGCCAAAAAACTGGTTAACATAGCAGACAACCCTCCATTTACTTGTCTCCATTCTTCTCCTCCTTAATAATCTACTGCCATTCCATGTGAATAACCAATCTGGCTCATAAGTCCCACCTGTTTCATATAGGTGGAACGCACCTGTCCTTTTGCCGGATCTCCCGTAGCTATTTTATGTCCTCCGATTACGCCGTCGTCACCACTGAGATAAAGAGCATCCTGAGGCCCGCCCAACAGAGTTTCCACCGGTGGGAGAGTAAAGTTATGGTAATAGGTACCTGAGCAGACAATGGAATCCACATTTTTTTCACTAATCATACACTCTATCCCCAAATTGCTCTTTCCATTGAGTATTTGTATGACCGGAACCGCCTTTATTCCCAGCTTTTCGGCTTCACTTGCAATAGCTCCAACGCAGAGCGTGGATGCTCCCCCAACCCCTTTTGTTACAATTACTCCGTCGGCATGAAATACCTCCTTCAAAAGATTGGCAGCCATCTTTGACACCAGATAGCGGTGTTTGGCTTCCACGGATGTCACTGTAATCAGAACGCCCGCGAAATTCAAATCCTTACCATGGCGGCGCATAAGATTTACAATAATCGGATGGTTTTGAATCTCATATGTGGTAATACACCGGAATCCTCCGCACAGGGAAATAGCTCCATCCAATATCTCCGTGGGCTGCATGACTAATGGAAGACTGTCCGGAACTGCATTTCCATATACCATGGGTTCCCGGTAGTTTTGCGTGTCATACTGCTTGGAGTAAATCTGGTAGGAATAAGCCACGCTTGGCAGGTCCGGATACTGGGTCTCATTGTCAAAGGTCTCCGATGTATTGGCCTTGCATCCCAGCGTAACCTTTGCCAGCAGTACACTGGTCTTATACCCTATCCGGCGCAAAGCTTCCCTGTAGTCTCTAAAATCAGCATTTTCCGGTGCCATAGGCTCAATCACAAGTTCCGGCATCTTTGCATAGGGATTCATCGCTGCACATTCACCGCTCATATCGAAGGAGCCCCATTTTCTGGACCAATATGTATCATTTTGGCATAGGACAATTCCTGCCCCTTCCACTGCCCTGGTAACACCGGAGCCTGCAATCTCATACTCTTCGGTAAGAACACCAGGCCAGTCAATATTTCCTGAAACCTTACAGCGGGGCTGTACCACATCTACCACATTGATAATACGGGTAGAATCACCTGGATAAGAAATATCGATCTTCAGAGTCTCAAAGCAAGGTTCTGACGCCGCAAAAGCCAGAATATCCTCTTTGTTTACATATAGAATACCATCCCGTAAACAGGTTTCTTCTCCAAACTGCAAATCCTGAATCCGAATGGTCTCAACTGTTAATTTCATTGAATAACCTCCTTAAAATCATGCGCCCATTAACAGATTGGGGACAAAGGTAACTAGCGGCGGCCAGATTAACATCAGCACCATAACCGCGAGAATAATCAATACAACCGGAACCGTGTAGCGTATAGCCTCCTTAAACGGGGCCTCCGCAATACTCATAGACAAGAACAAATATAAGCCTACTGGAGGCGTCAAGGCTCCAACTACGGTAGCGATTGAAAAAAGCACACCAAACATCAGCGGATCTACACCAAGGCTCATCACCAACGGATATACGATTGGAAGTATAACTGCTGTAGCGGCCAGGGTTTCCATAAAGCATCCGATCACCAGCATAATTCCAATAATAATCAGAACTACCACTGTGGGATTAGTGGAAACAGAGAGCATAAAGGCTTTAATGGTATCGGCCAGATTCTCTCTAGCAAAAATGTAAGAGTATATATTGGATATTCCCATAATCATCATAAGCATAGCCGATGATGATGTAGCTCTCTTAAATATTCCCAGTAAATCCTTAAGCTTTAAAGTACGGTAGATAAACAGACCGCAAATCAAGGCATAAAGACAGGCGATAATGCCTGACTCCGTAGCGGTAAATATGCCCGACACAACACCTGCAATAATAATGATGGGGTTATGAGAGCGAAAAACGCATCCTTAAACGACTTCCATACAACGTGCAAATCCAGAGTACTGGTCCCTGCGTCTACGTTATATTTCCTGGCATACCAATAACACATACCCATAAGCGCAAAACCAATCAAAAGACCTGGAATGATTCCGCCCATAAACAGCTTTCCCACAGAAAATCCGGTAAGTGACGCATAGACAATCATATTGGTGCTGGGCGGGATAATAGGAGCAAGGGCGCCGGAACCAGCTATCATGGAAGCAATAAATGCACGGTCATACCCGGCCTTTTTTAGTTCCGGTACCGTAAGGGTACTGACTGCGCTCATAGTGGCAGCTCCCGATCCTGATATTCCGGCAAAAATCATATTGGCCATAACCGACACCATGCCAAGACCGCCCCTAAGCTGCGAGATACAGGCCCGGCAAAAATCCAGTATACGTTTGGAAAGCTTTGCGGCTCCCAGAATCTCGCCGGCCAGAATAAACAAAGGACCTGCCATCAGAGAGAACGAATTCATTCCGCGGATTGCCTGCTGAACAGCCATAAAGGACGGCACATCGCTGCCCATAACAATTGCCAAAAGTCCTGACAGGCCAATGGCAAAGCTGACCGGAACGCCCAGCACCAGAAAAATCAAAAGCGTAATAATAGCTATTGTAATCATCTATTTTTCCCCCTTTGCATATTGTCGGGCCAATTTCGGTATGGCACTGGCATAAGCGCAGAGCATCATGATAATACCAGCCGGCGCCGCCGCATAAATGTAAGAATAGGGAATTCTGATAGCCGCTCCCAGGGAATTGCCACTTTTTTGTACCAGGGTAATGGCTCCCGGAAAAAATGCAATCAAAAATACCACGCATATGAGCCTGGAAACCACAAACAGTCCGGCCCGGATTTTATTATCCTTCAAAAATCCAATGAGAATATCCACAGATACGTGTGCGTCCGCCCGGACAGTCAATGCGGACCCGATAAAGGTAAGATAAATTCCGCAGAACCGCATGGCCTCTTCTGTCCATGGAGGCGCAGAACTCAGGACAAAACGGCCAAAGACCTGTATCGTACCAAAAATGAGAATCATTATAAACATCAGTGCACAAAACCAGGTCTGAATTGTTTCAATAGTCTGGTCCAGTTTAAGCAATGTCTTCATAATTCGCAGAACTCCTTTCTAAGAAAAATGCGCATACATGTCCTAACCCATGTACACGCATCATTGCTTTCCTAAATGTTAATTATTCAATGCCAGCATGCGGTCAATAAGGTCGCCCAGATTGTAATTATTTATATATTCATCATAGATGGACTGACATGCATCCTTCATACGGCTGCGTTCTTCCTGAGAAATCTCGTTGATTTCAACGCCGGCATCTGCCATAACTTTCTCAGCATCATCATCCGAAGCCTGACGGCTGGACAACTGGTTTTCCTGGCTCTCCAGAGCACATTCCGATATTATGCCCTGTAAATCCTCCGGTATGGAATTCCACTTGTCTTCATTAATAAACACACAGTAGATTGCGCCCAAATGACCGATTTTAGAGAGATATTTTCCCTGCTCCTGAAGGTTCTGATTCACTAAGCCTGTTACATCTGCTTCCACCGCATCAGCCACTCCCTGTTGAAGAAGAGTGTATGCCTCGCTCCAGGCGGATGTAACCGTGCTGGCGCCAAGTGCATTCCAAAGGTTGACATACAGAGGGGTCTCTGCTGTTCTCATTTTAAGCCCCTTTATATCCTCCAGACATGTAATAGGTTTATTTTTTAAAAGAGGCTGCCTGATACCGTTGGAATAGGTCATGAGAAGACGGGTTCCGGATCCCTCCAGCATTTTCGGTACTTCCTCCGGAATAATAGTGCGAATTAGTTCTGCCTGAGTTGCCAAATCCTTTGTGAGGAACGGCATATTAAATACAGCTAATTCAGGTATATTGAGAGCGGCTGCCCAGTCAGCAGTATCGCAGCAGGTCATATCCAGGGTTCCCATCGTAACCTGCTCCATCATTTCACGGGCAGACCCCAATTGACTGGATGGATAAATATTGACTGCTACCCGTCCGCCGGACTTTTCTTCCACCAGATTCTTAAACTCCTCCGGAGCAATAGCCAGTGCATGACCGGGATTTTGGATATGGCCAAATTCCAGGGTTATCTCCGCATCACCTGCGGCAGCCACCTCCGCCACACTTTCCGTTCCTTCGTTCTTTGAAGGAGCTTCACTTACTGCATTTCCTGAACTGCTTTTGCTGCCACAGCCTGCCAGTAAGCATACGAACATCAATGACGACATAACACGAATCAATCTTTTTTTCATAGTTGCACCCTTCCTTATACATTTAATATTGAAATACACCCTGTCTTTTTTACATACCCCTATATTTCTTACCCAGCTCATCCGCCATCAAAATAGCGTCATATACTATTTTCTCTGTTATGAAAACTGGTTCCTGATGAACCAGAGGTCCATCTGCTGTTTTTTTTGCAATCGCTGTGATATTTTCCTCTATTGGTTCCACATCCAGCTGTTCTAACGTAACGGGCAGGCCGATATCCACCATAAAACGCATTACCTTATCCACAGTCTCTGCAGGTGTGTTTTCCATTACCATCTGGCATACGATGCCAAAGGCTACTTTCTCTCCATGAAGATATTTGTGAGTGGAAGGTATCATGGTCAAACCAGAATGGATACCATGGGCTGTAGCCAGTCCTGTATTCAGAAAACCAAGACCGCTTAATAGGGTATTAGCCTCAATCACATTCTCCAAGGACTCCGTAATGACTCCCCGTTCTAATGCCACCAAGGCACTTCGTCCGTCAGAAAACAGGATATCCCAACAGGATTTAGCAATAGCCATACCAGCTTTGCAGCGGCGCCGTCCGCCTGCAATATAGTTAGGAGAATCAGAACCTTGGCAGGCTAAGGCTTCCGGATAAGTAGCCAGAGCATCCCCCATACCGGCTACAAACAAACGCTTCGGTGCTTTAACGATAATCTCGCTGTCCACCAGCACTAAATGAGCATTGTGTTTCATCTTTCTTGAACCTATATATTCCCCGTCCGCTGTATAGAGCACTGCAATCTCACTGACCGGAGCATCTGTGGATGCAGATGTGGGAACAATGATAACAGGCAGGTCCACGCTATCGGCACAAAGCTTGGCGGTATCCAGCGTTTTACCTCCACCTACACCTACAATAAGAGCTGCGCTATTACTTCTGGCAATTTCACAAATCCTTTGCACCTCATCGTCACAGCATTCTCCTTTAAAACAGATAGAAAAAAACTCCCCCTCACTTTCCCCATATGTATTTTCCAATTTTTGGTTTAACTCTGCATACAAAAAACTATCAATAATCACACATGCCTTTCCATAAGGTTTTGAATACTCCGGCAGGCGATTAAATTCTCCTGGTCCCTGAACGTACTTAAAAGGACTGCCAAAGGCTCTCGTTGTTGAATTAACCATGCTTCTTGAACACACTCCCCAAGCGTGTTCATCCTCCTTTCAAAATAACACAACCGCTAAGTTCCAGCAAATCACGACGTCGTTCTTTATCTGGACTTAGTATAATCTATACGAAAATAATTTTCAAGTTTTTTCTGTTCATTATTATATTTTCTACATTATATCTAATTTTTTAGCATTTTATTGTGTATTATTTCTATTTTATCGCAAATTCCTTTAAATCCCCCACACCTTTTATTAAAATAATTTTCAGAAATGATTATATATCGCGTATTAAAAAAAATAAAAGCCTGAAAACAGAAACATCCCGGCACAGGTCTGCGATAACGCTTCCCTGTGCCGGGATACCTCTGAAAATTCCATATATAACGGTTAGCCTTCCATCTGCCGTCCCAGAAACCCGGCAGCCGTGGATGCCAGCTTCATCTCGGCGTCCCCGAACTTGGCCCTTGGCTCACGGCTCATGAGAGCCACGGCGCCAATGGCGTCGCCTTCGCAGATAATAGGCGCCACCACCTGGGCGCTGATTCCCTCCAGCTCCTCGTCCACTAACTGGATAAATGCCTTGTCTTCCCTGGCAGCGATGACAGTGCTGCGCTCATTGATGGCCTGTTCCAGCTGACGGCTGATATTTCTCTGGAGCAGGTCCTTTTTGGCCCCTCCTGCCACAGCTATGACCTGGTCCCTGTCCGTGATGCATACGAAAAGGCCGGTGGACTGTGCCATGGCCTCTGCATACTGCACGGCAAATGAGGTGAGCTCCATCATAGGCGAGTATTTTTTAAGGATGATTTCTCCTTCCCTGTCTGTGAATATCTCTAACGGCGTACCTTCCCTGAGCCTCAGGGTCCTCCGAATTTCCTTTGGAATGACCACACGGCCCAGATCATCAATTCTTCTGACTATTCCTGTAGCTTTCATAAACAAAATTCCTCCATTTTACTTTCTGTCATTTATCTTCTTTGTTGCCCGTAAATGTAGTATCTGTCAAACAGAGGAATTTATACTTAAAGTAACCTTCAAAGTAATTATGAGGCTTTAAGGGCAGGAACTTCTTTTATTTTTTTTGTGGTCGCCCCGGTCAGTGACCACTTCGTACCCTATGGACGCCATCCTTCGTTTTAATTCTTTAATATTGGCTGCCGCCTCTACGCCTGTGCTGATTTTATTGTCGTAAAGCATGTATTTTTTTCTCACTTCCATGGGGGACAGATTCGGCATTACCACATTGGCCCCTGCCATCACGCCCTGTTCCCTTCCATCCGGCTCTATGGTGCCCAGAGCCGTGGTGGCAGGCAGAAGCACATCCGGCAGCATGAGCCGCACAATGGCCAGCAGCAGAAGGGTCTGGCGCAGGGTGCCGGCAGGCCTGTCCTTAAAGGGGGTATCATGATGGGGGATAAAGGGGCCGATTCCCACCATCTCCGGCTGAAGGCCGTGCATAAATTCCAGGTCCTCCGCTATATGGGCCGTGGTCTGATACGGTGAGCCTGCCATGATTCCGCATCCTGTCTGGTAGCCAATGGCCTTCAGGTTATGCAGACATTCCTTCCTGTACTCAGAAGACATCTGAGGCGGATGGAGACTGGCATAATGGCATGGGTTGGCTGTTTCATGGCGAAGCAGATAACGGTCTGCACCCGCATCAAACCAGCGCTTATAGGTATCGTACCCTTTTTCACCCACAGACAGCGTAACCGCACAGTCCGGGTACTGCTTTTTTATGCGCTCCACCAGATACGCAATCTTCTCATCCGTAAACCACGGATCCTCGCCGCCCTGAAGCACAAAGGTCCGAAATCCCAGCCCATAGCCAATGCTGCAGCACTCCATAATCTGCTCCGGTGACAGCCTGTATCGGGAAGCCTTTTGGTTGCTTCTCCTGATACCGCAATAGTAGCAGTCGTTTTTACAATAATTGGTAAACTCCATAAGCCCACGGACATATATCTTGTTCCCGTAATTAGCAAGGGCTGCCTCCCTGGCCTTTCCGTACAGATATGTGTCCTCCTCCCCTATGTTATCCAGCAGGAAACTAAATTCCTCCCTGGAGAGCATATGGGACTTGGCCAGTTTATCCACCAGCGTAATCACCCGCTCCATCATGCACCTCTTTCCATTCTTTCTTTCAGTCCCAAAGGCAGGACACAGGTATACGTCCTGTTCCTTAAGGTTAACGGATACAGCCTGACCTCCACCCCAAACGCCTCATTGAGATGTTCCTCGCTCAGTATCTCATCCGTTGGTCCGAACAGGGTGGTCCCATGGGCGGTGAGCAGCAGGGCTTTCTGGGATATGGATAAAGCGTGTTCCGGATAATGGGTGTTCACAACAGCGGATATATGCTTTTCCCTGCACAGGCGTTCAATGGCCTCCAGCACAATAAGCTGGTTCCTGAAGTCCAGATTGGATTCCGGCTCATCCAACACCAGAATGGACGGATTTGCAGCCAGCGCCCTGGCAATGAGCACCATCTGCAGTTCTCCGCCGCTGATGTGGCTGCAAAGCTTACCCTTAAGATATCCTATTCCAATCTCTTCCATACAGGCCTCTGCTATTTCCCAGTCCCTCTTTTTAGGCTGTCTGAAGGTGCCCAGATGGGCATTTCTTCCTAAAATCACCATCTCCTGCGTGCTGTAGGCAAAGGCCGACGCCTTTGCCTGGGGTACGTACCCTATCTTCTGCCACAGCTGGTTATATGGGATGTCTTTTATGTTGACACCGTCCACAAAGGTGCCTCCTGTGTTCCACTCCAGAAGTCCCAGCATACATTTGAGCAGCGTGGTCTTTCCTGCGCCGTTGGCTCCCAGGACAGACAGCACCTGGGGTTCATCCAGGGAGAAGTTTACATTTTTTAATATACATTCATGGGAGGAATAGCCGAATCCTCCGTCCCTTACCTCAAATATCATAAACGGATACCTCCTGTCTTTCTGAGGAGCAGTATGAAACAGGGCGCTCCTATAAGAGATGTCAATATGGATACAGGTATTTCCGTGGCCATGACCGACCTGGCCGCGGTATCAATCATAAGCATAAACAGGGCTCCCGATGCCATGCTGGCGGGAACCACTGATCGGTTGTCATTTCCGAATATCATGCGCACCATGTGGGGAATGAGAAGTCCTATCCAGCCAATCTGTCCGCACATGGAGACAACAGCCGCAGTCACCATGGCTGCCCCCAGAATCACCAGGCTGCGGATTCTCTTTACCGGAATGCCCAGAGACTTTGCCTCGTCCTCAGGAAGCGACATGGTATTAAGCTTCCATCTCAAAAGGAACAAAAGCAGGCTTCCTGCAAGGATAAAAGGCGCCCCCATAATAAGAGTAGTCCTGGTGGTGGATGCCATGCTTCCCATAAGCCAGTATGTAATGGACGGAAGTACGTCCTGGGGATCCGCCGCATACTTCACCAGAGATACCAGGGCGGAAAACAGGGAGCTGACCACCATGCCTGCCAGTATAACCATCAGCGGAGGAATGGTGCCTCTCACCTGGGCCACGCTCCAGGCCATGAGCACGGCCGCAACTCCTGTAATCATGGCAAGGGTCTGTATGCCGAAGGCCGGAAGACCTAACAGAATGCCAAGGACAGCCCCAAAGGAGGCTCCATTGGCAGCTCCCAATGTATCCGGGGTAGCCAGGGGATTGGCAAATAATCCCTGAAATGCCGCCCCGGCTGCCGCCAGCCCCGCCCCGGACAAAAGGGCCAGTACCACCCTGGGAAAACGGATATTGGATATGACCGTCCTCACCTGTCCCGAAACCTGGACATCCGGGAAGGAACCAGGTATCAGCACAGCCGCCAGCTCCTTGGGAGCAATGGTAAACCGGCCGATTGCCATGGCCGCGGCCGCGGCTGCAAAAATTACTGCCAGGGAACCCAGGGTCCAGTACCGGTTCCAGCTTCGTTTACTTCCATTCATACGTTTATTCCACCCTCATATCATTCCGGCTTTGTGCATTAACGCCTATTTCTTATATCCGGCCGCTGCCTCCCGGCCAGGATGGTACATCCTCTGTACCTGCTCTCCGCTTAAATCCACGCCGTATAGTTCCTTATAATAATCCTTTACCTCCTGGGTCATGTCCACATCCGAAAACAGGTCCGGATATACCTGTTTTGCCATCCACAAAAGCGTCATGGGCGTATCCGTGCTGGGTGTATAACTTCTGTAGGTGCCGAGAGGAAGTTTATATACATTCTTGTCCTGTACCGCCTTTACCGGACTCCAGTCGTCCTGTCCAACCGCATTTTCATAGAGGTCCTCTGGCTGGACCGGGGTAAAGTTAGTGATAAAAATAATATCCGGGTTCCACTCATAGACCTGTTCCATGTTGATAACCGCATTGGAATTCTCAGCCGCCACACCTTCCGCCACATTGCGGCCTCCCACTGCGTCGCACCAGAACTGTCCGAAAAATTTCTTACCCGAGGTCACCATGGTGGTATCACTGTAATTAAACAGGAACAGGATATCCTTCTTCTCCTCATCCTTTAAACCGGACACCTTATTCTGGATATCCTCATATATGTTCTGGCTGTACCGGGAGACCTGCTCCGCCGTATCACCCTTTTCCGGGAAAATCTGACTCAGCAGGCTAATCCACTGGTCGTAAGTCTCTATACTGTCGTAATCCCATTTATTTACAGATACTGCAACTGCCGCAAACCCGGCAGAGCGCAGCGCCTCCCCGATTTCCTTGCTGCCCGCATTGTAAAATACCACATCCGGCTCCAGTTTCATAAGCTCTTCCATGTTGATATCACTGCCGTTCATAAAATCCGTGCTGGCATTCAGGATGTCGGGAAACAGCTCTCCCAGAAGTCCTGTCCTGGCAGCGCTCATGCTGGCCGGCGCCATACCCACGATTTTCTCCCCGGATCCCAGGAACACTGTGATGATGGAGGGAAGGGGAAGGATATCCGTTACCACCACACGGTTCACTTCCCTGGGTATCTCCACCTGGCTGCCCGCATGGTCTGTTATAATAACAGTGCCGCCGGATTGGGATGCGTCTGGTTCCCCGGCGGAGTCTTCCCGGCTTTTGGTTTCCTCTTTCGGTCCCTTTTCCGCCTGCTGCCGGCTGGTGTCTGCGGCCCGGCTTGACGCAGCCGGTGTTTCTGATGCCCCGGCCTGGCAGCCTGTCAGTCCGGCAGCCCCAAGGCACACGCTTAAAATGATTGCTGTTAACTTTTTCATAATACTCTTCCTCTCCTTACAACCCTTTATTTTTGCCCTTTGTGTATTACCTGTATTTATACCTGTTTACCCTTAAATCGGATCATCCGGGGCACACACAAAGGGCCTCATAATACTGTGATACATTCTGCCGGAACATGCTTCATGGGGAAAATCCACAAACACAATATTCCTGTGGGCAGGACACACCTGGCGGTACAGAGGATCCGCCACCACAACCGTACTTTCCGCTATTGCGCGGATAACTTCATCCTCATCCCAGTCAATGATGTCTCCCTCCAGTGCAAGGGCCTTCTCCCCCTCTGTGGGGCAAAGTACGGTTACCTGGTCCGCGCCCCACTCCTCCCGCAGACAGCACCGCAGGGAACCTGCTATGACCTGTTCCCCAATGATAAGAACCTTTCTGCCGGATAAATCCTCAGGCAGACCGGCAAGCCCCAAATCTGGCCGGATGCACGCGTCTGCATCCCATGAGGCCACATACCCGGCACCATCAAACAGGCTTTGGTTTTCACCGGTCCGCGCCGCCTGCCGGATGCATTCTGCCAGACGCCCGGATGTTCTCCTGCCCACAGGTGTTCCCACCACCCAGGGCGTTCCGTACATCTTCTTTAGCTCTGCGGCCGCCGGAAGTCCCACTGCCGATACCACTAGATTTATGTCGGCCAGACCCGCCAGCCGCAGTTCATCCAGGCCGCTTTCCATGGCCCAGCATCCCACGGTCTCCATTCCATGGCTTCTGAGAAAATCCTTTAATCTGGCTGTGTTTCCCGTAAGGGAAAAATCCAGCGGAGAGACTCCCAGTATATTAACTTTCAGGGCTGCCGGCCTGTCCGCCTTAATCCCGGGCGGGCAGAACCGTTTCACAATCCACCTCAGAGCCTCCCCTGCCCCGCGGACATAGGAATGCATTCCATTGGTGGCAATACCAAACGTGGGGATTCCGGTCTTATTTTCAATCATTCTGGCAATCCCCTTAAAGTCAGTTCCCATCATCATGGGAATAGGGGTTCCCCCAATGCATATAAATGCCGGACAAAGATTCAGCGCTGCGTCCACAATATCCCGCACCAGCTTTTCATCGTCCCCCATGACTGCTTCCAGCTCCGACAGGGCTGAGATATACACCATACTGTCCATGGAGTACCACCTTGGCTCATCATGGGTGGTGTAGGTGGAATTGCAGCCTGAGGCATCATGCATCACAGTCATCCCGCCCAGCTCATATAAGGCTGAGCAGATTCCTGATATATCCGCCGCGTATACCGGCAGAATCCGGTTTGTCCGTTTCAACAGCAGCACCCCCATCCCTTTACCTGTATCAGTTTTTCCGTATCCTTTTCTTCCCCGGCAGCTTCTTCCATCATGGCAGCCAGCTCCAGGATACCGCCGTACCCGTACAGTCCTCCGTCCTCCACCATATTTACAAAATGAGAAGTCCCTGTAAAGTAGGCTGCCTTCTGCCCGATTGCCAGCACCTTTCCTCCCGCCTCCCGGCACCATGTCCTGGGCAGAACCGCCATCTTGTGGTATACCGTGGGACAGAGCAGCATCCGGGGACATTGCTTCTTAAGCCAGGCAAAGGTATCCTCTTCTTCCGGCGATATGGTATCCGCATAAATACGTTCCACCCGGAAACCGCATTTGACAAGCAGCTTCGCCATGCCAAAGGGCCTGGAAGATGCCGTATAGTCAATGGCCACAGACCACCCCGCAAGCTCTCCCGCAAGCGTTTCCAGGGCCGTCTCTGCCTTCTGCCATAGCTGATCCATCTCTCCTTCTTTCCATATGGAGTCAAAATCCAGTTCCAGCAAATCCGACAGGCATTTCCAGTGTTCCCTTATCTGTTCCCAGTCATAGCTCACCGGCAGATAGACCCATTCCTGTCCCAGGCGCCCGCAAAGCTCTTTCGCCGCAGGCCTCCCCAGAGGATTTGTCACCAGATTGAGACGGGATGAGGCCATAGTCTCATATTCCCGGAAATCATGGCAGGTACATATATCCTTGATAGAAAATCCTTTTTTTTCCAATATAGTATAAAGTTCCGAGCTTTTCCGCAGAGCCAGGTTATTGCCGATAATATTAACCTGCCGCCTGCACATATCGGCAGGTTTTAAAAGGGAATACAGCTGTTTTCTCATAAAAGGGTCCGGCGGCATTTTAGTCTTTCTCATAATGGGGTTCATCCAGCACTGCACGAATCCCACCTGGGGAAAACGTGTGTTTAACTCCCCGAACACGATTTTCATATCCGTTCCCAGAAAATGATGGATACAGCTTGTAAACAGCAGCAGGGCCTTTGGCAGCGCAGGCAGTCCCTCCAGGATATGGGTCACTCCCTCAATGATGATCTCCTCGCAGTTTCCCTCCAGCACCGAATCCTCATCCACGGATATGGTAGAAAAACGGCTGCTGTCGCCAAGCTCCGCAGCCGACAGTACCACGCCCCGCAGGCAGCTCTGGGCGCATACGAATACCTGATGGCTCTCAGGCAGCAGCATTCCGATATGGACAATGGTCCATCCTCCCCTGGCCGGGGCGCTGTATTCCAATCCGTATGTAAAAGGTGCCAGGCTGTCCACCTGGGACAGGGCAAGGGCCGTATCCTGCCCCGCCGCAGTGTCATGCAGTCTCTTAAGCATAGGCCTTCTTCACCTCTTCCTCCCCGCAGGCCGCTAAAACAGCGTCCGCCATTTTCCTGTACTGCCCGGCCATATCGCTGTCAGGATAAGCTTCCATAACCGTCTTTCCAAGCTCCTCTGCCTCTCCCACCAGAGAACTGTAATCCAGGGAGGCTATGATTTCCGTTTCCATGTCCTCTGCCAGCTCCTCCACCTTCTCCTGTTCCCGCTTCACGCCGCGGCGGTTGAGGAGGATGCCTCCCAGGCTGGCATAACCCCTGGCTTCAAAGGACTTCACCGCCGCGGCTATATTGGCAGCCGCATAGATTGCCATATTTTCTCCGGACGTCACGATAAATACCTTGTCCGCATACCCTTCCCGGATAGGCATGGCAAAGCCTCCGCAGACCACGTCGCCCAACACGTCGTAGATGACCACGTCCGGCTTATAGACCTCAAAGGCATTCCTCTCCTCCAGCGCCTCAAAAGCAGTGATAATCCCGCGGCCGGCACATCCCATGCCCGGGGTAGGACCTCCCGCCTCAGCACAGAGCACACCCCCGCTTCCCTCTGTCACCAGCTCATCAAGTCCCGCCTTATCTCCCCTGGCCCTGATAATATCCAGGATAGAGGTCACTGTATGTCCCTGGTGAAGCTGTATGGTAGAGTCCGCCTTGGGATCGCAGCCTATCTGCATCACCTTATATCCCCGCTCTGAAAGCGCTACTGATAAATTGGATGAAATGGTGGACTTTCCGATTCCGCCTTTTCCGTAAACCGCTATTTTTAACATGTTCTATCCTCCCCCTCTTGTCTTTAAAACACAAAAAACCTCTCTCCGAAATTCAGAGAGAGGATATCATCAGCATACCGAGGCTTCACCAACAGGCACATATGCGCGGTTCATGCCAACCGTGCCTGCATACGGCACACACTGGCAAACCACGCAAAACAGCTCCTGCACAGCCAGGACAGTTCCGCTCTCTCTTTATCTCAGGGTTGCTTCGCATCAGAGAAAGGTTCTATTTAGTTATTACCATCATATTCCAGGCGGAAGGAAAAAGCAAGGGTTAAAAAATTATCTTGTCCTGCGCCTTGTTTGGGCTTTACGAAAGGTCAATGCCCGTGATATCATAACCACAGATAACCCCGGCCCGGGAAAAAGCATGAAACCAGCTGCTGTAAAAGCCTGCCGGGTAGAAAACAATAAGGGAGGACATACTTTATGGAAGACCGTCTGGCTGTCATCAGCTGCATCATCAGCAATCCTGATTCCGTGGCAACGGTAAATGAAAAATTCCACCTTCAGTCCGGTCTGATTATCGCCCGCCTGGGTGTTCCCTGCCGGGATTACGGGGTATCCGTCATCAGCGTGGTCCTGCACGGAACCCAGAACCAAATCAGTTCCTTTGCCGGAGACCTGGGAAAGGTGGACGGTGTAAAGGTAAAATCCATTCAGGTGCCGGTGAACAAGTAAAAGAAAGGGAACAAACCATGGAACATTTGGAATGGCTGCTGTCTCTGGTAGCAAACACCGCAATCATTATTTTTGAATTTATCGGCGTGGGTATCATCATATACTCAGGTCTCACAAGCTTCCTTAAATTTCTCCGCCGGTCCCCGGACACCAAGATTTATCTGGCAAAGGGCCTGGCCATGGGACTGGAATTTAAGATGGGAAGCGAAATCCTGCGCACGGTGGTGGTCCGTGAGTGGAAGGAAATCGGAATCGTGGCCGGAATCATTGCATTAAGGGCCGCCCTTACCTTCCTGATTCACTGGGAAATCAAAGAAGAGGAACGGGCCGAATAAGGTCCGGACACAAATAAGGCCGCGAGAAACAGGGGAATTTTCCTGTTCTCGCGGCCTTCCTGTATCAGGGTGTTGTCATAGTATTTTATATGCGTATTCCGCACATACTTTTCAGAATCTCTTCTGCCTTCCCCATCATCTCAAGGCTGTCCTGGTTCTTATTCCTTCTGTCAATATAGTGGAAGGAAGGCACATCCCCGGGCACCAGTTTCAAATCACCCTTATAGGACCTCACCATGTCCGGAATCTTCTCCACCTGTAGTTTGGCTTTCTGATACATGGTAAGCCTTACCTCCTGGCGGTTAATCACCACCTCCGTCACATAGGCCTGGTGTGCCAGAGCCCTGATGGACGCTATCTTAAGAAGGTTCTCCACACTGCGCGGTATATCCCCAAAGCGGTCCATCAGCTCATCCTGCATATCCATATACTCTTCTTCTGTCTCAATGGCGGAAATACGTTTATAGATATCCAGCTTCTGGTATTCATTCTTGATATAACGTCCCGGAATATATGCGTCAATATCACACTCCACAACGGTATCGTAGGAATCCTCCTCCAAGGTCTCTCCCTTAAGGGCCAGCACGGCCTGATTCAGCATTTTGCAGTACAGATCATACCCCACGGCTTCCATGTGGCCGTGCTGTTCCGCCCCCAGCACATTGCCCGCGCCCCGGATTTCCAGGTCCCGCATGGCAATCTTGATGCCGGATCCCAATTCCGTAAATTCCCGGATGGCCTGGAGGCGCTTCTCAGCCTCCTCCCTCAAAAGCTTATCCCTCTTATACATGAGAAAGGCATAGGAGGTCCTGTTAGAACGCCCCACCCTGCCTCTCAGCTGATACAGCTGGGACAGCCCCATGCGGTCCGCATCATGGATAATCATGGTATTGGCATTGGGTATATCCAGGCCGGTCTCAATGATGGTGGTGGACACCAGCACGTCAATTTCCCCGTTGATAAAATCCGCCATAATCCGCTCCAGCTCATGCTCCCGCATCTGGCCATGGGCAAATGTGACCACAGCATCCGGCACAAGGGCCTGAACACGGCCAGCCACCTCATCAATATCCGTCACACGATTGTATACATAATACACCTGACCGTTTCTTGCCAGCTCGCGGTTGATTGCCTCACGCACCATCTCCTCATTGTATTCCATCACATAGGTCTGAATGGGAGTCCTGTCCACCGGCGGCTCCTCCAGCACACTCATATCGCGTATGCCTGCCAGGCTCATATGAAGGGTCCTGGGAATAGGCGTGGCTGTCAGGGTGAGCACATCCACATTTTCCTTCAGGTGCTTGATCTTTTCCTTATGGGCAACGCCAAACCGCTGCTCCTCGTCAATAATCAGCAGTCCCAGGTCCTTAAACTGCATATCCTTGGACAGGACCCGGTGGGTGCCGATTACAATGTCCACCATTCCCTTGCGCAGGTCCTCCAGGGTCCTTTTCTGTCTGGCCGGCGTGCAGAACCGGCTCAGCATATCCACCCGCACCGGAAAATCCTTCATCCGCTGCACAAATGTATTATAATGCTGCTGGGCCAGAATCGTGGTTGGCACCAGGTACACCACCTGCTTGCTGTCCTGGACAGCCTTAAATGCCGCTCTCAGGGCCACCTCCGTCTTACCGTACCCCACATCACCGCAAATCAGACGGTCCATGATTCTCCTGCTCTCCATATCCTTCTTCACCGCGTCAATGGCATCCATCTGGTCATCCGTCTCATCATAGGGGAACAGTTCCTCAAACTCCCTCTGCCACACCGTATCCGTTCCATACTGGAATCCGGCCTTTTCCTGGCGCGCCGCATAAAGCTTCACCAAATCCTTGGCAATCTCCTGGACAGCCCCACGGACCCTGGTCTTGGTTTTATTCCACTCGGTCCCTCCCAGCTTGTTGAGCTTAGGTTTCTTGGCCTCTGCTCCTGCGTATTTCTGGATGCTCTCCAGAC
>UMET01015226.1_pt1 | contig 21555 bp, 21 predicted proteins | sample 1964821 | NCBI WGS metagenome assembly UMET01 (sample SAMEA4836027, study PRJEB28245) | human gut metagenome | biome: gut microbiome; material: fecal sample | place: Denmark | collected 2008
AGGATAGCATGTATGAACTGTCCGCAAAAAATGACCGACTGATGTTGGGCGGCTGCAAGGCAACTTTGTCCATTTCAATGTCCCCATCCATATAACAAACAATCTGTTCAATGGATTTGTCCCTCAATTCGTCCACTACCCTTTGCAAAATGTGTGCCAGGATACGTTTGTTAGAGAGAATTTTCTTCGCTTTTTTGTCATAGGTGCGTTTTTGTTCTGTGTCCATAATAGTTCCTCCTATTTTCTTATAATTTTCATAAGAAATATGAGAAAAATCAAAATTTAAAAAAGAGACACCATAAAGGCATCTCTTTCAAACATTATCACTTGGAAATCCATTGCTGCCATTTCTTATAATTTTTCCCTCACATCGTCTTCGGATAGGTACCAATCAGAATAATCCCATAAGTTCAGCCACACTAACGTGAAATGTTTCCTCAAACCATTTCCAGATTTCCTCCCGGTGCGTTCCTGCTGCAAATCCATGCCAGGCTTCTTCCAGACACTCTGCCTCTTGGTCCATTGGTACATCTCCAAAGTCTTCCCAGAGCATCTTCACACTGGATTCCAGGTAATAGAGCGTGACGTCTACACCATGGGCATTGGCTGTTTTTTCAATCATATCATACACCAGATCCCAGTCTCCTCCTGCCAGACCGCAGCCCAGGTATCCCGGAAGGGCAAAGGTACAGTGTTTGTTTTCAAACAGCCGGTTCAGACATTTCTGCAGTGCTTCGTAGTTGGTATCCAACTTCTTTCCGGTAGGCACATCCTCTGCAAACAGATTGGCGATAATCTTAGGCTGTCCATTTGTATGGATATGGCAAAGTTGCACATGTCCCAGTAGGATATTTGCTGGATACTGCTTACAGAGAATATAGTATTTGGTAAATGCTTCTTTCGGCAGCAGTTTTTCCTTGATCTGTTTGGCAACACCAGCTCCCATAACACCTTTGCAGTTCACCTGGTGGGCAATGATAAATTCCTTAGCTTCTAACAGATTTCCTTTGACTTCTTTAATCATGATTTATTCCTCCTATTTTAGAAAATTTTCAATAGGAATATGGGCGAAACAGAGAAAAGAGGTTTGAGAACCGCTCTTACAGGTATTGCCCCATGAAGACATCTGTGTCATAAGGCGTAATACCCTCTTCTGGGTCGAATACCACATCTGCTTCTTCCTTAGAGGATACTTCTTCTCCCCTTGCACAGATATGAAGATGAACGAGGTCATACAAAGTAGGCTTTTTCATGTTTACCATGGCATAACAGGTAGCTGTCACCCCATGGAGATTACTTTCTATATTGTTTCCGCCATATTGGTAAGAATATCCTTCAATGGAAAGACTCATATCGCACCAAATCATTTCCTTCGTCACACAGTCGAAGATCACCGGGATTGCAACACAAGAGTTCGAAGCAAGGTCAAACTTTTGCTGTACTGTTTTTGGTTCGAAAATTTCTCCTGTTTCCCCATCCTCCCGTTCCATCCATCCAAACGTGGCATGGGGAAGATTGCAAAAAGGAGTGCTTGTATATGCGTATACCTGATACACCAGATAACGTCCGCCATTTTCTGTGACTGCATTAATATCCGTATCGATAAACTCGCATGCTCCGTCTCCATTGATATCTCCGCCGTTGGTGATATCCCCGGAGTGGTAACTTCCATATGTTTCGGAGCGAAGACATGTGTAGGAAATATATTTCAAACAATTCCAGTCCTCATCAAAAATGGCAGCAGATAAATCCAGGTCAACACGCTCTGAACCGAAGATATCCCGCTTTTCTTCGTTGGTCCACCAAATGAAGGGACGAATGTTTTTGGTTGTCTCCTTTAACTTCAGACGGGAACCTCTGGTAATCGTATGGAGAGCCTTGCTGGCGCTTCTTTGGCTGAAAGGAACTGTATAGTTCTGGAACTCCGGCGAAAGATACACTTTGCCCATAAACTCTCGCACCTGAAAAATAGAAACCAGTGCCTGTTCGCAGATGTTGGATACTTCTTTGCAAATTTCTTCTTTTATAGGTGCCATAGGTATTTCAATAACATGGGAACGTGCAAGACTACCTTTGGGAAACGCAACACGAACATTCTGTTCTTCACTTCGGTACAGGAAATGTTCCCTTACCTGCAGTAATACCGGCACAGATACCTTTTCTGCCACATCCCGAAAGGCAAGCAGAATCTCCTCATGCTGTTCTGATTTTCTCAGTAGTACATCCAGTTTTCTGCCAAACTCCCCAGGGCGCTGTTTTAACAGACGCAAGGCAGTATCATAATCATTTTCAGAAAATGCCTGTTCCAGCCGGCTCTGGAAAGTTTTGATTTTTCCTTTGTTCCTTAATTTATCGAAAGCTTTTGTTGCTCTAGGATAACATTTATACTCCCCAGGATGCAGCCGTTCCCCTATCCGAATCCATTCGTTTTTATACCGAAGCATATCTTCTTCCAGACCGTTACATGATTCCAGTAGTTCCAGCAATAGTCTCCGCTCAGAACGTTTAAAGCTCCGGTAGCGGGTATCACTCTTAAACAGGCTGATATCACCATCAGATAATGCTGTAATTAATCTCAAAATATCCGTTGCTGTCTTGCAAAAGGACTGTAATTCTTTTGCAGAAGCATGAGGACTGTTCTCCAGATACAGTTTTCCCAGTAAAGCGGCATTTTCTTTAAATGGGATTTCCTTTGGTATCGTTACATCCAAATGCTGGAACATCCATGCAAGGTCCTCTTTATCGGTTTTTGACAAGGATGTGGATGACTGGCACAAATTAGCAAAAATGTTCTGCATATCTTGTAAAGAACCAAGTTCCAATACCGTTACTTTTGTCTCTTCAAACAGCGGCAGACGTTCCTCTTTCTCTTCCGTTGGCATCCAAGTACCATTTGTCCAGTAGTGTACAATGGCATTTAGATATAATGCCGCTTCGTCCGCTTCCATAACAGAATGTGGGAAGTTTGGATACATAGGCTGGTATACAACATTTGCACCAATATTGGACTTCAACTCTGCAACAAGCATTTTGTAAAAAGAAAACAACTCTTCTAATGGAAAGGTAAGCAGGCATTTATACAATTTTGGGGAAAAAGTATAACCTAAAGCTTCCACATTCCGCATCATAGTGCAGACATAAGATTCGGTTGCTCCTGTGTTATTTCCGGCTTTTGCAAAAACTTTATTTCTTCTTCGGATTAGAATTTGGTTCACTTTATTTTCCATACGAATCCTCCTTATATTTGAATACTACAATAACAAAATGGGATACTTTTCTGATTTTTAAGCAAGGAAATGAGAAAGAAAAAGAGATACCTTGTTGGCATCTCAGTAATAGCAGGAAATCGATGGCTCTGTTTTTAGCCTTATATTATTCAATATCAGAAGGAAGAACCATCCTAGCCTACATCGAAAGACATGTTTTGCCTTTCTGGAATACAGTATAACACAAATGCAGCAGGAACACAAGTTCTAAATTCAGAAAAACGATGCTCCTCTTATATATGTGAAATATGCAATATAACCACTATTATCAGATAATACATTGACTTTTACAAATAACACAATCAATAAATCCATAACCAGTTCCGAAAATCCGTTCGATTTCGTTAAAAAAGAGACAACCTTCTGTGATTCCACAACATCAGAAGGTCATCTCTCTTTTCGTAATTCTTTGTCGTTTAGACGTTTTCCACATCCTTAATATATCACAGTAAGCCCAGAGCAGCAAGGATTTTCGCTCGACAGATTCTTACATATTTTGCATACTTGACTTTTCCCATATTTTAAGGAATAAGAAAATACAGGAGGAATCAGTATGGAATTTCGAATCACAGACACAGATGTATATGGGGAATGCAAGGAGGACTTTTTCTTCGCATACGAAGGATATGAGAAGGAAGAACAGGTTATCTCTAGTATAGGATATGTCGGATATGAGGATGACCGCATTCCAGAGAAAACGGCGCTTGTCATGCTGGAGGAAAATCAGAATCAGCTGAGAAATCTGCCCAAAGTAACAGAATTGCCAGAACCTTTGAAGAGCCTGGTATTACGTCAGTATGATTCTGAATCTGGTATGCTGTTTCTTGAAAACGATGAGGAATTTTGGGAAGAATATACAGAAAAGGACTTAGAACTTCTGGAGGAACAGATTGAAAAATACGGGGTGGAAATATATATTGATTTGTTCGACACCAGGCGGGACAATATCCCAGAGGATGCAGAAGTGATTACCTGCTATATGGGATTATCTTCCAAATTTAATTTTATGGAAATTCGATAAGAGAACGAGAAAAAGGACGGTGAAGCCGCCCTTTTCCTACTATAAAGATACATTATTTCGTTATGAATTTTTGATTTGACGCTCTATAATGAATACCATTCCATCATAATAAGTAATAGCAAAACCTAAAGTTTCGCTTAACCATTCTTTAAATCCATTTTCGAAATATGTCTTTTGATGTATTCCACCCAGAATACTTCGAATAAATTCCATCCAACATCCTTCAACACCCAAACTTGCATCCTCTGCAACAACAACTGGATTGCCAGTATTTAAACATCCTGGTACAACAAGAAACTGAGTTCTTCCACTGCTATTTCTGTTTACAACAATACAAGCCCTGTTCTCTTTGTAGTTCTTAAATAACTGATAAAAATTTCTAGCATTCTCTTTTCTTTCTTTTTTGGTGGTTCTCTGCATCATTGTTCCTCCTGTTTTTATTTTTATATAGCTTCAATATGGAAAATTTCTGAAAAACATATTATTGTTGAAATTCTGTAAATGAAAAAGGACGGTCATGCCGTCCATTTCTTGTTATTCTGATTTAGTTTTCTGCCAGCAGCTGGAACAAAAGTTATCACTTTCCTTGAATGCAGCTCCGCAGGATGTGCAGAAGTTTCCGGTTAACGGTTTTTCAGTGTCTTCTGTTAATGGCCTTTTCGAACTATTTCCAGGAACTGAGATGATAACGCTCTCAATAGTCTCTTTTTCCTTAACTTCGCAGAAAAACAGGACTTCTAGAATCTTGTTGTTTGCAGTTCTCTCTCCCTGTATCTGTACACTGGCGGTATTACCATTTACACAGGATACTTTTCCACAATTGTTTAGCCAAGGAGCCAATGACTTTAGTCACTTGGGGGAATGGCGTGTTTTTATGCACTTTTGAAAAGTTAGAAAAAATTAGATACGATTATTGTGCTTATTTCTAATATATAGTATAATTATTATACAAGGGAGGTCTATACATGAGCAGTGATTATACCTATAAAAAAGGACTGGTTTATAAAAATCAATATCATGTGATTTGGTGCCCAAAATACCGGCGCCCTGTCCTTATAGGAGAAGTTGAAACCAGGTTAAAAGAAATTTTGTTGGAAGTCGCAAAAGAAATGGACGTTACCATTAAAGCAATGGAAATCATGCCGGACCATGTACATTTGTTTCTGGATTTTGACCCAAGATTAAGCCTCCATGTAGTCGTAAAATCCATGAAAGGACGCTCTGCCAGGGTACTGCGAAGCGAATTCCCTTCTTTAAAAACAAGGCTTCCGAGCCTATGGACAAGAAGTTATTTCATGTGTACCGTTGGGCATGTGAATGAAGATACCATAAAACAATACATTGAAGCCCAGAAACGGCATCAATAGAAAGGAGAAGCTATGCCATCATTCATTTTGGAATTAGAGGTTAGTTACAGCGGAACGTTATTAAAAGAACGGAAACCAGGCACAAAATTAAAAGACCTGGGTATCAAGCATACCTTAGACACAAAAATGAATGTGGCTGTTGCAATCCGAAATACCGTTAAAAAAGAAGCATTGCGCCGTTTACATATCCTGCAGCATGACCGGGAATACCAGGCATTGATGGAAGAATACCGTACCTGTAAAAGGGATGAAGAAGCATTCGCAAAGGTATGTCAGAAACTCAATGCGGTAAAAAGACGTATTGGATTTAGCGAGTATGACTTACATAAGTATGTGCTGTACGCAAAGCATCAATACAGTGACATTTTAGGTGCAGACGAATGCCAGAAATTAGCAACCCAGGCATTCCAGGCGGTGGAAGAAATCTTATATGGGAAATCCCAAAAAGCAAATTTCCTGCCAAGGACCTCAGATTCTTCTGTGGAAGGCAAAAGCCATAAATCGACCTTAAAATACATCGGGGACGCCTGTATTCAGTTTGGAAAAGGGAACCAATATCCATTAATCATAAAAAAGAACGACAATTATGCAATCGAAGCCTTAAAACATAAGGTAAAATATGTGCGTCTGGTACGGCGTACCATCCGGGGGAAACAACGCTATTTTGCACAGCTTGTCCTGGATGGGATTCCGCCAAAAACAAAGAACCTAAACTATGGACGCAAAAACAGCCGGGTTGGTTTAGATGAGGGTGTTTCAACCATTGCGGTTGTCTCAAAAAAGAAGGTTATGTTAAGGGAATTAGCGCCAGGCACTGTTATGGATGAAAAGAAAATCCGGCAGCTAAACCGTGCCATGGACCGCTCCAGACGGGCAACGAACCCAGGCAATTACAACAGTGATGGAACTGTCAAAAAAGGCAAAAAAGTTTGGAAGAAATCTAACCGTTACAGAAAACTAGAGGCAAAACGAAAAGAACTGTACCGCCGCAGCGCCTGGAATCGGCACACTTCCCATCAGGCGTTGGCAAATGAGATCGTCAGCCTTGGTCTTGATATCCGTGTAGAAGAAATGTCCATTTCCGGGCTTTCTAAAAAAGCAAAGAAAACGACCGTAAATAAGAAAAACGGACGTAAACGTTCAAAAAAGCGGTATGGGAAAACCATTATGAGCCGGGCACCTGCTGCCCTGATTGCAGCAATCGACCAAAAACTGTCCTATGTTGGCACGAAAATCAAAAAGGTGGATACCTTTACCGTAAAAGCAAGCCAATATGACCATGTATCCAATACCTGCAACAAGAAACCCTTAAATGAACGCTGGCATACCTTACCAGATGGCACCAAAATCCAGCGTGACCTATATAGTGGCTTTCTGGTCTGCTACACCAAGGATGAGCTGGATCGTGTAGACCGCAAAGCCTGTATCCGTAATTTTAAGCAGTTTCAAAAACTGCATGACCAGGAAATCGCTCATCTAAAGGAACTCGATGACCCAGCTTTGCGTTGGTATATCGCATAAAATATATACCCGTTGGACTGACTATACCAACGTTAAATGGAAACCGAAAGCATACGGCAGGCCGGCAAGTTCCCTGTGTTCTTACTTGACCGAGCCGGCGAAGTGCAGCACCCTGCGTGTTAGGTTCCTGAATTTCTATGCAAACGCATCAGTGATATTAGGTTCGCCCGAAATAGAAATGCGGTTAACTTGTTAAAGTTTTCAAAATAGAACCCCCTGAATTTATTCATGGGGAGTAGTCAGTAGAAAATGTTTTGGGCTTCTGCATGTTGCCATCCAGGGTCATGACGTTGATCTTATTGCCAGATGTGCTGTAATAACTTCCATCACTCATTTGCTGTAATGCAAAAGATTCAGTGTAATCTTCGTACTGTACCAGACTTGATGCCAAATGAACGGAACCTATGGTTATAGCAATCACTATGCACATTATCCACATGCTTACTTCCTCGAGAGATTGCTTGGTAAAAAAAATAGAAAGCCCAATCCTTAAAAGTAACAAAAAATTATAATCATAATACTTTCCTCCTGTTATGTTTTTTATATTCTTAATATGGCAGATTTCCAGAAAATTTTTATTTTTGTGCAAGAAAAAAGCACCCTCTGTGGGATGCTTAGATGTAATTAAGAAGCTGAATTGTCCGTGCTTTATCTGCTCTGCCCTTAGAGTATCGAAGTAAAGTCTGTAATGCTTCGACACGATTTGGATAATCTGCCATCCGGTTCCGGCAGTGATTCAAAAAAGTTGCAATGTACTTTTCCAAATCTTTTTGCATTCCAGAAAAGACAGGCAGCCCTTTCTTTCGCATATCGTTTAAGCATACTGTTACTTCTTCCGCAACTGGCTGGATAGGTACAGCCGCCCGGATGCAGGATTCTAGGTCCTGGATGCATAAGCTGTAGTTTGTCCGCTGATGGAGAGTAGCAGGAACCAGTTCATATAATCCTTGCTCCTGAACAGATTGGATGCAGCGAACCTGCCATACAAAATACGGAATCTCTTTTTCCTTGTAGGTTACTTCAATATACTTTCCATTTGGGAGATACAGGTATGCCTGCGGTTCGCCATGGATACTCTCTTCTGCTCCATAGGATAACTGGTGGTATAACTTCAATAATTTTTCTTTCAAGAATGCTTCTGTCATGATAGTTTCTCCTCTTGTATTTTTTTATTACAAAAGGAATATGGGAGAAAATTATTTTTCGCATCTTGGCAGCTTAATATAAATTTTCGCAAACGGTCTCGGACATTCTTTAGGCTTCGGTTTAAACAAAAGTATGCAGGGAACACCGACCAGAAGAACCAAGATACTGCATTGTCTCAGAAATTTTGTCATGTTAACTTCTCCTTTTTCTTTTAATATGGGAGATTTAGAAAGATTTTGGGAATTAATCCCGAATATATTCCAGCAAATCTTTAATCTGCCTTGCATCGTATTTTCGTTTATCCAATTTTCGAAGAGCCAGTTTTACATCTACAGGATGCCCTGGCAAATCGGTAATATAATCGCACCCAACAATTTTCCTCACATCTTCGAACAAATCTCTTTGCAAGTATTGTCACCTCACCTTCTCACATTCCGTTACCTGGAATATGGGAGGAAGTTCGTAAGAAAAATATAGTATACATCGAACGGGTTTTCGTAACAGGTTCGTGCTTTTTGGGGCAAAAAAGAGATACCATAAAGGCATCTCTTTCGCTGTTGCATTATACATCATGCGCAACTTTCAGAATTTCGTGTAACGGAATACCAAGAAGTTTCGATACGTCTTCTGGCGTACAGCCCTGTAAGGCATGCTTAATCAGCAAGACACGTTCTTTTTCTGCACCTTGTACTAAACCTTGCGCCAGGCCTTTTTTCGTCCTTCTTCAATAAGGAGCTGTTCTCTGGCAAGCAACATATCGTATTCCTCCCTCCACTTTGAACTTTTAGAAGCGTAGTTGAATCTTAGCTTTGCTTTAATTCGCCACCAGAAAGTGATGCCAAAATTTCTTCAGCGGACAAGCCTTTTTTTTGCATTTCTTTGATGAAGAATACCGTATTTTGTTTTTGCTTTTCAGCACCTTGTGCTAGTCCTTGTGCTAAGCCTTCTTTGCGACCTTCGGCAATACCTTCAGTACGACCCTCTTCAATTAGAAGTTGTTCTCTGGCAAGCAGCATGTCGTATTCCTCCCTCCACTTTGAATTTTTGGAAGCGTAGTTGACCTCTTTTCTCAGATCCAGGATGAATGGAGACTTGCTGACTTCTCCATCTCTTAAAAAATCTAAGAACTCTTTGAGTTTCTGATCATTGGTTACGCCCTGGGCATTTACGAAAACCGTATGCCGATCATCCGGTAAGATTAGTCCTTTGTCCTGCTTGCAAATGGTATCGAATTCGTATTTGGCAAAATTTCGGTCAAACAGATCAAAGGTACAGATGAAGATTACATATGTTTTTCGTAGTTTGCTGTATGGCTCCCCTTTGGCAATCTGGCTTTTGTCGATGCAGGAATGATAGTATCTGCTTCTCTTTGGCAGTTCCTTCGTATTAGATGTCTGCATCTCAATGTCATAAATCGTGTGCTTCTCATCCTTAACATACACATCCATGCGGATACTCTTTTCGTCGATGACATCATCGAATACTTTTTGTGACTCGGTATATTCGATTTTGTCGATTCTGACATGGAGAATGATTTCCAACAATTCTTTGCACAGTCGCTTATTCTGCATGACCTTGCAGAATAGGAAATCGTCTGCCAACGTCAGTTCTTCGAAGGGTACTCTCTTTCTTCTAGTATAGCATGAGTTTTGTGTGTTATCCATAGGCTTTTTCTCCTTTTTTGTAATTTTTTATTATTAAAGAAATATGGGAGAAAATGCCATTTTGTATTTTACCTGTAAAAAAGAGACACCGTGAAGGCATCTCTTAATACTGACGGGATAGGATATCCATCTCTTCGTAGCCATCATCATAGTAACCGTCACAATACTCCTCTAATACATTGTCTATTTCGTAATGCGTGCGGTTCCATAACTCTCTCTGTGCTGTGATTGCCTGCTGCGTAAAGCTGCCATTCTTCTTTTTCTTGTTCGCCAACACTTTCAGTTCTTCTTCTGTCATATCCGTATATCTCATATTTTCTTCCTCCTGTTATTAAATCCTCATATTTAATATGGAAAATTTCAGGAACAGAAAAATTGAGAATTGAAATCGAACAAGCTTTCGTAACCAGTAATGTTTTTACAAAAAAAGAGACTCCACTAAGGAATCTCCTTTTAATCGTTGCCGAATCAGAGCATCTTTTACAGGTGATTTTTTATTTTTTATCTGTACGACGTTTTCTCTTAAACACGGCGGCCATGGCAGCAATGGTTGCAGAACCTAGCAGTGTAAGGGAAAGCGTTCCTACCGGTGAGTAATCAGCGGTCTTAGGCGCTTTTTGATTTTTATTTTCGTCTTTGCTTTCACTATTATTTTCGTCTTTGCCTACATGATTCTGGTTATTATTCTCAGAACCGTTTGGTTTCTGCTCTGGTTTTTCCTCTGGCTGCTCTTCCGGGTTCTGTTCTGGATTTTCTTCTGGTTTCTGTTCTGGCTCTTCTGGCTTTTCTTCTGGAACTACATTTTTAACAACTGTAAGCTGTAATGGAGTTTCTTTATATGCCTCTACCTGAAAATCACCAACTGTTTTTAATTCATAGCCTTCCGGTACCCATTCCAAGAGTTCACTATGATGAAAAATTCCGTCACCATCTGCATCAACAAAGTAATCACCACCAGCAATTACATTGCCATTTTCATCAACAAACTGCACTTTTACAATGGATTCTGTCTGTTCTGGTTTTGAATTTTCTACAGCTTTATCATAGTTGTCTTGAGCAATCAGCAGATCCGCGTTTGTTTGTACTGCATATTTTTTCGCATCTTCATATTTTATTTCCAATGCACTGACTTTATCGATATTCGCCTGTTCATTTTTTGCTGCCTGTTCTTTTTCAGCTAAAGATTTTTTATATTCATCAACATAAGCGTTTAAATACAGATATTCTTCATCTGTCATTGGAGTTTCCAACAGACTATCCACTGTAACCCCAGACACAATATCATAATCCTTTTTGGCGCCATCAGCAGCATCTTTGGCTGTTGCACTCAATGCCTCTTTTACCAAAACATCCTGATCAGCTTTTTCAACATTCATTTCCTGTGCTTTCCGATCAGCAACCGCTTTGTCATATTCAGCCTTTGCTTCTCTTAAAGGCGTAATTGCTTCCACTACTGTATCATAATCTTTCTGTGCATTTTCATATGCAGCCTTACTTTCACTATGTTCAGCAGCTTTGGCTTCATAGTCTTTTTGTGCTGCTTCTAATTCTTTATAAAGTTCTTTTACTTTAGCATCTCCCTTCTGGAAGTTCTTTTCAGCTTCTTCTACTGCCTGTTTTGCAGCTTCAAGAACAGCCTTAGCATCATCCAGTGTGGTTTTTGCTGTATCCATAGCATTTTTTTCATTCTGAAGTTTTTCATAAATGCCTGCTAAAATTTGTGCATGATTCGCTTCGGTATCTTTTACAAGTTGTTCTTTTTTCGCAACCTCTTCAATTGCTTTTGTTGCCGCTTCATTTGCTTTGGCTAAAGCATCACGTTTTTCTGCTTCGTTTGCCTTTGCATTTTCTAATGTCTGAATCGCCTGATTTTTTACGTCCTGCGCTTCTTTTAACATCTGATCAGCTTCCTCTACAGAAGGAATTTTTCCATCTGTCTGTCCGGCTAAGGTATCATAGGCATCTTTTGCTTCGTTACGAATCTGTTCTTTCTCTTTTAATACTGCATCCGCTGCATCCGCTTTTTCTTTTGCCTGCTGAAGTTTTTCATTCTGCGCCTGTATACTTTCTTTTAATGCATCTGATTCTTTCTGGGCATTTACAACATCCTGTGTTACTTTATCCAAATTTTTCTGTGCATCCGTAAGGGTCTGATTTTTCTCTTCCAGTTCTTTCGTTAAGGTATTTAATTCTCCTTCTATCGTATTGACTGTCCCCTGCTGTGCTTCTGTTTTGGATGTTGCCGCATCTAAGATTTTTTTTGCTTCGTCAGATTTTTCGGTTGCAATGTTCACTCCTGTAATAGCCTGTGTTAAGGCAATCTTTGCATCATCCAGTGCTTTCTGTGCAGCTTCCTCACCGTTTAACTGTGCATGAAGATCATTATAATATTTCATGAAAAGTTCTTCGTAACGTTCTACGGTAAATACAAAATTTTCTTCACCGTCTCCGGTTACCTCGGTTGTATTGAAAGTCTGGCTGACTGTCGAATAGTGTTTAAATGTACCATCTTCATTCATGACGCGGTCATGAACCGCAATGCCAATGACACTGTAATTGTTAGCAGAATCTCTCAAATTGGTATAATGTCCGACTTTACTTGGGTCTGTTTCTCCCTTATCATACATTTCCTTTTCCGTCCAGTACCATGCATCATAAGCATTTTCTGGAGATTTTAAATCGGACCAGTATAAGTTTTCATCTCCCACTACATGGGAATGATCTCTTATCACACTGGAAATATTTGCTCCTACCTGCGCTGCCGCAATCTGATCTAAAGATACCTTAAAATCACCTGGAAAAGAAGTTTCAATATTGCCATTTGCCTGCTCTTCTCTCAATAACTGCTGGCAGTATTTCATGTATTCGAGTGCTTCCTTCATATTTTCCAAAGAAGTTGCGTCTCTTTCGTCCCCAAACATCCAATACTGTGCATATTTTCCGGAGGAATATTCTTCGATACGGTCAACAGCTTCCTGGCATCCCATTTCTTTAAAAAAGCCCAAAGAACCTTCTGCGATTTTTTCTTTTGCAGTCATAGCATCCTGTTTTGCCTGCTCTAATTTGGCTTCTGCTTCTTTCACAGCCGCTTCAGCATTTTCTTTTTTTGTATTTGCAGTTTTTAAGGATGCCTGAGCAGCATCATATTCACTTTGAACACTAGCCTGTATTTTCTGTAAACGTTCTAACTCTAATTTATTTAAGCGTAAATTTTCTGTAACTTCTTCAATCTTTTTTGTACACTCTGTGACATCAAGAGTTGCCTTAGAAACAGCCTGTTCTGCCTTTTCTTTTTCCGCTTCCAAAGCAGCCAACTGATTCTGTTTCTCCTGATATTTTGCATCCAGTTCATTGAGCGTGTTGGTTTCTGCTGTTACCTGATTCTGCGCTTCTTCTTTTGCTTTGGCAGCAAAATCGTATTCGGACTGTGCATCCGCCAGCACCTTTGCAGCTTCAGCAATCGCAAGCTGTTTATCTGCCTCTGTGATTCCATTTTCTGCATCAACAATAAGATTCTGTGCATATGCAAGTGCTTGTTCAGCAGAAGCAACATTCTGTTTTTTTGATTCCAGGTCTGCATTTGCGGCTTCCAGAGCAGCATGAGCAGCATTCACCTTCTGTTTCGCTTCCTCTAATTCTGGCGTACCATTGCTATAATCATTAAACGCAGCATCAAAAGCAGCCTTTGCTTCTTCATAAGCCTTCTGCAAACCAGGAAGCTGTGCTTCTGCCTGTGATTTTATTGCATTTGCTTCGTCCAGTTCTTTCTGAGCCTGTTCCCGTTCCGCTTCTGTAGCTGTAATTTCATTTTTTAGAGATTCTACTTTCTGCTTTGCCTCTTCCGCATTCTCTGTAGCCGTTTCATACTGTACCTTTGCATTTTCTAAGGCATCCTGCTTTTCTGTTACATCCTGCTCCGTTACCGTGACATTTGCCTGTGCTTCTTCTAACTTTTTATTCGCAGCCTCTTGAAGGGCAATCTGTGCTTCCAAGACTTTCTGCTGTTCTGCTAAAAACGCCTGTGCTTCTTCCTGCGCTTTCACAGCATTTGCATACTGGGTGTTTAAAACATCTAAATTATCTTTAGATTCATTCTGCTTCCGGGAAAGCATTTCTTCTGCAACCGTTTTTGCAGCTTCCACTTTTGCAAGGGCTTCTAATACAATTTGACTTGCTTTTTCTTTTTCTTCTTTCGCAAGATTGAGTTCATCCAATGCAGCCTGTTGTGCAGCTAATGCTTCTTCATTTCTTTTTGTAGCTTCTTCCAATGCTTTTTTTGCCTCTTCTACGGACTGGGGAACGCTTGTCTGTGATTCAGACTGTGCTTTCACCTGAGTTCCTGTTCCCTGTGCCATAACAGTGGAATACGGAGATACAACCGTAGATACCAATGCTGCTGCAGTCGTTGCTTTTACTAATTTCTTGTTCATAATAATCCTCCTAAGTGATTTTGTTTTTGCTGTTATAGTAAGTATATCAAAAGGAAATCTTATTCATTTTTTGTGGCATGGTTATATGTACACTTTCTTGACATGAATTTTTACATTCGTTTTTAGGGGAATGTCGCTGTCCTTTTGACATCCTTATCATACCAAACCAGAAATAGCCTCTGATTTTTGGGCATGAAAAATTGAATATTTTTTAAAATAGTGGTATCTGCAAAAACTCATCTTTTATATCATATCAAAAATGCATTAGAAATTCAATGCATATTACAATCTATAAATAATGTAAATTTATAATCATAATTGTGTTACTTATATCAAGTATATTCATATACTATACTTGATATAGAAATAGAAATGAGGAATAGTGTATGGAAAAATTTGTGATTACGCCAAAAGAAGACAGCACGGTTACCATGACGATCCGGCTTGACCGTGAACTTCAGGAACAGTATAACCAGCTTTCCATCAGGACAAACCGTTCCAGGAATGAGCTGATTTCCATGGCTCTTCGGTATGCGCTTGATAATATGGAACTGAAAGAGTAATGCATTTTAACATGGGCTATTGCAGCCTTTCTAGATTTTCTGTTGCAACAGCCCATAAAAAATTTTAGCTTGCTTACTGAATCACCTGCACCCCGTCTGATTTCAAGTAGCCTTCGTTCCTTTCTATGAGGGCATCCGAAGAATATAACACTCCAGGCTCATTGGTAAATGTCTTCACTTTTGAAAAATCTAATGTTCCATTATCCAGAATCACATCACAGTAAAAAATTCCAATTGCACAGATTTCCCCATCGTTTTGGATATCTTTGCATTCGTAGATACCAAAAAATGTATTAGAAGCATTTGGTATAATTTCCCTTGAAGTCGTAAATGCCAGGTTTTTCAGTCCAGCCGGTTCATAATCGTGCCATACATTACCGTTATCACTCTCGCACTCTTCTGCCATCCAGGTATCTATGTTTGCCTTTATTTCGTTTAACTGCTCATCTGAAAGATCATCAATCGATGACAGGACTTCCGGATATCCCTTTATTTCATAGGTAATGGTAGTTTCTCCCACATAAATTGCTTTGTATGCCTCAAAATCGAAATTACCGATTCCGATTTCAATCACATCTCCATTTCCATAATAGTATTTCTGTTCAGCAGCAGCATCCTGTTTAATAACATAGTTCACTTCTGACAAGACCGAATCCGTAGAAGTATTTTCTAAATGTACTTTTAATCCAGGGCTGTATCCCTCTGCTGTTACTTCCAGGCCTTCAAACAGTTCATCTGTATCAATTTCCCTGTAATCTTCCAGTCCTTTCACCTCTATTGTCATGGACTTCCCTTTTATCCGGTATCCTTTTACTTTTGCATCTTTTGGGTACTCGAAGGTAATTTTTATTTTATCCCCATTTTTAAGATTCTCAGATTTATTCATTTTAGTGTCTACATTGCTGATAATCCAGTCCACAATCATGTAGTTAGAAAACCCGGAAACATCATCGTCTTTATCAGAGGTTTCTAAAATATAGTCCATGATGGCACTATCGTCAAAGTCATCCTTTGCATAACCGTATTTATTTGCCCCTAAAAACTCAACTTCATAAAAATCTTCCAGATTAATGGTATATTTTTTGTTTTTTAACATAGCAACAGCAGCCACGATGACAACCAGCACGCAGACTGCTCCAAGAACCAGCTTCCAGTTCTTTTTTAACACGCCTGTTATGGAATCCAGCTTTTCTTTCCGTGGGAGGTTCATTCTAGCCATATTACCCTGCGGTTCTTCTGAAACATCATCAGAAATTGTTTCCTGTGCATCCACCGTTTTCTCCTGCCCTATTTCTGGTTTCAGGCGTTCCCCGCAATTTGGACAGTAAATGGTATCCTCCGTACATTCTGCCTGGCAATGATTACATTTCTTCATCTTTCGTATCCTCCTTCTCCTCTATCTTTAGTACAATTCTTTGAGGCAGCCGTCACATAGGTATAATGTTTCCCCACCAATGTTCTGTTCGTTGCATTTTTTCATTTCTCCACAGCCGATGCATTCCTGTTTTTTACAGCCTGCTGTTGTGAGCGCCATCATTACCATTATCCCAAGTACCACTAATTTCTTCTTCATCTCTTTTTCCTCCTATGCTCTTGCTTTTAATTCTTTATAAGTTTGTATCATTCCACTTGCCAGTGAGAAGGGCAGTATAATCCATCCGATGAGAATCGATACTGCTAAATGTAAAGCAATGGTCACAAAATTGTAGCCAATGAAATACCTTGAAGTAAAGGCAAAGCCTGCTGGGAAGCCCATAAAGAAGATGCCCATTTGGACAGCCAATTCCCCACCGCTTACTACTGTTCCGATAGAGAAACCGATTGCTGCAAAAAGTATTGTCTTGATTAGTTTTTTCATGATTTTTCTTCCTCCATTTTGTGGTTCTGTATTCTTATACGGATAGCAGATGGAAAAGGTTCATTTTTTAAAAAATTTTTAAAAAAACATTTCTGGACTGCTTTGATACATGCTTTTCTGCCAGTTTTACTGAACTTTTTTTGCTACTCTGTATTCTTATACGAATGGAAAAACAAAAAGGTTCATTATTTTTGAGACTTTTTGTTTTTTACTCAGAAAAAGCCTGGACAGCTTAAAAACTGTTCAGGCTTTGTAAAACAGGAATCGTATTATTGCAATTCTCATTCCTGCATGGACAGAACACGTTAAATTATCCCCTTGGTATCAGAAACCATCTAAGGGTAATATCCCGTTTTGGATAACTTTTAAGGAATCCATCTATTTCAGCAGCGATACCATCATCATAAGTCTCATAAAAGTAAGAATCCACTACGCTGGTCTCACCTTTGGAAGTAAAACTGTAAACATCATATCCGCCCATAGCAGCACCGCCGGAACCTCCATTTAAGATTTCCCCATTTTCGGTGATAATCTGAAAACTCCGGTATCCACCTGCCAGGACATGATGTACATCTTTTCCATCATTTGTCCAGATATCGTAATAACCTGGGTAGTCTGTTTTTTCGATGCCAGGGTCAGAGGTAAACAGGCATTCCTCAAAACCATCTCCATTGATGTCGTATAATGCATAATAAATGGAAGAACCATCTCCTGGTGTTAAAGGCATTCCATGATAAGGATTGAAAATACCACAATCGAAGCTAATATAATCAGCAGCAGGCTCTCCTCCCGAATAATAAATGCTTCCATAGTCATCAATCAACGTCTGGTAAACTGCTAACTGTGGATTTTCCTCCTGTTTCACAGATGTAATCTGGTAACCAAGGCTGTTATCGCTGGATTCCACAATAGCAGTATATTTTTCTTCTCCATTGCTTGGCAGAATATCTGGGTCTATGGAGCTATAGGAGAGTGCGAAGGAGACTTCCAGGATATCTTCCTTTTCTATAATTTCCAGTATGGATGCTGCGTAAGGTCCTAATGTTCCGATTCCACCATAGATTGCGTGTAGCCTACCGGAATCCTCATAAATCAATCCCTGTGTTTCCAGTTCCTGGAGTAATTCCGGGGATATTCCCAGTGCATCAAAAACAGGATCGTATGCAGTAGATGGAAATACAATCTCAGGCTTTGCGGTATCAATTTCAACATTGTTTAACTCCACAATCGGAGTGACTGGTAAATTAGTAGAACTTAATTTCAAGGTAACGATATTCGTGATACTTTTTGCAAAAATATCATTCCATAGTTTTTCTGCATCAATCGGATTTTCTTTGTTAAATTCCGGTGTTATGGTCAGTATATTTTCTAACTGTTTTTTCTTTTCTTCGTTTTCAAACAAAGATATCAGCGAAACCTCTTCCTCTACAGGCTCTTCAGACACGGGGGCTTCAATTGCCGGTTTGGGCTGTTCGGTCTGTTCGTCCTGGTCAAATGCATTAGCTATAGCAAATCCTCCACCTGTCAAAAGAGCAATGCCAGCAATAGCTCCTATGACTTTTGCAGCAACTGCTTTCCCGGCCACACTGGCACCTGACGAAACAGCCTTTACGATTTCTTCCACAGGAACTGTCTCCGGTACAGGAGATACTTCTGGCTGTGCAGCAGGTTCTATGTGAACATCTGCATGTTCTGTCACCGTATCTGATATTGTTTCTGCTGACTGCTCAGTTCCAGTGGCTTTTAAAGACAAATCGGCTGTCATTGTAGATGCGTGAAGAATACTGGAAGGAGAAAGCGCAGACGCTTCGGCTTCCACTTCCTGTGTAAGCAGCCAGATAAAGAATACAACCGGGGACATATTGTACAGTTTGACACCACGTTTCTCCATTGCATAAACCTGGGCAGAAAGATTTTCTTTTCCTTTAAAAAGCCGGCTTTTTACTGTGCCAATGGGAATCTCTAATTTTTCTGCTATTTCCTGGATATCATAATGTGCCAAAAATTTTAGCATAAGACACTGTTTTTGTTTTTCCGGTATCTGTTCCAGAAGCTCACGAATAAGTTTAGAAACTTCATTGCGCTCTATTACAGCATCCGGATTAAATTCAATACGCTCATCTTTAAATTCTACTGCTTTTTTGTCATCCTCATCCATAGTTAAACTCTCCATAGAAATGACGCCAGCATTCTTTTTCCTGCTTGCCCGGTAACGGTCAATACATTTATTCTCAGCGACTTTATGGAACCAGGTTGTAAAGGAAGCAAGTTTTGGATTATATAACCCTATTTTCTTATAGGTATGGATAAAAATATCTTGGACAATATCTTCATGTTCTGATTTTTCTTCCGGAAAAAAACTGTTTACCAGGACAAAGGCAGTTTTGGAAACTCCTTTATAGATAATATCAAAAGCGCTTTCATCACCTTTTTGAAATTTTTGAACTGCCTCTTCCAATTGTTCTTTTGTAATCTCTGCTTTCTCTTCTTTTATATACATCGTTTTATGGCCGCAATACGGACAATAATTAATATTCTCATCTATTTCTTTTCCACAATTCATACAGTACATAACTTTATCCTTCTTCTGTTTTTATATTGGGATTTTTTCCCGCTCATAGGTTATCATTAAAAAAAATTACTGTCAATCATTTAGCAAAAGTCTTGTATGCAATTTCAAGCAATTCTAAGCACACATTCTACTTTTCAAAATCTCGAATGCACAATTAATCTTCTGTACGTATCTTACGGTCTCGGCATCATCCTCATCTGGATGGAAACTTTTCATCAGACGATTTCTCTGCTTTCTTAACTCATCCAGCGTATATCCTTCTTCCAGCATGAAGAGGGATAAGGCTGACACATAGGCTGTATCCGCAGACTGATAATTCCCGGACTGGCGTTGATGCCCGGTATAAGAATCTTCGTATCCATAATATTGCTGTTCTGTACTTTGCTTGCTGCCAGTTCGCTTTGCCTGCTGGTTTTGATAGCCCTTTGCATACTGTTCTTGCTTTTTACGTTCTTTCTCTGCGTTCTTTGCTTCCTGTCTGGACTTGATTTCCTGCTTTCTTACTTCTTTTTCATGCTGTATATATGCCAGTTTCCCTTCCAGTTCGTACTTTGACATTCCCTGGCGCCAGGCATTGCAATAGGTGTAGCCATAAACAAATGGTATGAAAGCAAAAACAAGTACCATACACATAATATTATTCGCAGCATAAATCACTGTCCACATTGTATAAAGAATATAAATTGCTACTATAATCAAAAGAATAACAAATATCATTGCAATTACTTTTGCAATGTCTATCATTCCATTGGCATCTCTTATTGATATTGATGCCAACAAGAAACAGGTAAATAAAAGAAATACCAGATATAACAGGTATCCAGTAATTCATTTTCAACTTATCCATTGCAAAAAATAAAACGGAGCACATAATATGGTTCCTATCCAACCTAAAACTCTCATTATTTTTCCCTCCCTTTTCTGCTGTTCTTTATTCTTATACGGATAGAAAAACAAAAAGGTTCATTATTTTAGAGATTTTTTTGTTTTTTTCGAAAAAAAACCCAAACCTTTCAGATAAGGTTCAGGCTTTTTAAGCTTACATTCCATAAAACGGTTGTCCAACATTTATGTAATGGTAATTTGTACTGATATCATCGGTGCCGTTGCCATCCTGTACGACACCATAGGAAACATCCTGGATGAGGAACTGACAGTTGTTTGTTTGAACCACACCTTCATTCCAAAGTCCAAAGTTGGAATTTTGTCCAATCCCTTTTATAATACATTGGTATTCATCTCCGCTTCCTTCCAGAATGAGCCGTCCTTTGTTTCGTATAACTTTTCCATGAGAATAATGGCTTGTGAATGTCACGCCAGAAGATAATGTTACAGTTCCATAATTACGTAATAAGGTATTCCCCGAGCTGCTGTAATGAAAATTCACTGGACCATGTATTGTAAGCGTACCATGGTTTGTAAGCATATCATCTAAAGATGTTTCTTTTCTGGTGATATTGACCGGAAACTCACTCATAATAGTCAATTGCTTCTCTTTCGGAACCACCAAAGGTTTATCTTCCGTTGAACTTGTCATGACAACAATAGTATCCCCGTTTTTTGCATTCTGTATAGCTTCTCCAACGGTAAGGTAATATTTATCTCCTATCTGGCAGACTCCTGCTGCACGTTCGAGAGTAGCATTTATGTTTACAACTTGGTTTGCAGCAATTACTAAAGTTCCTTTATATGGAAGAAACTGGTCGGCAGTAATCCAGATATCATAAGTGCCTTCTTCTAACTTCGTATCACTCACACTTCCATTTACATCCGTATAAAATGTCCGGACTACAACACCGTCTTTTAGGATTTCCAACTTTGCATTTGCTACTTTACTTCCATTTGCCCCATTCACAACAAAAACGGAATAATCTCCATATTCCAATGGTTTCTCGTCTGGAGGATTCGGATTTTCCGGAACTTCTGGTTCTGTTGGAGGCTCCGGTTCCTGCGGTGTTTCTGGGTCTGTAGGAGGTATATCTGGCTCTTGTGGTGTTTCTGGCTCCGTAGGTACATCTGGTTCTGTCGGTACATCTGGTTCTGTCGGTACATCTGGTTCTGTCGGTATATCCGGTTCCTGCGGAACATCCGGCTCTACTGGAACATCTGGTTCTTGTGGAATATCTGGTTCTTGTGGAATATCTGGT
>UMET01005257.1_pt1 | contig 21182 bp, 19 predicted proteins | sample 1964821 | NCBI WGS metagenome assembly UMET01 (sample SAMEA4836027, study PRJEB28245) | human gut metagenome | biome: gut microbiome; material: fecal sample | place: Denmark | collected 2008
AGACATACTTGCAAGGCGTAAGGAAATTATAGAAAAATATAATGAAGGACTAAAAAATCTTCCGGTAAGTGTGTTGGAACATTTTGGAAATGATTTTGCGTCAAGTGGTCATTTGTATCTTGTCAGAGTACACGATAAAACAAGAGAAGAGTGCAATAAGATCATTGAGAAGATGGCTGAGTATGGCATTGCGACAAATGTTCACTATAAGCCACTTCCGTTGTTATCCGCATATAAAAATCAGGGCTTTAATATTAAGGATTACCCAAATGCCTATGCGATGTTTGAAAATGAAATCACATTGCCGCTTCATACGAAGTTGACAGATGAAGAAATTGATTATATCATTGATTCTTTCGTAAAATGTGTAGAATAGGAATTAAGTAGTTATGAAAAAGTGGGAGGAACTTCCAGAAAAATTACAAATTGAAGAAGTGAGAGAATACTATGATGCGTTACAACTGCACAGGGGTGGGTTGTTGGCAAAGAGGATTTTTGATATAATAGTTTCTGGCGTATTGCTTGTACTCGCATCACCGATATTGCTTGTGCTAAGTATTTTGATAAAGCTAGATTCTCCGGGACCAGTTATGTTCCGCCAAGTTCGAGTTACAACTTATGGTAAAGAGTTTCGCATATTTAAATTTCGGACAATGGTGAATCATGCGGATAAAATGGGAAGTCAGGTAACTACCAAAGGAGATGCGCGTGTTACAAGGATGGGGAAACTTCTTCGGGGCTGCCGATTGGATGAGTTGCCTCAACTTTTAAATATTTTAAAAGGTGAGATGACTTTTGTTGGCACAAGACCTGAAGTGCCTAAATATGTTCAGCATTATACAAATGAAATGAAAGCAACGTTGCTGTTGCCAGCCGGGGTGACATCTAGAGCCAGTATAGAATATAAAGATGAAGAACGTTTACTGGAAAATGCAGAAAATGCAGATGAAGTATATGTTCAGCAGGTACTACCGGAAAAAATGGAATATAATCTGGAAGCAATTAAAAACTTCAGTTTCTTTGAAGATATTAAAACAATGTTTGCCACAGTGGCAGCGGTAATCAGATAGTTGGGAGTTAGAACCATGAATATATGGATTGTGAACCATTATGCAATTCCGCCAAGCATGGGGGGATTGGTTAGACACTATTATTTTTCAAAATATTTGCAGAAAAAAGGGCATAATGTAAAGATTTTTACGTCGAGTAAAATTCATAACACAGATATTAATATGATCCAAGATAGGTCGCTTTATAAGGAACAGATGATGGACGGTGTTGAGTATACATTTGTCAGAAGCAGAGATTATAAAGGAAATGGATTAGATAGAATATGGAATTTGATTGATCTTCCGTTTAAGATGTGGGAGACTATGAAAGTGTTCTATAAGCAAAAAAAACCAGATGTAATTTACGCTTCGTCTCCAGATTTATTTGTGGCATTTTTTGCATTGCTGTTTGGGAAAAAATACAAAATCCCAGTGGTAGTAGAGGTTAGAGATTTATGGCCGGAGTCTATAGTTGCATATAATAAAATATCTTCTGGGAATATAATTATATTTATTCTTTATAGGCTGGAAAAGTGGATCTACACTAAAGCAGATAGAATAATATTTACAATGCAAGGAGGACAAGATTATATCCGCGAGAAAAGATGGGATCATATTGTTGATATGAAAAAGATATTTAATATTAACAATGGATTAGATCTCGAAGAGTATGAAAAGAATAAAAATATGTACACTTCTCCAGTAGAATTACTTGATGATACTGACTGTTTTAAGGTGGTTTATGTTGGCTCGATACGCAAAGCGAATGGTGTGGGGAAAATATTAGATATAGCTAAATCGTTAGAAGATAGAGGCTTTGGAAACATCCATTTTTTAATTTGGGGCGAAGGTAGTGAAAAGGAGTATTTAGAAAAACAATGTACGGAAAAGAATATTATGAATGTACATTTTTATGGAAAGGTTGATAAAAAGTATATTCCTGATATTTTGAGTAGAGGAGATATTAACTTCATGCATGGAATAACCACTCCTATTATGAGGTATGGGTGTAGTCCTAATAAGTTATTTGATTATATAGGAAGTGGGAAACCAATTGTTTCAGATTTGGCGGCGAATTATGACTTGATTAAAGAACATGAGTTGGGGATTTCTGTGAAAAATCCTACAGTAAAGAACATGGTGGAAGCGTTTGTTGAAATTACAAGAGATTATGATAAATATTCAGAACTTGCAGATAGTAACTCTAAGAAACTTATGAGGGAATATGATTATCAGTCGCTTTCCGAAAGGTTAGAAAAAGTATTAGATTTTTGAGGTGGAACAATGAATTTTACAATAGCAGAATATAAAGATATGGTAAAACTTATTCAAAAAAAAGGATATGATATCTGTAACTATCATAACTATTTAAAAAGTGATAAGTTTGTTATAATGCGACACGATGTAGACTTTGATTTGCGCAAAGCAGCCAAGTTGGCGAAAATAGAACAAGAATTAGGTGTTAAGTCTGTATATTTTGTCCTTTTAAGCAGTGATTTTTATAATGTATTATCTGCTTATAATTTTAATTGCATTAAAGAAATTATTGATTGTGGACATGAAGTGGGTCTTCATTTTGATGAGGTTAAATATCAAGGGTTAGACATGAAACAAATAAAAAAAATGATTTATGAGGAAGTGAAAATTCTTGAAGATATCATTGGGCAAAGGGTTGAAACAGTATCCATGCATAGACCATCAAAACAGATGTTGGAATCAGAATTAGACTTAGACTATGTTGTTAATACATATGGAAAGGTTTTCTTTAAAGATATTAAGTATTTGTCTGATGCTAGGATGAATTGGCGTGAAGATGTGTTTGAAACAATAGAAAATGAGAAATTCAATAAAATTCAGTTGCTAACACATCCTTTCTGGTATACAGAAAAAGAATTAACAATTACAGATAAAGTAAAAAAATTCGTGTTGAGAGCTATAGAAGAGCGATACAAAGAGTTAAGTTTTAACCTAAGAGATATAGAAAGTATATTACCTAGAGAGGAGATATATGGAATTAAAAAATCAAAAAATTAGAGAGTTTTTAGAAGATACAAAAATTGAATTCATTTACAAAGGAAAGGAAGAACTTAGCGTAAAAGGTTTTTCATCTTTTCAAAAATTAAAAGATAATAGTCTTACATGGTTAAAAGTTGTTTCGCAAGAAAGTTTAAAAGCTATTTCTGGGAAAACAAATATGTTGGTAGTTTGTAAAGAGGAATCAATATGTCGACAGTATCCAGATATAAATTATATCTTTTGTAACCATCCTAAAGCAGTTTTTTTTAATATATTATCTGAATTTTTCCAAAAAGATACAAAGCCAGAGATTGCTACTACAGCAGTTGTTGAATCAAATAATATAGGAAAAAATTGTTCGATAGGTCATCATAGCTATATAGGTCCAGATGTTATATTAAAAGATAACGTTTGTATAGGAAATAATGTTGTTATAAGAAATAGTGTTTATATTGGGAAGAATACTATCATAGGGTCAGGTTGCGTTATTGGCGAGGATGGCTTTGGATTTTATAAAGACTTAGAAGGAGTTAGTATTAGAGTCCCTCATTTTGGAGGCGTGGAAATAGGAGAGAATGTAGAAATTGGTTCTAATACTTGTATTGATAGAGGCACTTTAGATAATACTGTGATTGGTGATTATGTTAAAATTGACAATTTGTGTCATATTGCACATAATGTGCAAATAGGAAAGAAAAGTAAAATTATTGCATTGTCATTATTAGCAGGAAGTAGCCAAATAGGTGAATCTGTCTATGTAGCACCAGGCACGTTGGTAAAGAATCAGATTAAAGTTGGAAAGAATAGTGTAATAGGTATGGGCTCAATGGTGTTAAAAGATGTAGAAGAAGGCAAAGTATTAGTAGGAGCTCCGGCAAAGATATTGAGAGATATAACAGAGGAGGATTTTAATTTATGATAATAAAAACTGTTACAGTTCTTGGTGCCAATGGTACAATGGGTAAAAACGTATCTGCAATATTTGCATCTTTTGGAAATGCAAATGTATATATGGTGAGCAGAAGTATGGAGCAATCTCAAAAAGCTGTCGAAGAAGCTTCTATGCTTGTAAAAGCTGACAGTATTCGAAAGAGATTAATCCCAATTACTTATGATGCTTTATCGGAAGCAGTTGAAAAATCAGATTTAGTATTTGAAAGTGTAGCAGAAAATATTGAAATTAAAAAAGGTATAAATTCTTCTGTAGAGAAATATTTGAGTGAAACAGCATTACTTTGTACAGGCACCTCCGGTTTATCTATAGATGATCTGGCTAAAGAGCTGAGTGAGTCTGTGAAAAAAAGATACATGGGAGTACATTTTTTTAATCCTCCATATAGTATGCCGCTTTGTGAAGTGATTCCAAACAAGTCAACTGATGTCAATACAAAAATGGAGTTAAAGCAATATTTAGAGAAAATTCTTTTTCGAACAGTTGTAGAAGTGAAAGACGAAGCAGCTTTTTTAGGGAATAGAATTGGATTCTTTTTTATAAATGAAGCGCTACAATATGCTGAAAAATATGAAGATAGAGGTGGAGTTGATTATATTGATGCAATATTGGGAGCTTACACAGGAAGAAGTATGCCACCAATATTAACAGCTGATTTTGTTGGGCTAGATATTCATGAAGCGATTGTAGATAATGTGTATAGCCATAGCAATGATTGTTCAAAAGAAAGCTTTGTATTACCAGTTTTTGTTAAGAAACTCATTGAAAAAGGTGCTTTGGGTAAGAAAACTAGAAGTGGACTATATAAAACGTTATACGATGAAAATGGGAAAAAGAATACGCTTGTTTATGATATAAAGACAGGAGAATATAGAGAACTACGTTTATATGATATTCCATTTAAAAAGAAAGTTATATCATTATTGCGAGAAGGGGCATATAAAGAGGCAATAGATGTACTTTGTGAATCGCAATCAGAGGAAGCTAAAATCGTTAGAGATTTTATGTCCAGATATGTGGTTTATTCATTAAATGTGGCACGGGAAATTTCAACAGATAAGCATGCAGCAGACCATGTAATGGCAACTGGATTCAATTGGATTCCACCGTTTGCGGTTATTGAAGCTATGGGCGGGAAAGACAGGATGTATGAAATTATAAAGAATGCGGATATGCATAATTTAGAACTTGATTTCAAGCATATAAAAGAATTAATAGAGCAAGCTGATAAATCATTATATGATTTTCGTAAGTTTTTGAAAGCAAAATAGGAGATATTATGAAAAATAGAGTATATGTTATTGGTGGCGCACAAACGGACTATGAAAGAAATTGGCAAAAAGAAGGGAAAAATGAAATAGCTTTATTACGAGAAGTGATAGATGATGCTCTTGAAAAAGTAGGACTTTCTTATGAAGATATTAAAGAGTTAAATCAGCAGAATAAGATTGCTTGTTGTATAGGTAATTTTATAGGAGAGTTATATATTGATCAGGGACATTTAGGAGCCTTGCTTACAGAAGTTAATGAGGCGTTTTATGGGGTACCTTCTGCGAGATACGAAGCAGCGTGTGCTTCAGGTTCAGTTGCTATTGAAGCAGGAATGAATAAAATTGCATCAGGAGAATATGATATTGTTCTTGTTCTTGGATGGGAATTAATGAAAACAGTTGATGCAAAAACATGTGGTGATTATTTAGGCCGTGCAGCTTATTATAAATATGAGGCTCAGAATGTTGAATATCCATTTCCAAAATTGTTCGGTAGATTAGCAGATGAAATATTAAACAAATATTCTTTGGATAAAGATGAATTTTTATTGTCTTTGGCTAAAATCGCAAATAAAAACTATAAAAATGCAAAAAGAAATCCTTTCGCACAAACAAGAAAATGGTTTATGGACGAAATACAGGCGAATCATAGAGGAAGTGCGACAAATGCAATTGTAGGTGGATTACTTGGAACCTCAGACTGTTCTCAGATTACAGATGGAGCAGCAGCTGTTTTTTTGGCAAATGAAGAGTTTGTAAAAAGTAAAAAGAGTCTTAAGGGAAAAGAATATCCTTATATTAAAGGTTTTGGACACAGAGTTGCACCTATGAGATTTGATAAGAAGATAGAGGAAAGCTGTAAGAATGAATATATTTTACCATGGACAAGACAAGCGGTGCTAGATGCCTATCGGCGTTCAGGGTGTACAGTGGAAGATATGGATGTATTTGAAACGCATGATTGTTTTACTTCTAGTGAATATGCTGCAATTTCATGTTTTGGAATAACCAAACCAGGAAAAGAATTTGAAGCGATTGAAAGTGGTATGATAGATTTTGAAGGACGGTATCCAATTAATCCAAGTGGTGGGCTGATTGGGTGCGGTCATCCAGTGGGAGCAAGTGGTGTTCGTATGATGTTGGATCTATACAAGCAAGTAACTAATGATGCTGGTCTATATCAGGTGAAAGAGGCACGAAATGGAATGATGTTAAACATAGGTGGTTCAGCAACAACAAATTACGTCTATATATTGGGTAAGTAAAGTTTAAAATCCTTTTGGAGGGGAAATATAATGAAAAAAATTTGTCATATGACAAGTGCGCATTCCAGTAAAGATATTAGAATTTTTTATAAAGAATGCACAACTTTAGCAAAAGCAAATTATCAGGTTGTTTTGCTTTGTCAAGGTTCAGATTATCAAGAAAATGGGGTTCAAATAAAAGGAACTGGGAAATATTATTCTTCTAGAATAAAAAGGATGTTATTTGCGGGGCGAGATGTATATAGAAAAGCGCTTGAAGAAAATGCTGATTTATATCATTTTCATGATCCGGAGTTATTGCCTTATGGATTAAAGTTGAAAAAAAAAGGAAAACGAGTAATATATGATAGTCATGAGGATGTTCCACGACAAATATTAGCGAAGACCTGGATTCCAATCGGAATTAGAAATTTTGTTTCGAAAGTTTTTGAAAAATATGAAAAAAGAGTGGCGAAAAAGTTAGATGGAGTGGTTTGTGCAACGAATTATATCCAGGACATTTTTATTAATACAGGATGTAAGAATGTCGTAGACGTGAAGAATTATCCTTTGCTTGATGATATAGAATGTTTGGTAGACAATTATGAATCAAGAGAGAACATAATCTGCTATGCAGGAGGTGTAACTGAGCAAAGGGGGATTACAACATTAGTTGATTCCATAGAAAACTTAGATATAAACTTGCAAATTGCAGGTGATATATCATCAGAATATCGAGAAGAGCTTCAAAAGCATATCGGATGGGAAAAAGTTAGTTGTTTGGGTTTTTTAGACCGAAAAGGAATTAGTACTCTTTATAATCGAAGTAGAATTGGAATGGTTGTCTTAAAAGATACACCTAATCATAGACATGCACTTCCAATTAAAATGTTTGAATATATGGCGGCAGGTCTTCCAGTTATAGCTTCGGATTTTTCGGCATGGAAGTCGATTATTGAAGAAGAAAAATGTGGTTTGTGCGTAAATCCCAATAATTGTAAAGAAGTCGAAAATGCTATAGCTTATTTAATAGAAAATGAAAAAAGCGCTAAAGTAATGGGGGAAAATGGAAGAAAAGCTGTTTGTGCTAAATATTCATGGAATCGAGAGGCAAAAAAATTAGTTGAGTTTTATCAAGAAGTTGTATAAGTTATGAGGAGAGCAAATTGACATGGAAAAAAGAGTGTGTAAAAGATGTGTAATGGATAACGTGGGCGATTCAACAATTGTTTTTGATGTTAATGGAATCTGCAATTACTGTATAGCAGCAGAAGAAGCAAATAAACAATGCTATTTTCCAGATGAGAGAGGAAAAGCAAAATTAGATGAGCTTGTATCTTCTATAAAAAAAGAACGAAAAAATGAAAAATATGATTGTATGATTGGGCTTTCGGGAGGATTGGATTCTTCTTATCTGGCGTATGTTGGATATAAGTATGGATTGCGAATGTTAGCAGTTCATATTGATGATGGGTTTGATACAGAAGTTACAAAACGCAATATTAAAAATATAGCGGATAAGTTCAAGATAGATTTAATTGTTGAAAAACCTAATGAAGCAATGTTTGCAGATGTGACAAAAGCATTTATAAGAGCAGGAGTTCCTAATATTGCAATCCCACAAGACAATGTGTTGTTCGCTACGTTATATAAATATGCTAAAAAAAATAATATAAACTATTTTTTGTCAGGAAGTAATTTTGCACTAGAATCAATTTTACAAAAGGGTAATACGTACGATGCTTCAGATAAAGTTCATATTAAGGATATTCAGAAAAAATACGGGGACTTAAAATCTATAAAAGAATTACCTTTAATTTCTATTTTTGATAAACGTATCAAGTATCACTATTTTTATAAGATCCACACATTAAAGCCACTGAACTATATTAAATATGAGGCGGATAAAGCCTTGCATGAATTAGAAAAGGCTTGTGGATTTGAATATTATGGTGATAAGCATTGTGAATCTATTTTCACTAGATTTATGCAACGATATTATTTGCCTGAGAAATTTGAGGTGGATAAAAGAAAATCTCACTATTCGAGTATGATTCTTACAGGACAAATGACCCGAGAAGAAGCGCTAAAGAAGTTAGAAGAACCGTTATACACAGAAGAAAATTTGGAGAAAGACATCGAATATATTATACAAAAACTAGGTATGACAAGAGATGAATTTGATTCGTTAATGAAACAAGAACCAAGAAATCATGATTGTTTTAAGAAATCAAGTTTTAATAAAATAGTACATTTTATTTTGAAATTTAGAAAGTACTAATGAGTGGAAGGAAGAATTTTGTGAAAAATATAAAAATATTAGTCATAAACCCGTATGACAATATACAAAGCTATGAGCATAGACCTATGCAAGAAGCACAATATTTTAAAAAGTTAGGTTGTGAAGTTGAAACTTTAGTTTTAGAGCGAAAGATAATAGGGAAAGGAGTAGAAAAAAATGAAATAGAAGGTATTTCTGTGAAACATTTTTTGTCAAAATCCCCTAAAATGGTTTCGTTAATGCAAAAGAACAAACTGTTTCAAAAACTATGTTTATTATTTTATGGAAAGTGTTTTTTTGATTTTATTAGATGGTTAGGTAAAGAAATTGGAAATAACTCCGATGATTTTATTATAGCACATAATTTAGAAATGGCTTTTGCAGCTTGTGTCGTAAATAAATTTCGTGCTAATAAAATTGTTTTTGTTATGAGAGAATTGTATGAAGGCCAGTCCTCCAATAAAATTAAAGGGTTTGTAATTTCCAAAATAAGCCATTGGGTTCAAAACAATAGTTATGCATTGGTTCAGGTTGTTCCAGCACAAAAGAGAGAGACCAAGGAAAAAAACAGAAAAAAAATATATTATATACCTAATTATCCGGAATCTTCTAATTATGCAGGTGTTGAAAATACATTGTCTGACGAAATAAGAATTAATTATATAGGTTGTGTTAGGGATGTGAAGTCTATAAAAATGCTTATGGATGCTGCAAAAGATATAAAGGGGATAAAAATAGGGATACATGGAATTGGAGAAGCATATGAATATTTAAAGAGTATTGAAGAAAATTATGAAAATGTTGAAATAACGGGATATTATGATTATAAGACAGAAACAAATAAGCTCTTTAGCAATTCTGACATTATTTATTGTGCTTATAATATTGACATTCCTAATTGGAAAATTGGATATCCAATTAAATTGTATGAGGCTATTGAGTCTGGAATTCCAACTCTATTGTGTGAAGGCATGGCGCCCGCAAAACTTGTGAAAAAATATGATTGCGGTTTTGTTTTTGAATATGAAGTAGAGAAGTTACATCAAATGTTACTGCAAATACAGGAGCATAGAGACATATTGGAAGAAAAAAAGAAGAATGTGTTGAAACTTAAAGGACAATACATTTGGGAAAATGTTGTGTCGGAATACGAGAAGATAATTGAAGGATGATGTCGGATTTATGACAAAAACTATAAAAATGAATAAAGATGTAACAAAAACAATATATTTATTTATTGTCATGCTTATATACAAATTATCATTGGAACTTGGTTTTTGGTATTTGTTGCAAAATGTATACCGTAATTCTAATGTGTACAGGTTTCAATTTGATTTAAGTAAGTTTATATTAGGATTAGCTTGGACAATAGTTTTGTTTTTCTTGATCAATCATAAAGAAAGAAAGCCCTCTGCTTTTTTTATGGAGCTTCAATTTGTGATAGCAATTGTTCCTATTACGGTAATTTTTGCCTTTAGTGATGAAAATATATTATACTATAATGCAATTTGTGTTTCTTTTGCTGTTTGTGAAATTCTTATTTTGTTATCTGAAAAAGTTGTATGGCCACAAATTAATATTGTAACAAGACTGTTGGTTGTCGTATTCTATATCATTACTGTAATCGTATATTTGGATATTATTATAGAAAATGGAATGTTTACATTAGATGCATTTAACATATATAATGTCTATGAAATTAGATCAAATTTTAAGTTGAATAAATATATAGGCTATATGTTTGACTGGCAATATGTAATAATTACACCTTTTTTTATTATAAGAGCTATAAAAAGAAGAAAGTATTTTTCGGGGTTAATTTTTGTTGTTTTACAATTATTGGCATATTTGTATGCTGCCCAAAAGACGATTTTATTTATCATTCCATTAGTTATAGGATTAGGGATAGTATCTGAATGGAAAGGTTTTCAAAATATCATATATTCAGCACTTACATTTGGGATAGTGCTTATTTCCATAGGAAGTCGGTTTTCAGAGGTAATATATAAAGTTTATGATTTGATTGTACGACGGGTATTTTTGTTACCGGCGAATTTAAAATTTATATATTATGATTTCTTTTCTGAAAATTCTAAGATAGGGTTAGCAGGAACTCTATGGGGGAAATTTTTAGATATAGAACATCCATATAAAGAGAGGATAGGTATTATTATTTCAAAAGAATATTTTAACAAACCAGAAATGAATTCTAATACAGGATTTTTGGCGGAAGGATATTATCGTTTTGACTTGTTTGGAATTATTTTGGTATTAGTTTTATTTGCGATTATATTAATTTTGTTAGATAATTTTGCAGAATTAAACGGATATTCATTTGCTGTAAGTGTAGGTTTTTTTCCTATATTTTTGTTAAATGATGGTGGATTAATAGATCCCTTGATTTTTGGACACTTTACAATCTTGGTTTTATTATGTATATTTTATAATGGAGAATATGATTTTAAAAACAATAAAATACATATAAAGAAAAGGAGAAAATGATGAAACAAGAGTTATTAAAAAAAATTGAAACTAAAACAATTACAGTAGGAGTAGTAGGTTTAGGTTACGTAGGTCTTCCACTCGCTGTTGAAAAAGCAAAAGCAGGTTTCAAAACAATTGGTTTTGATGTGCAGGATGAAAAAGTTAAGCTTGTGAATGAAGGACATAATTACATTGGTGATGTTGTAGATAATGACCTAAAAGAGTTGGTTAATGATGGAATGTTGACAGCTACCACAGATTTTAGTTTTGTTAAGGATGTTGATTTTATTGCAATCTGTGTTCCAACACCACTTGATACTCATCAGCAGCCGGATATCAGTTATGTGAAATCATCTACAGAGGAGATTTCTAAATATCTTACGAAAAGAACGATGGTAGTGTTAGAGTCTACTACATATCCGGGAACAACTGAAGAATTGATTAAACCAATTTTAGAAGAAGGTTCAGGCCTGAAATGTGGAGAAGATTTCTACCTTGGATTCTCGCCAGAACGTGTAGATCCAGGTAACTTGATTTATAAAACTAAGAACACACCGAAAGTTGTAGGTGCTATTGGGAAAGATGCAACAGAAGTAATTGCAACGATGTACCGTGCAGTTCTTGAAGGAGATGTGTATGAAGTATCCTCACCGGCAATTGCTGAGATGGAGAAGATTCTTGAAAACACATATAGAAATATTAACATTGGTCTTGTCAACGAATTGACAATGCTTTGTAACAAGTTGGGAATCAGTATGTGGGAAGTTGTAGATGCTGCTAAAACCAAACCTTATGGTTTTCAGGCGTTTTATCCAGGTCCGGGACTTGGCGGGCATTGTATACCATTAGATCCTTATTATTTATCATGGAAAGCAAGAGAATATGGTTTCCACACATCAATGATTGAGAGTTCAATGATGATCAATGATCAGATGCCGGAATACTGTGTAGAGCGTGCAAGTAAAATATTAAATCGTCATGCTAAGGCAATGAACGGGGCGAAAGTACTTGTTGTAGGTGTCGCCTACAAACAAGATATCGATGATTACCGCGAAAGCCCAGCTCTTCGTGTAATAGAGGTATTAAACCGAGAGCAGGCCAATGTTGATTTCTATGATCCATGGATTGATGAATACAAATATAAAGGAGAAAAGCATCAGGGAATTAAAGAAATCAGCCCGGAAATTGTTGCAGATTATGATCTGATTATGATTACAGCGGCACATACAAATGTCGATTACGACATGATTCAGAAAAATGCAGTAGCAATCTTTGATACAAAAAATGTTATGAAGAGTATCGAAAATCGCGAAAATATCGAAGTTTTATAGGAGGTATAAAAATGAAGTATGCACTTGTGGGATGTGGAAGAATTGCAACAAATCATGTAAAGGCAGTATTAAATAACAATTTGGAATTTGTAGCTGTGTGTGATGTGATTCCGGAACATATGGAAGAACTGCTGGCGAAACATGATCTTCAAAATGATACAAGCATTAAGCGCTATACGGACTACAAGAAGATGATTGAAGAAAATGAGATTGAGTTGGTAGGTATTGCTACAGAAAGTGGTCTTCACGCAGAAATTGCATTGTATTGTATTGATCATGGAATTAATCTTATTATTGAAAAACCAATGGCTATGAGCATGCAGGACGCTACAGAGATTATCAAACGCTCTGAAGAAAAGGGTGTGAAAGTATCTGCTTGTCATCAGAATCGATTTAATGTAGCCGTACAGGAGATGAGGAAGGCATTAGAAGCAGGACGTTTCGGAAAACTTTCCCATGGCTCTATTCACGTAAGATGGAATAGAAATCAAGGCTACTATACACAGGCACCTTGGAGAGGAACCTGGGCGCAGGATGGTGGTGCTCTTATGAATCAGTGTATTCATGGAATTGATCTTTTGCGCTGGATGATGGGAAATGAAATTGATGAAGTTTATGGTGTTACCAGACAGCAGTTCCATGATTACCTGGAAGCTGAAGATATCGGAATGGCTGTTGTAAAGTTTAAGAATGGCGCAGTGGCTACCATCGAAGGGACAACAAATGTTTATCCACAGAATTTGGAAGAAACTTTATACTTATTTGGTGAAACAGGAACTGTAAAATTGGGCGGAAAATCAACAAATAATATTGATGTTTGGAATTTTGCGGATGAGACCGAGGAAGATCAGGCGAACAAAGGTCTTGAGGAAGCAACAAGCAATGTCTATGGTAATGGACATACAAGTTTATATGCAGATGTGATTGATGCAATTAAAAATGACAGAGCTCCGTATGTAGATGCATATGCTGGAAGAAATGCATTGGAACTCGTTCTTGCAATTTATAAGAGCCAGAAAGAAGGAAAGGCAGTGAAACTTCCTCTTGGCGAATTTGCAAGTTTAGATATGACAGGAGAATTTTAAGATGAGTGATTATTTTGTACATGAAAGCAGTTACGTTGATGATGGCGTAAAAATAGGACAAGGTACAAAAATCTGGCATTTTTCACACATTCAAAGTGGAGCAGTTATTGGTAATAACTGCTCCTTTGGACAGAATGTGAATGTGGCAAATAATGTTAAAATAGGAAATGGTGTGAAGGTACAGAATAATGTATCAATTTATGAAGGTGTAGAGTTGGAAGATTATGTTTTTTGTGGACCGTCTATGGTCTTTACAAATGATCTGACACCTCGTGCTAAATACCCCAAAGGAAGTGTGGGATATAAGAAGACAGTTCTTAAGGAAGGAGCAACTATTGGCGCAAATGCAACAATTGTATGCGGACATACAATTGGAAAATGGGCAATGATTGCGGCAGGGGCTGTTGTGACAAAAGATGTACCCGATTATGCTCTTATGGCAGGTGTACCGGCAAAACAGATTGGCTGGGTATGCGAGTGCGGAGAAATTTTAAAAAATGGTTCTTTGTGCAGTAAATGTGGGAGAAAAATCAGTATAAAAAATGCTAGGATATAGAAATGATACAAAAAATAATAAATAAGATTGCGCAAACAGAGATTGTGAAAAATATTGCAATTTTAGCTTCAGGAGTAGTTATTGGATACGCGATAAATATGATGTTATTACCGGTAATTAGTAGAGTATATACACCTGCAGAATTAGGAAGATATGACCTTATTGTGTCTGTGGGAAATGTGCTTGTTACATTAGTATGTTTAGCACTTATGATTGCGATTATGGTTCCAAACGAAGATGAGACTGCTATTAAAATTTGTAAAATTATTAATATAGCCAGTGTTTTTGGCGCTAGTATATTTGCAATAGTTTCTATCTTGTTATCATCATACTATCGGTTTTTTGAGAGTGAAATAAATTATAATATTGAATGTTTATTGTTAGCAATCTATGTTTGGAGTTACAACCAACAAGGTCTTTTTTATGCCTATGTGAATAGAAAGAAAATGTATAAGGTTTTGTTTTGGAATCCTATTATAGCAGCTATCACAAACTCTGCTTTTTCTATTTTATTTGGCTATTTTGGTTGGGGTGCTACAGGCTACTTGCTTGGAACCATAGCGTCATATATGATTTGCATATTACATATGAGGGTAAAGGTGAATCCATATGAGGGACAGCATAGTATAGAAGAACTTTGGATGACATTGAAGAATTATAAGAGTTATCCATTAGTACAATTGCCTGCAAATATGATTTTAACGGTTTCAACGCAAATACCTATACAATTTTTGGGACGAATATTTGGAGTGGCAGCACTAGGGGGATATACTATGGCGTGTAAGATTTTAAGTGTTCCGGTAAGTCTTTTAGCTACGCCGGTGAATAGAGTATATTATAGAGAGGCAGCAGAAAGGAATAATAGAGGGGAAAATATAGGGAGATTTTGTTTTTCTATAATTGAAAAAAATATAAAAATTGCAATTATTCCTATAGGAGCACTTATTATTTTTGGTGAACCGATTTTAACGTTTGTGTTAGGTAGAAGCTGGAAAGTGGCAGGAACATATATTTCTATTTTAGGAATATTATATTTATTTAAATATTGTTCCTCTTGTATTTCAGGTACGTTGGTAATTATTCAAAAACAAAAAGTTGCACTAACTTGTTCTGTGTGGATGGTTATTCATTATACATTAAGTTTTTTGCTTGCAATGGTATTAGGATTTAATCTGATTCAGACAGTTATTTTTTATATGATAGCAGATTGTATTTACAATTTTGTTCTAATATTGTTAACACTATATTATTCTGGATTTAGCATAAAAAAATATTTATTATTTATTATTAAATACATATTAGGAAGTGCGGCAATTATTTATGGAATATATTTTATGATTTGGTGACTATAAAATTAAATTGAAAGGTGAGAAAAGATGCAGTTTAGAGATTTGAAAAAACAATATGAAAATTTAAAATGTGATATAGATTCAGCAATATTTCAAACTATTGAAAGTGGAACGTTTATTGGAGGTACATCGGTAGTCGAATTGGAAAAACAATTGGCAGATTATGTGGGGGTAAAGCATTGTATTACATGTGCAAATGGAACAGATGCTTTGTCTATGGTTCTTATGTCATGGGGGATTAAACAGGGAGATGCAGTTTTCGTTCCAGATTTTACTTTTTTTGCATCTGGAGAGGTCGTTTCATTTGAAGGTGCAACACCTGTTTTTTACGATGTGTCTCCGGATACATTTAACGCTGATGTGGCATCTTTGGAGAAAGCTATCGAGGAAGTAAAAAAAGAAGGAGTGTTAACTCCGAAGGTAATTATTGCAGTAGATTTATTTGGGCTTCCGGCAAATTATATTGAAATAGAACGGATTGCAAAAAAATTTGGACTTTTGGTGTTGGAAGATGGTGCACAAGGATTTGGCGGAAAAATTGAAAATAGAGTAGCATGTAGTTTTGGAGATGCAGCTACAACATCATTTTTCCCAGCAAAACCATTAGGTTGTTATGGAGATGGTGGAGCAATTTTTACAAACGATGATAGTATGAATGAGTATTTAAGATCCATTAAAGTGCATGGAAAAGGAAGTTTTAAATATGATAATGTTCGTATAGGTTGGAATTCGCGTTTAGACACGATTCAGGCGGCAATATTGCAAGTGAAACTCAAAGCATTTAAAGAATATGAGGTTGAATCAGTAAATAAGATTGCAAATCAATATACAGAATTGTTAAAGGATGTAGTAAAAGTACCATATGTACCAGAGCAGTATCGTTCTAGTTGGGCTCAATATACACTGATATTGGAGTCAGAGGGACAGAGAGATGGATTACAGAAATATTTAAAGGAACAGGGAATTCCGACAATGGTGTACTATCCAAAGCCGATGCATACTCAGAAGGCGTTTGGCGGAGATAAAGTTTATGTACAATGTCCGGTGACAGAACACTTGTGTTCAAGTGTTTTATCTTTGCCTATGCACCCATATTTAGAAAGAGCAGATATTGAATTTATTGTAGGAAAAGTCAAAGAATATTTTGAACAGTAAGAAACGAGGAACGATTATAATATGAAAAACATAGAGAATACAGAAATTGTCATTACCTTTGCAAAAATTAGAGATAATGTAATTAGATATTGGTGGATTTTTGGTTTGGGCTTTCTCGTGGCTTGTTTTATAATTTTAAGCTCTGATAAAAGAGGGGAAAATGCAGATACAGAATCGGCAAACGCAGAGTTGCTTTTTTATTATGAGTCTCAGGAAAAAAATGCGAATGGAGGAGAAAAGGACATACTGGCAGAGATTTTGAAAAAAGACTCCACGACAATTAATTATTTAGATGTTTCTAAAATGGCAGAAGAGTTAATGAAAACACAAGAATCTATAAATGAAATTAATGAAAAAATGATAGAGAAAGGATTTGCAAATTATAAATATAATCCATATCAATCTAGCTTGACGAGTTCTGAAAGATTGATTGTTTGTACGATTAGTGCAGCTAGTAAGGAAGAAGTTCAGATACTTTCAGAAGTTTATTCAGAAATTTTGTTGTCTAAAATGAATGAAATGTTACGGAGTGAAGAAGTTCTTCTGGTAAGAGAATCAGATACGGATATATTAGAAATATCAAGTACAGGTTCACAATCAGGAGTATTATCGGTAAAGAATGTTTTTATTCTTTGCTTATGTATTTTGTTTTCTTTAATAATTGTTTTTATCTTAATGCTTAATGATAAATATTTTCGTTGCAAAAATGAAATAGAACAACTGCGGAATGTTCCACTACTTGGGGAAATTTGTGATTTTAAAAATGGATGGGAAAATAATTTTATACTATTTAATTATTTGAAGCAAAAGAACTATAATAATATGACATTAGTTTCGCTTGGAAATGAAAAAAAATGCGAGGAAATCTTGGGGAAAATAAGCGGATTGTGCGATGATAATTTAAAGAAAAATGTAAATTACATAAAGAATGTGAAAAATAATCTTGCTGACTTACATGAAAGTGATGAATATGTGCTGCTATTGAATATTAATAAAGATAAGATTCCAGATGTAAAGAAAGTTACAGAAACAATAATGTTGTTAGAGAAAAAGATTATTGGAGTGATATATATAGGATAGGAAGGATTAATAAACAGTAACATGAAAAAATGTATTAGGTACTCATTTTTTATATTAGCTATTGTATGCAGTTTAATAGGGATAACGTTATCATTGTACAATTTTTTGTTCTTGTCTGTTATGTGTCTTTTTGTTAATAATATTATATATTGTCTGGAAAATTTGAATGATCGAATAGTTCTTCTGATGTTTCATGTTACGATATTTGTTTTTTTGTTATCTAGACCGCTGATAGAGTTTTGTTCAAATTTATCATGGAAAAACAAGTATATAAAAAATTATGGAACAGATGCCTTCCAATATTCATTAATTGCATTAGGACTTAGTCTGCTTTTCCTTTTTGCGGGGGGAATGCTATCCGATAAATATTTGAAAAAGAAAAGATGTTGCTTTTTCTTTCAAGAAAGAAAAAATAAATATAAGGATGAGTTTGTAAAAAATTTAAGAATTATAGCTGAAGTCATTTTTTATTTTTCAATGCTTATGTTTATGATTGTAGAACTTGAAAAACTTTGGTTTATGCGAGGAAAGTCATATTTGGAATATTATACATCATATGCAAGTACACTTCCGTATATTATTCATGTGCTTGCATCGTTTATGAGATATAGCTTGTGTATATTTCTTGCAACATTTCCTTCAAAGAAGAGAACAATATTACCGCTAGGATTATATATATTTTCAGCAATACCTAGTTTAATCATCGGGATTAGAAATCCAATAATGCTGAATGGTCTTTTCACAGTTATATATTTTTGTATACGGAATATGAATGATAGTGAAGAAAAGTGGTTAGGAAAATTTGAAAAAATTGGTATGGTTATTTGTATTCCGGCTGTGTTAATATTTATGGGGGCATATTCTTCTATTCGTAGCGGAAACATTTTAGTCATGCATGGAGTTGGCAAAATGTTTGTGGATTTTTTCTATGGTCAAGGTGTTTCATTTAAAGTGTTGATGATTGGGTATACGTGTATTGATATGTTACCACAAAGACAATTTCGTAATTATACATTTGGAGGAATTATTGATTACTTTTTACACGGTAGTATTGCACAGAATTTTTATGGGGCAGTTCCTTTAGATAATACAAATAATATTCAAAATGCAATGTTAAGTAATAATTTTTCACATAATATGTCTTATATTTCCAAAGGTGAAAAATATTTGAATGGACAAGGATGGGGGTCTTCTTATCTTTTGGAAACATTCGTGGATTATGGGTATATTGGAATTGTAGTTTATAGTATTTTATTAGCAATTATTTTGGTCATAGGTGTTTCTGCTTTGAAAAAAAGTTGTTTTGGAGGAACGGTATTTTTACTCATAACGACACAAGTATTTTTTGCACCAAGGGCAGAAGCCACAGGATTTTTGAATTTTATAGTACAGATACGATTCTGGTTTACTATTTTAGTTTGTTTTTTGGGTGCTGCTTTATGTTGTAAAAAATATGACATTAATAGTTTAAGGAGTGGTAAAGATGTTTGAGCATTTTGGATTAAAAGATGTATTTGTAGGATTGTGGAAATATAAATGGAAAATGTTTTTTGGGAGTCTTATTTTAGCCGGTATTGTTTCGTTATTAGCCTACAAATTTCCTTTGCAAGTAGAAGAACCAGATATAGAAGTAGGAGAGTCATCGGAACTTCAGTGTGCAAGAGCAGATTTTTATCTTGATTATACAGGAACAGACTCTCAAATTTCATCAAAAGTTTTGAATACTCTTTATGCAGACACAATTAAAAAAACTGCATGTCAGCGTTTTATAGCTGATAAAATTTTGGGAAAGTATGAAAAAGCCAAAATAGTAGAATTGTATGGTTATAACATAACGGAAGAACAAATTACTACAAGTTGGTTTTCTCAATTTGTTACAGTTGGAAAAACAGCAGATGATATAGGTATGTACTTGTTGGTTAGGACACCAGACATGCAGTTTTCAAAAGATGTGTTATGCATTTACATGGAATGGATGGAGAATTTGTCGAAAATGCAAAATAGCAAAGTAGATGTAGTACCTATTGCTGAATCAGAAGAGGTCATACTTCTAAATACAGAAAATACACAGACTTTGGTTGAAAAACAACAATGGTCAATTGAAAAAATAGTAATCCTTTCATTCATATGTTGTATGTTTTTGTCTTGCATTGGTGTTTTTATAATTTGTTTATTTAAGCCTGTACTTAATAGAAAAAGTGATTTTGAAGAATTGGGGCTTAATGTGATTGCGGAGATTTGGGGGAATAGAGGTGAGTAGTTTTATGATGAAAAATAAAGGCATAAAAATAACAACACATCAAATTCAACAGGAAAGATTTCAATATATGTTGAATACAATACTCGGTAATTGTGAAAAAAAACATTGGGAGAGAATAGGGATTACAACGAGTTCGTTATCAGAATATTGTCAGGTGAAGAGAGTTGTGGAGAATTTAAAGAAAAAGGCGAAAGAGAAAGAACTAGATGTTTGTATAGAAGAAATAAAACCAGTTCAATTTTTTGCAGAGTCCATAGAAACGGCAAAAATATGTGATACGATTATTTTTGTAGAACGTTATGCGTATTCTTATTATGCAGATATGATAAAATGTGTAGAAGTACTGGAAAAAGAAGAAATTCCTATTTGGGGTGTGGTAACTTGTCGGTAGGATAAAAGGGGAGTATAAGTATGAAAAAGATTAGATTTGCAAAACGGACAGGAATAGCATTCATATTAATAATGATTTTATGTACGCAAAGTGTTTTTGGAGTATTGGCACAAGCTAAAGTTTTATATGGCAATGATAAAGAAGGTGTTATTAATAATGGGGAAAAATTTATTCTTTCTGTAAACTTGCCTATAGAACATATGGAGTATGAATATAGTTTTAAAGAACAGTATGAAGATAGAGAACTTGTTGTACAAGAATTTTCGGAACAAAATAAATATGAAACCATTTTGGAAGGCATAGGAGTACATAAGTTCTTGGTTGAAGTGAGAGATAAAACAACACAAGACATAGTAGAGATAGGGGAAAATACATATGAGGTTCTGGTTCAAGAAGTAGAAACTGAATCGGAAAAGCGGGGAGAACTAAAAAATGAAGAGGTTATAGATCCGTCAAAGTCTGAGAGCGTGTCAGAAGAAATGGTAGAAGGCAGCAAGGAAATAAATGTAGAAAATAGTATGCCATTGATAGGAAACACACCTAAAAACAATTCGAAATTGATGGGGAAAACAAAGGTATCAGAGGCGAAAGTAACGAATCTTGGGCTGCAAGTAACAAGTAATAAAAGTGTGTCAGAAAAGGCCGGAACGGAGATTACCCTGAAAGCCCAGGCAACAG
>UMET01005451.1_pt1 | contig 21139 bp, 22 predicted proteins | sample 1964821 | NCBI WGS metagenome assembly UMET01 (sample SAMEA4836027, study PRJEB28245) | human gut metagenome | biome: gut microbiome; material: fecal sample | place: Denmark | collected 2008
GGACTTATACTCCCGTACCGGTTCGATTCCGGTCTGCGGCATTCTTACAAAGTGCTTCATACTCTTATGATGAAAGAGTTTGGGGCATTTTTTATTGTCAATTACATCAGAGAGTGGTGAAGTTATCATTAGTGAAGATGAGTATGCAGACATATGGATGAAAGAATTGGTAGCGGCTTCCCAAGTGACTTCCATAATACTATCAGGTGATGTATAATATTCATACTGACTGGTAAAAAGGAGTATATTTTCATGGAACAAACAAAGGGAAAAAGAAGTAATGGAGCGTTGATCCGGAGATTCTGGCCATACCAGAAAAAATACATAAAGACTGTTTTTCTGGATCTTTTCTGTGCTGCATTGACTTGTCTGTGTGATCTTTTTCTTCCATTGATCCTGCGTACGATCACAAATCTGGCAATGACAGATCTTGCGGCACTTACGGTATCGCTTGTGCTGAAACTGGCATCGGTTTATTTGATTCTGCGTCTGATTGATGCGACAGCGCAGTATTTTATGGCAGATATGGGACATGTTATGGGTGTTTATATCGAGACGGACATGCGCCAGGATGCATTTGATCATCTTCAGAAGCTTGGATATACCTATTATTCGAATACAAAGATCGGTCAGATCATGGGACGTATCACGAACGATCTGTTTGATGTGACGGAATTTGCACATCACTGTCCGGAAGAATTTTTTATCGCAGGGCTGAAATTTATTGTGAGCTTCATGATTCTTTGTACCTATAACATTCCGCTGACATTGATTATATTCCTTTGTGTACCGTTGATGGCTGTTGTTTCGATTCATTTGAATCATAAGCTGCAGACTGTTTTTCGTATGCAGAGAAATCAGATCGGTGAACTGAATGCGCAGATTGAGGATAGTCTGCTCGGGGAACGTGTTGTAAAAGCATTTGGTGTCGAAGAGCAGGAAAAGCAAAAATTTTCACGTGGAAATGAAACATTTATGCGGATTAAGAAGCGGTCGTATCGCTATATGGCGGGATTCCAGTGTTCTACACGCCTGTTTGACGGATTGATGTATCTGGTCGTAATCCTGGGTGGAGGTCTGTTTGTAATATATCATGCGATCACACCGGGAGATCTTGTTGCATATGTGCTGTATGTATCTACGTTGATCGCAACGATTCGAAGAATTGTGGAATTCGCAGAACAGTTTCAGCGTGGAATGACAGGAATTGAGCGATTCTTTGAAATCATGGACGCGGAAATTGAGATTGAGGATGAGCCGGGGGCGGTGCCGCTTTATGTAAAACGTGGATGTATTGACATCAGAGACGTGAGTTTTGAATATCCAGATGATCACAATCAGGTTCTTTCTTGTTTGAATCTGCATATTGAAGCGGGGGAGCGAGTTGCGCTTGTAGGTCCATCCGGAAGCGGGAAGACGACACTCTGTAATCTGATTCCGAGATTCTACGATGTGACATCCGGAGAAATCTGTATTGACGGTCAGAATATCCGTAATGTGACGCTACGAAGTCTTCGCAATGCGATCGGTATTGTCCAGCAGGATGTGCATCTGTTCAGTGGAACAGTTGCTGAGAATATATCATATGGAAAACCAGGGGCAGATATCGAAGAAATCAGACAGGCGGCAAAGCTGGCCGGAGCAGATGGATTTATAAATGAATTGAAAGATGGATATGATACATATGTCGGCGAACGTGGTGTGAAACTGTCTGGTGGACAGAAGCAACGAATTTCTATCGCAAGAGTATTTCTGAAGAATCCACCGATTCTGATTCTTGATGAGGCGACATCTGCGTTGGATAATGAAAGTGAGCGTTTGGTAGGACAGAGTTTGGAACAGCTCGCAAAGGGACGTACGACGCTGACGATTGCCCATCGATTGACTACGATTAAGAACTACGACCAGATTCTCGTTTTGGAAGGAGATCATATTACAGAGAGCGGAAGTCATGAGGAATTACTTGAGAGAAAAGGTGTTTATTATCAATTGTGGAATCAATCGAGATAAGTAATGAGAGAGAAATGCGGGTGTTATAACTTGAAAAAAATAACGGAAATGATGAAAATGTATATATGGAAACTGGGGATCAGAGTGCTGATTTTTGTCCTCATGTTTGCATTCTATATCTCGAATAAAGACCTTCTGTGTAAATTTGTAACACAGACGATATGGATTGGACTTACTCCGATTCATCTGCTGTGGTTCATTTTTATGGTGATGATGATCAGGCATATCTTTTTTTCGCGAAAATCTACGATGGCACTTCGGAAAGCGAAACAGACAGAATATGAAGAGAAAGAGGGATATGACAGACTTGCGTTGTTTGAATATGTGTATGACCAGAATATCAAGGCATGGAAAGTAATGTTGATCTGGTTATCATTCAATGCGATTTTTGGCATTTTGTATTTGTTGAAGCTGATCGACAACGCGGATCTTCTGATGCTTACTGTTTTCTTCTTTTTGTGTGATTACATATGCATCCTGTTCTATTGTCCGTTTCAGACGGAGGTTATGAAAAATAAATGCTGCGTGAATTGTCGTATCTTTGATTGGGGACATTTTATGATGTTTACGCCAATGCTGTTTATCAAAAGCTTTTTCAGTTGGAGTCTGTTTTTTACATCACTGGTTGTTCTGATACGATGGGAACTGATCTACGCAAAATATCCGGAACGATTCTGGAGTGGCTCGAATACTAAGCTTAATTGTGAAAAATGTAATGATAAGATCTGTAAGTTTAAAAATATAATAATCGATAGAGGAAAAGCCGAGTAATGGAATTCCCTCAACAGTTTTTCCAATCTTTGCCGATAAAATCCGATTTTGGGCAAGTGTTATTTGAAGGTTGATTAATTATTGAATAATGTATATATGATGAGGGAGCTGGGATTATGCTTACACAGGTAAAAGCATGGGGTAACAGTCAAGGAATCAGGTTATCAAAAGACTTACTTTCTCTTTTTCTAAAATAATTCAAGGTGAATATTATAATATAATTCTTTTGAGATATGATTTATAGAAAAAATCTATAAATAATGACTATATATTAATATTACCAATTGGAAGCAAAAGGTATAAATATGCTAGAATTAGATAAAAGCGAATGCTGGCATATTCTTATTACAGGAGGAAAGTGAATTATGAAACGCAAATTAATAAGTGCATTATTGTGCGTTGCAATGATGGCAACTTTCGCAGTGGGTTGTGAGGGGAAATCAAGCGACGATGCTGAAAAAGACACAGATTCAAAAGCTGAAGAAACAGTGGAAATTAAGAATGAAGGAGATCCGATTGTTATTGCTTCCATGACAGACGAAGAAAGTCAGATATATGGAGAGTTAATTAAACAGGTTCTTGAGGCAAACGGATATGAAGTAGAAGCAAGTGGCGTTGGTACATACAATAATTCTACATTGCCACGTCAGTCTCTTATGGAAAAACAGGTTGATATTGTTCAGGACTATACTGGCCGTGGAATGATGTTCATCAAAGATGTTGATCCAGTCTTATTCCAGACAGATTTAGAGACAGCTTTTAATACTACAAAAGAAGCTGATGCAGAAAATGGTCTTGTTTGGATGTGCTATTCCCCATATAACAATTCGGATGGAATTTGTGTAAAAAAGGAATGGGCAGAGGAGAATAACATCAAGGATTTTAACGATTTTGCAAAATATATTAACGATGGTGGAGAAATGAAAATAGCTATTGCAACAGAGAATAGTTATGTAGCTACAGAGCCAACATGTATTCCTGGTTGGGAAGAAACATATGGATTTAAGCTCAGCGACGATCAGATTGTTATCGGAGTAAGTGATCCTCAGTCAATGGCAGCTAAAGGAACTGATGGTATTATTGCGTCAAATTGTTACACTACTGGTGGAACATTAGAGGCATTAGGATTATATGTAATTGAAGATCCAGAATATGTTTCACCTATCTATAGCCCAGCAGCAGTTTGTACAAAAGAATTTTTGGACGAGTATCCGGAAATTCAGGAGATTCTTACACCTGTATACGAAGCAATTGATGATACAATTATAAGAGATATGAATAAGAGATTATCTACTGATGGCGAAAATGCATCAGATATTGTTTCTCAGTTCTTAAAGGAAAACGGATTTGTAAAATAAAATATTGATTTTCAAAGAACTCCGTTTATTATTTGTAAGCGGAGTTCTTTTTATAATTGGAGGTTAAAATGTTCAAAAAGCAAGATGTAGCAACAGATATTTTGGTTTTTGTTATGCTGATATTTCTGTTTATTAATCAGTTTATGTTTATGGCTGCAGCAAGAATCGGAGATAAGGAAGGTCTTACCGCAAGAGAATGTCTGGGTGCAAATTATGCTATCTTACTAGGACTTACAATTGTATTGTTGGTGTTGTCAATTGTGAAAGGAAAAAAAGAAAATTTGAATTTCCTGGCGGGTATTATTGCGAGTGTGTGTTTTGGATGTGCAATTCTTTTCGCCGGACAGGCAACAAATGTTGTGAAACTTCCTTCTGCAAGTGGACGAGTTTCTATGAGCATAGGATGTTATTTGTACCTTGCATTTGCATATCTGGTTGAAGTGAAATGTAATGAATATATTTCAAAAGGATGGAAACGTTTTCTGATCATTACGATTGGATTTGTAATTGCGATCACCTCCTTTGTAACTGGGCAGTTGGATGGCCTTTCCGTTATGAAAGAATATGCTACTTATCATAAAGAATTTTCAAATTACTTCGGCAATCATATTTACATGTCTTTTAAAGTTGTTATATCAGGTGTAATCGTGGGAATTCCACTTGGTTGGGTTGCTTATAAATTTTCTAAAGCTGGAAAGGTGATTACGACAATATTGAATACAATTGAGTCTATTCCATCATTAGCATTGATTTGTGTTATGATGTTCCCACTTTCTTTTTTGAGTAATCGATTTCCTTTTTTGAAAGAACATGGAATTGCGGGTGTTGGAGCTACGCCGGTATTTTGTGCATTATTTTGCTATTCTTTGTTTCAGATTGTAAACAGTATGTATGGAGCATTGAAAGTAGTTGATAAACAGTATATAGATGCGGCCAAAGGCATGGGGATGACAACATTGCAGATATTTACAAAGGTGGAATTGCCAATTATTATGCCGATAATTATTTCTGGAATCCGAGTGTCTCTTACGGCAACTATATTAGGAGTTACTATTGGATCATATATCGGTTATGGAGGACTTGGAAAGTTCATATTACAAGGATTGAACGGTTTTGCTATTGATATTGTAATGCTAGGAACTCTTCCAATAATGGGTCTGGTTTTCCTTTTCGACTTTGTGCTGAAAAAATTGGTTGTTTTAATTGAAATGTATAGAAAATCCAAGGGAGTAGTAAGAGTATGATTGAGTTAAAGAATGTTACAAAAAAGTTTGGAACTCAGGTTGCGGTCGATAATCTATCCATGAAAATAAATACTGGTGAACTATGTGTGTTTGTAGGAGAGTCCGGATGTGGAAAGTCAACAACATTGCGTATGATTAATAGACTTATTGATGCTGATGAGGGAACGATTGAAATTAATGGAAAAAATATCTATGATTATGATGCGGTAGAACTTCGGAGGAGTATTGGATATGTAGTCCAGAGCACAGGACTTTTTCCGCATATGAATGTACGGGAAAATATCTCTGTTGTGCCTAGACTGTTGAACTGGAAAGAAGACAAGATCCTTGAAAGAGTAAAGGAATTGATAGCGCTGGTAGGATTGGATGTAAAGGCATATATTAATAAATATCCATCTGAGCTTTCGGGAGGAGAAGCACAGAGGATAGGTGTTGCCAGAGCGCTGGCAGCAGATCCGGAGATTATTCTAATGGATGAGCCGTTTGGAGCAGTGGACCCGCTGAATAGAGCGAATCTCCAGAATGAGTTTTTAAAAATTCAGAAGCAGTTGAAAAAAACAGTTATTTTTGTTACCCACGACATTGAAGAAGCGATGAAAATGGGTGATAAAATTGCGATTATGTCTAAAGGTGTGTTAGAAAGTTTCGAAAGTCCAGAGACAATTCTAATGTCAGATAACAAGTTTGTAAAATCTTTCCTTGGAACAGAGACTTATATTAAAATTTTGAGCAGATTTCAGGTTCGTGAACATATGGACCAGATTTGTAAAGAAGAGTTACCATATAAAGTGGACGGAGATGTAAACTTACGTGATGCACTAGCAAGAATGATTGAGCATGGAACAGAAGCCATGAATGTAATGGAAAATGGAAAGATTGAAGGAACTGTATGGCTAAAAGATATAGCAGGAGTATTTCAGAAAGGACAGAAGAATTAATGAAGAAAGAGAATAAGAAAATAGATGGACATATTGTCGCAATCATATTACTTCTTCTTGCTCTGGGCATATTTGTATTTGGTTTCCAATATATTGAAGACTGGGTATATGATGTGTGGCCGTATGCTGTAGGAAATGTTGCAAAGTACAGTCTTCCTAAACTAACGGTACAGTTTCTTAAAATTGCAGTTGTATCCTGTGTGTTGTCAGCAATTATAGGAGTTGGTCTTGGTATTTTTTGTTTTACGAAACCAGGTGAGTCTTTTGGGCTTGTGATTGAAAAAATGTCTATGATTGTTCAAACGATCCCGGCTATGGCCGTATTAATGTTTGGTCTTACTGCTTTCGGTATTGGAATGAAAGCGGCAGTATTTGCGCTTTTATTACAGTCTCTTTTACCGATTGTATTCGCAACAATGGCAGGGCTTCGGAATGTTCCGGGTTCTTATATTGAGGTTGGTAAAGGTCTTGGAATGACAAAGAAGCAGATTTTATGGAAAGTACAGTTTCCGCTTGCAATTCCAGTTATTTTGTCAGGAATGAGAACTGCGTTGATTATTTGTATCGGAGCAGCAACACTTGCATTCAGTACAGGTGCCGGAGGCCTTGGGCTTTTAATCCAGACTGGTTGTTCAACATATAATACAGTATATATTATGGAGGGAACCATACCAATATGCCTGATTGCTATTTTGATGGACCAGATTCTTAGAAAAATAGAAAAACATGCTTATAGGACAGCAGGATAGAAAAATGGATAAGAAAAAATCAATTATGGTTCTTCTATTATCCTTTGGAATTGTAGGTATATATGGTTTCCCCTATATGAAAGGAACATTTTATAATGTAATAAAAGCAGCTCTTTGCCTTTCTGATATTGAACTAAGCAGGATATGGGGAGTTTTTGGAACAGTAGGAATGTTGTCATATGTTGTAGGTGGATATTTTACTGACAGATTTTCTCCAAGAAAAATACTGACTTTAGCGCTTGTAATATCTTCTTTTTTGCATTTATATGTATCTTTTGTTCCATCTTATCCTATTCTTCTTATTATATCAGGATTAATGGGACTTGCTGCTGTATTTGCCTTTTTTCCGGCGTCCTCAAAAGTTTTAAGCTATCTGGGAAGTAATCACAACGCGGGAAAAGTATTTGGTGTTTACTATGCGCTTGAAGGACTTGGGGGGATGATTGTAAATTCTATCGGAAGTAGAATGTATATGGCGACAGGAAATGAATTAGAAACGTTTGTCCTGATTGTGAGACTTTTCGCTGTATTAAATCTGGTATCGGCAATAGGGGTTTATTACTGGTTCTCTGAAATTGAAACAAAAAGTATTCAAGGAAACCAAATCACATTCTCCCAGATGAAACATGTATTTGGAAGAAAAGAAGTATGGCTGATTGCAGTAATCACAATGTGCAATTTTTTGCTGTATTGTAGTATGACATACATTACACCGTATCTAACGGATATTTATGGGGTCTCAGAAGGAAGAGCTTTAATATTCGGTATCGTTCGTGTAAATATTCTGACTGTTTTTGCGGGGATCATTTTTGGGAGAATGGCAGACTGGAAACAGTCGGCACTCAAAGTGATTGAATGGACCATGCCAATTCAATGTGTGATACTTTGTCTTTTGATTGGTAATCAAATGACCATTAAGATGGAGATGGCTACAATTATTTTGACAATGGTTTACGCATTTGCTGCAACAGGTGTTAAAACAATATGCCTGGTTTTGATTACTGAGTCGGAATTCCCAATGCTAATAGTAGGTACTGTCATAGGTGTAGTCTCCTTCATTGGATATTCGCCTGATGCTTTCTTATATCCAGTAGCAGGTAAGCTTTTAGATATGTATGGGAAACAAGGATATTCCTATTTGTTTTGCATTTGTTTGGCTGTGGCCGTGCTAGCAATCATTTGTTGCAGGAAATTGCAGAAAGTAAGGAGAGAAGAATGTGAAAAAAGAAGTAATAGAATTTCGGACTTTGCTTGAGTTTGAAAAGAACAGGAGACTTGTGGGCGTTAAATTTCTTTTTTCGGAACAAGAATATGAGAGTCTTCATGTCAGGGAAGCTACTCATCAAATGTTCTTTTGTATGATGATAAAAGCAGCAACAATGGGACATAGCATGAAGGTAAAAAAGGAACATATATATTGTTCAGCGGCTTCGGAGGTTTTAGGTTTCACAGAGCCTTGTCAGGAGGTACGAACAGGAAAACAGCAATATGAGCGGAATATGTATGGAACAAGAGATGCCGCATTGGATATTGCATGTGATACCCCTTATTTAAGTCATAAGGTATATGGAATGTGCATTCAGCCTTTGGAAGTTTTTGAAGAAAAGCCTGATATTGTACTTGCATTTTGCAGACCGTATACAGCTATGAGGATTATTCAGGGATATTCCTATCAGTATGGTATGGCAAAGCAAATTCGTTTTGCTGGTATGGGAGGAATATGTACTGAATTAATGGCAAGAAGTTATAAAAATCAAGATATGAATGTTTCCTTTTTGTGTTCGGGAACAAGGTTTGCAGGAGAGTGGAAAGACGACGAAGTGGGTATAGCATTTCCATTTAAGATGTTTTTGCAGGTTCTAAATGGAGTAAGAGATACAATGAATACATTTGAACCAGATGATAAAAAAGAGGAAATTCTGCAAAGAGCCAGAATAAATGGAATTACGTTGAATGTTGAGATGGGGACAAATTATCATGGCTCCAGCCTGGGAGTAGCTCAAATGGGTGTGACGGGATATCGAAGGAAAAAAGAGAAAAAAGGAAAGATAATCTATGAATAATCTGTCATCAGAAGAAAGAATGAGTCGGTTTTATAATGGAGAGAAAATAGACCGAGTTCCGATGCTTTCCTGTGCCACAATGTATGCGGGATTGCAGAAAGGTCTGTCTTCAAAGGAATTTTATTTTGATGTAGAGAAGGCGTTTCAGGCACAGAAAGATATTTGTGATGAATGTGGATATGATGATTCTCCGTGTTATGATCTTCCACATGGTGAGATATTGGATTTGGGCGGTGATCTTTTTATACCTAAAGAAGGAAAAGTTGCCCTGCCTTTTGTGAAAAAATTTCAAATTGAATCTTTAGAGGAGGCATGGAAATATGAATTGCCTCCAGTGAACGAACGCATATTTACAAAACTCCGTATTGAATTTTTAAAATATGCGGAGACAAAAGGACAAATGGGCGTGTCAATCAGTGCAGGTTCTCCTTTTACGATGGTTGGTTCTATGGTGGAAACCGGGCTATTGATGCGTTGGCTTGCAAAAGAGCCGGATGTTGTGAGACATCTTTTGAAAATAGCGGTGCAATACTTAAGTGAAACAGCTGATTTGTTGATTCAGGAGTTTGGAATTGAAAGATGTTCGGTATCCTCAAATTATCCATTTGAGTCGAATAATCTGATTTCACCGAAGATTTTTAAAAAGTATGCTTATCCAGCCATGATGGAGATACATGAGGAGTTAAGAAAAAAAGGGCTTTCCAGTTTTGGAATTCATCTTTGTGGTAATCATAACAAAAATTTGGAGTTTTTTAAGGACTTGAATCTTTCACAACGTAGTTTTATCAGTTCTGACGAAGATAATTCCTTAAAAAAAATAGCTGGGGTACTTGGAAAAGAGCATATTTATGCCGGTAATGTATCTACGAAATTTTTAGTTGAAGGCACTCAAGAACAAGTATACCAACAGTCGAGAGAAATTATTGAACAGATGAAATATAATGAAGGCGGATTTATTCTTATGCCTTCATGCGATTTACCTATTAATACGAAACCGGAAAACTTAGGGGCAATGCTTCAAGCTGCCTGTGATTTTGGAAGATATTAAAAAATCTATAGGATGAACAGATAAAGCAGAACTGACACAATCCCCCTCTTTTTTCTATGCGGGTTTTCGCAGGTTACGAAAAGTTCGATTCCGGTCTGCGGCAGTAGTGAGAATGCTTCAATCCTTTAGAAATAGAGGGATTGGGGCATTTTTTTATGTGATTAAAAGTAGACATTATCTACCATAAATGCTAGAATCATACGATGAAGGTCATATTCAGTTAATGTTGGTAAGCGCATTGTTTATCGGAATTCTTATACAGAGAAGAAAGGTGCACAGCTAAGCGACTAAGAAAGAAAAAAGATTGCGTATAAAAAGATATTTACACAGAAGCATAGTTCTGTGTTACGGGGCTGACAAAAAGTCAGCCCTTTTCCTTTTCCTAATTGACTTCTTCCTTAATTAGTTATAAGATAAACTCACATTTATTCGGGGAGACAGTCGTCTCTTGATAAATTCTAAATTTTAATCTCGGGTGCAAACCCTCAGAAAAAGACTGAATTTACAGTCTGTTTCATACTTGAAATTCACCAGGAAACAGTTGCATAGGAAAAATGAGTTTATTATACTGAAAGAAGGCGTATTACTCAGATGTGATGAATTTGATTGTACGAGCTAACCAAAAGCAAATGGAGGAGGAGAAGAATATGTGCGAAGCATTGAATGAATTATTTGCAGAAGAATTAAAGGAAGCAGACCTTCGAGGAAGAAAAGAAGGTAGAAAAGAAGGTAGAAGTGTTGGGCAAATAGAGAAGTTAAAAGAGCTGGTACAGAAAAAGCTTGCTAAAAATCAGAGTATAGAAAAAATTGCGGATGATTTGGTGGAGGATGTGGAAGTGATTCGTAAGATCGTGAAAGAATTAAATGCTTAAAGAAAAAAGCTTGCTATGCTTAAAGTTTTAGAAAGGAAATGATAGAAATGAAAAAACAAGAAATGTCATGTGTTGACTGTGCAGTGCAAAACTGTAATAAAATGGATAGCACTTATCCGGATTTTTGCTTAACTACACACATGGATGATGTTGTGTTGCAGGAAGCGATGGCGTGCTATGAAGAGGAAGAAAACCATAAGGTCATGGTGGCAGCTGCAGAAGTGGAGTCTGATCATTATTGCCGGTACACAAGAGTGGAAGAGATCATGGCATTTGCGAAGAAGATCGGGGCAAAGAAAATAGGAATTGCAACCTGTGTAGGGCTTTTAAGAGAAAGTCGGACATTGGCTTCTATTTTGAGAGCGCACGGTTTTGAAGTGTTTGGCATTGCCTGCAAGGCGGGAGCGCAGAAAAAAACATCTGTGGGGATCCCGGAGAGATGCAACAAGGTGGGAGAAAATATGTGTAATCCCATCCTTCAGGCGAAGATGCTTAATGAAGCAAAAACAGACTTAAATGTTGTAGTTGGATTGTGCGTTGGTCATGACAGCTTATTCTATAAATATTCTGAGGCATTGACAACAACTGCTGTGACGAAGGATCGTGTGCTTGGACATAATCCGGCAGCGGCACTTTATACGGCAGATTCCTATTATTCGAAATTAAAAGAGTAATATTTGGACAGCAAAGAACCTTTGCAGGGCATTTTTATGCATGTGCAAAGGTTCTTTGATAGACATTAGTGATTTTCTTTCATACAATCTCGGTAAAAGGAGGCGAACTATCATGACACTGGGAAGCAATATTCAGAAAATAAGGAAGGAGGCATCATTATCTCAAGAAGCGTTTGCCGAGATGTTTCAAGTTTCAAGACAGACCATATCTAATTGGGAAAATTCAAAGAGTTATCCAGACTTAGAGACGATCATAAAAATCAGTGATAGTTTTCATATCTCCTTAGATGTATTGTTGAAGGAGGATTTGATTATGGTAAAAACATTTGATCATGAGGTGAAAAGTACAAGAAAATACGCAAGAGCGCTTGTTGCAATCGCGATTGTATTTGCGTTGTTAATTGGAAGTTTTGGGATTTATTCGGGAGTATATTTTACCACGAAAAATAAGCTGGAGAAAAATTTTGAGAAACAGCTGAAAGAAAATGATTTCTATAAAAACGAAAGTGGATATTATTCCATGGATTATGGTGACGGGATTGTATATAGTGTGCCAAATCAATCCATGCCGGGGCTTCTTGATTTTACTCTGCATTTTCATATGAGCAATCTGTATTGCAATGTAGATCTTGAAGATACCTATGTAACAATTATATGGCAGGATGAGAACGATTTTTTTGCTTCGGCAATCTCAAAAAAGGATGAAAAAGTTGTAGGAAGCACTTCCGCGTTCAAAGAAAATGATTTTGAAGACAGGAAGAAGCTGGGTGATGAGCTTGGGCTTACGGAAGCAGAAGTGTCTCAAATCATTGATAAAGGAAATGCGCTGTATCAGGATTTCTATGCCGGAAAGTAAGAAGTGAGATTGAAAAATGCGTCACACCCTTTTGTGTAGGGTGCGGCGCATTTATTTGTCCGTTTTTGCCTGAATAAATTTTTTCATTGCCTGAAAGCTTTCATCACTGATATTATGTTCCATTTCACAGGCGTCCGCAGAGGCAGTATCGGGACTGACGCCCAGGGAGATCAGCCATTCGGAAATGAATTTATGCTTTTCATATACGCTTGAGGCAATGCGAAGTCCCTCTTTCGTCAAGGTAATGAAACCGGAAGAACTTACTTCGATACAGTTAGCCTCTCTTAGGTGCTTCATTGCGACACTGACACTTGGTTTAGAAAAGTTTAATTCAGCGGCAATATCTATGGAACGCACAACCGGCAGTTTTTGGCTTAAAAGATATATTGTTTCCAAATAATCTTCAGAAGATTTATTGTTTCGAGTCATAGTAGATTCCTCTCTATCCATACAAATTAAGTTCAGTATATCAGTTCTATTGAAGAAAAACAAGTTTCTTGAAAATGAGAAAAATTCTCAAGAAAGTTATTGACAAATAACTAACGTAAGTGTATACTAACCGCGTAAAGAAAGAAACGGACACAAGAAAGTGGGTGGCTTATGATGCCTTTAACAATGGCTGAGACCGGACGAGAGCTTGAGATTCGGAGAATTGGCGGAAAAGAAGAAACGAGACGTTTTCTGGAAAGCTTAGGTTTTGTCATGGGCGGTTTTGTCAATGTTGTTTCGATGACAGGCGGTGACCTGATCGTGAAGGTGAAGGATTCAAGAGTTGCGATCAGCAGGGAAATGGCAAATAAAATTATGGTTTAGGAGGATGGAATATGTCTACGTTAAGAGATGCAAAATGTGGTGACACCGTAAAGGTGGTAAAAATTCACGGAGAAGGGGCAGTTCGACGCCGGATTATGGATATGGGAATCACAAAAAATGTGGAATTGTATATTAGAAAAGTCGCACCTCTTGGAGATCCCGTAGAAGTAACGGTTAGAGGATATGAATTGTCTTTACGAAAGGCAGATGCAGAAATGATAGAAGTTCAGGCATAAATTATTTTTTTTGCACAATGGTTAGTTATAACTAATAAAGGTTATAATAATATAATTCAAACGGGAGGATAATAGATCAATGAAAGTCAGGATTGCGCTTGCAGGAAATCCGAATAGTGGAAAAACAACGTTGTTTAATGCGCTTACAGGAGCAAATCAGTTTGTCGGAAACTGGCCGGGAGTAACAGTGGAGAAAAAAGAAGGAAAGATGAAGAGTGCGGCATCACAGGCAGAGGAAGCGGTTCTCGTTGATCTTCCGGGAATTTATTCACTGTCTCCTTATACATTAGAGGAAGTAGTTTCAAGAAATTTTCTGTTAGAAGAAAAGCCGGACGCTATTATTAACATTGTGGACGGAACCAATTTGGAGAGAAATCTATATTTGACGACACAACTTACAGAGCTTGGGATTCCGGTCATTGTTGCCGTAAATATGATGGATCTTGTTAGAAAAAACGGAGAAGAATTAAATATTGATCGTCTCAGCAAAGATATTGGTTGTAAGGTAGTTGAAATTTCCGCTCTGAAGGGGGAGGGGATTGACCGGCTTGCTGCCCGGGCAGTCTCTCTTGCAAAAAGCGGAAAGAAGAGTCAGCCTGCGCATCGGTTTGACGGATGTGTAGAGCATACACTTGCACATATCGAAGAAGCGATCACCGGTCATGTAGATGCCAGCATGGAGCGCTGGTATGCGCTGAAGTTGTTTGAACGGGACGAAAAAGTGAAGGAGCTTTTGAAGCTGGAACAGTCATTGCTGGATCACATCGAGACAGATATTTTGGCTTGTGAGAAAGAGATGGATGATGATTCGGAAAGTATTATTACAGGGGAACGCTATCGTTATATCGGAGAGATTATCGAGGACTGTTATAAAAAGCGAATCAAACGACAGATGTCTACGTCGGATAAGATTGATCAATTTGTTACGAACCGATTCCTTGCAATCCCGATTTTTGCACTGGTTATGTTCATTGTATACTATATATCCGTCTCTACAGTAGGAACCTTTGTAACGGACTGGACAAATGACACCCTCTTTGGTGAGTGGATCATTCCCGGGGCACAGAGCGCATTAGATGCTATACACTGTGCACCGTGGCTCTCAGGACTTCTCGTTGACGGAATCATCAGCGGAGTAGGTGCTGTGCTGGGATTTGTTCCGCAGATGCTTGTATTGTTCTTCTTCTTAGCATTTCTGGAAGGCTGCGGATATATGGCACGTATCGCATTTATCATGGATCGTATTTTCCGTAAATTCGGTCTTTCCGGGAAATCCTTTATCCCGATGCTGGTAGGTACAGGATGTGGCGTGCCGGGAGTTATGGCTTCCCGTACCATTGAAAACGACAGAGACCGCAAGATGACGATTATGACAACTACATTTATCCCGTGCGGGGCAAAGCTTCCGATTATCGCTTTGATCGCAGGAGCGCTCTTTGACGGTGCGGCGTGGGTAGCGCCGAGCGCTTACTTCGTAGGTATTGCGGCAATTATTTGTTCCGGTATTATCCTGAAGAAAACGAAAATGTTTGCGGGAGATCCGGCGCCGTTTGTAATGGAACTTCCTGCTTATCACCTTCCGACACTTGGAAATGTATTTAGGAGTATGTGGGAGAGAGGCTGGTCTTTCATTAAGAAGGCGGGAACGATTATCCTGTTGTCTACAATCTTTATCTGGTTTGCACAAGGATTTGGATTTGAAGGTGGACGATTCGGAATGGTTGAAGATATGGAACACAGTATCCTTGCATGGATCGGCAACGCAGTGGCATGGCTTTTCGTTCCGCTTGGATGGGGAGACTGGAAGTCAGCAGTGGCAGCCATTACCGGATTGGTCGCAAAAGAAAACGTAGTCGGAACCTTTGGAATCCTCTTTGGTTTTGCAGAGGTAAACGGAGACAACGGAATTGAGATGTGGGGAACACTGGCGGGAGCCATGACGCAGGCAGCAGCTTATTCTTTCCTTGTATTTAACCTTTTGTGTGCGCCTTGCTTCGCGGCAATGGGAGCCATCAAGCGTGAGATGAACAATGCGAAATGGTTCTGGTTTGCCATCGGTTATCAGACATTACTGGCATATACAGTTTCTCTTTGTATTTATCAGATGGGAACCTTTATAACAACAGGTATTTTCGGAGTGGGAACGGCAGCAGCCATTGCGCTGATCATTTTATTCCTGTATCTGCTGCTTCGTCCGTACAAAGAGAGCCAGACGCTTCGCACGATGAAACAGACTGCGCTCAAAGGAATCAAAGCTTCATAGAAAAAAGGATGAGTAAAAAAAGCTTATCTTGTGAAAAATAAAAAAAGCGGATAATATAGAGATGGAGGTGTTGGAAGATGGGAACAATGATTGTACTTTTACTTCTGGCTGGTGGTGTTGGGCTTGTCATACGCAGCATGATAAAAGATAAAAAAGCAGGGAAGTCTCTGCACTGCGGGGGAGATTGTAAGCACTGCGGCGGTCATTGCCATGACTAAGGAAAGGGAGAACGGCTTATGTCAGAGGAAATGATTCTCCGCCACTGCTCGCCGACGCTTGCGGGCATGAAGACGGGCAGCTTATTTAACTGTCCGTGCCCCGACAGGCAGAAACTACTGTGTGCAGTGAAAGAATTAAACCGCAAGCTTGTGCCAAAGGGAGTGCGGGTGATCCCGCTTCGGACAACGAAGAATAAAATGCTTCTCTACATTTACCGTCCGCAGAAGTTAAAAGATGATCTGTCTGTAAGCGGGGCGGCGAGACTTCTGCAAAAATACGGATATTCTGTGGAATGTACAGGAAAGTGTGTAGTACAGCTTGGAAAACGCCTGTGCGAACAAAAAGATTTTCCGCACGAGATCGGGCTTTTCCTTGGCTACCCGTTGGAAGATGTACAAGGATTTATTGAACATCATGCGGAAGGGTATAAATGTGTGGGCTGCTGGAAGGTGTACGGTGACGAAGAGCATGCCAGGAGAGAATTTAGGCGTTATCAAAAGTGTACAGACGCATATTGTTATCTCTGGCGACAGGGGGAAAGCCTTGAGGATCTCACTGTGTCCGGTTAGTACAAAAAACATCAAATTATATGAAGTTCATAGTTTCAAAATCAGGAGAATTGATGTATAATAAATCCTAGTAGTAGAAAAGAGGAGGTACTGACCATGAGAGCAGAATTTGACGAGAATCTGGTAACAGGCAATGAGATGATCGACTCTCAGCACAAAGAGCTGATTGATAAGATTAATAAGCTTCTGGACAGCTGTGAAGTGGGAAATGATAAAGTGGTTGCAATTAAGACTTTAGATTATCTTGCAGATTACACAGAATTTCATTTTGGCGAAGAAGAGAAACTTCAGGAATCCATCAATTATCCTGCGATTACAGAACATAAGAAAGAGCATGATAAACTTCGTCAGGTTGTAAAAGATCTCTATAATATGTTGGAGGAAGAAGAAGGTCCGTCTGCTGCATTTGTAGAGCAGGTGAACAGAAATGTGATTGAATGGCTGTATAAGCACATTAAAGGATTTGACCGTTCCGTAGCGGAATACAAATTCATGAATACCAGCAGCGAGAGATTATAGAATAAGAAGACTACAGGTTCGAAAGGGCGGAAAGCCCTTTTCGGACTTGTTTGCATTTATAATGATATATGAGGAGGGCGGATATGAAAAAGAGGCGGACAGCATCGGTGATTTTCGGAGTGATTCTTTTATGCCTGTTCATATTGCTGGCTTTCCATATGCGTCAGGTAAAGGTCGTCTGTGTCGGAGACAGTATCACGTATGGTTCGGGTGCGGGAAGATACCGGGATACCAAGTCTTATCCGGCGCTTCTTCAAAAAAAGCTGGGGAATGGATATCGTGTTCGCAACTATGGGCTTCGGGGGAGGACGATTCTGGATTATGGGAATTTCCCCTATAAGGAAGAACCGGAATATAAGAAAACTCTGAAGGAAAAGGGCGATGTTTATATTATCATGCTTGGAACCAACGATTCCAAGGTGCGAAACTGGAATACAGAGGATTACAAGGAACAGCTTCGCGCTTTTGTAACATCTTATCAAAAGGTAAATAAGCGCGCGAAAATTTACCTCATGCAGCCGCCAAGATGTTTTCCGGATGAGAAGACAGGGATCGTGAATTATAAGGTTAAAAACGATCTGATCGCTACGGAGATCCATAAGAGTGTGGCAGAGGTAGGATTGGAGTGCGGAGCGATTGTGATTGATCTGTATGAGTTTACCGAGGATCACGGAGACTGGTTTGCGGATGGTGTACATCCGAATGTGAAAGGCTATGAGAAGATTGCCGGATACATTTACGAAGTCTTAAAAGAAACATTGTAATCTATAACTGAATGTGCTAACTTGGACGTACTGAAAAAGATATGATACGAGTAGGAGAAGTCATTATGAATTTTTTGGAAGAAAGAATAGTAAAAGACGGTATCATTAAAGAAGGAAATGTGCTGAAGGTTGACAGCTTTCTGAATCATCAGATGGATATCGATCTGTTTAATGAGATAGGAAAAGAATTTAAGAGAAGATTTGAAGGTAAGAATATTAATAAAATTCTTACGATCGAGGCGTCAGGCATTGGAATTGCCTGTATTGTAGCACAGTATTTTCATGCACCGGTCGTATTTGCCAAGAAGACACAGAGCATTAATTTAGAAGGTGAGATGTATGTGGCAGAGGTAGAGTCATTTACACATAAATGCAAAAATCAGGTCATTGTAGCGCAGAAGTTTTTGAACGAAGACGATCATGTGCTGATTTTGGATGATTTTCTGGCGAATGGATGTGCGCTTCAAGGATTGATTCAGATTGTGCAGTCCTCTGGTGCGACCATTGAAGGAATCGGAATTACAATTGAAAAAGGCTTCCAGGCAGGCGGACGGATTATTCGAAATCTTGGTTACCAGTTGGAGTCTCTGGCAATTGTTGAAACTATGGATTGTGAAACGGGTACGATCAAGTTCAGAGAGCAGTAGAAGATAGCAGCGATCACAAGATAGAAATAAGATAAAAACAAGATAAAAATAAGGTGTAAAAAAAGATAGCTCATAAGATGGACATGTGAGCTATCTTTTTATGTGACGCGGAGATGGTGGGATTCGAACCCACGCACCCCGGAGGGCCTATCGCATTTCGAGTGCGACCTCTTATGACCTCTTGAGTACATCTCCGAACCTTTATAGTATAACACAAAGTGAAAGACCGGCGCAAGCGATTTGCCGGTCTTTTCGTGGGGGATGAAAAAATCTATGTAAATTGAAAGGATTGTTAGGCGAGGTCCGGCGGTTATACGTTGAAAATATTAGTTGTCATATATCCGACGTCCTCTTTGATTTGATGATTTTATTATAGCGATGAATTGTGACGAGGATATGACGGAAGGTGGAAATGTTTATAAAGTTTCTTAAGAAAATCCAAAGAATATATTTACAAATATTTGGAAATAGTACTATTGACATTGATTGAAAGAAATGAGGAATTTTATGAAGACGTTGGAAGAACTCTACAGAGATATTTTGAATGGGAAAGTAAGGGTAGATCAGCCGCTGCCGGAAAATTATGATCCGGCACATCTTGATTGTCTGCTGAGACCAAAGGAGTATGCGCCGGTTGTGCCAAATCAGTCGTGCCTGAAATGTGAATCACAAGAGACAGAATATGAGCGGGCATGTCAAAATAGTTGTGTATTTGATGCTATCTGGGAGGACGAGGAGGGAAAACTTCAGATTGATAAAGAAATGTGCGCAGGCTGTGAGGCATGTATACACGCGTGTAAACAGGGGAAACTGACTGCCGGTAAGGATGTGCTCCCGGCAATGCGGTCTGTGCGAGAGAGGAAAGGGAATGCCTATGCGCTTGTAGCGCCTGCGTTTTTCGGGCAGTTTGGAGAAATGGTTACTGCTGGGCAATTACGGAGTGCCTTCAAAGCGCTGGGATTCGCGGGAATGGTAGAGGTTGCGTTGTTTGCAGATATTCTGACGCTCAAAGAAGCACTTGAATTTGATCTGCATATTAAGAAAGAAGGAGATTTTCAGCTTACGAGCTGTTGTTGCCCGGTGTGGATTGCTATGATTCGGAATATATATGAAGAATTAATGCCGCATGTTCCGGCGGCGGTTTCGCCGATGATTGCCTGTGGGCGCATGATAAAAAGACTATATCCTGATGCGGTGACGGTCTTTGTGGGGCCGTGTTTGGCAAAGAAGAAAGAGGCAAGAGAAGAAGATATACAGGGAGCCGTGGATTACGTGCTGACGTTTCAGGAGATGAGGGATATTTTTGAGGCGGCAGACATTCATTTGGAAGCATTGCCGGAGGATGAAAGAGAGCATGCGTCAAGGGCGGGAAGGCTGTATGCAAGAACCGGAGGCGTCAGCGAAGCGGTGGCTTCCATGACACAGCAGCTGCAGCCGGAGAAGCTTCATGTGCGGGCGGAGCAGGCAGAAGGCGCGAAAGCCTGTATGGAAATGATCCAGAGAATAAAAAAAGGAGAAACCGATGCAAACTTTTTTGAAGGCATGGGATGCGTCGGTGGATGCGTAGGCGGCCCTAAGACACTTCGAAAACAAGAAGAAGGACGCGCCTGTGTAGACAACTATGCAGAAGAATCCCTATACAAGACACCGCTGGAGAACCCATACGTACGGAAAATACTCGAAGAACTGGGGCTTGGAACGATAGAAGACTTGATAGAAGATCCAATTTTAGAACGCGATTTTTCAAAAAAGGACAGGTCAAAATGCAATTTGGGACGTAGACTTTTGTAAAAAGTCTACGTCCCAAATTACGTTCAAATTACAATGTTTCAATAAATTTCATGAAGGCGTTTCTTCCTTCTTCTGTGCATTTATATACGCCTGCGTCTTCCAATACGTGGGTGAAGACGATGCCGACTTCTTCTTTCAGGATATCCATGACATTTTCTTTTGTGATGGAATCGTATTTTGGAAGGAATCCGTCTACCCAGTCTGCGTGTTTTACGATGTCTTCGTTGCTTCTGATGTCTTTGCCTTCTACGATGTAGCAAGCCAGAAGCTCCAGTTCGTTTTTCAGTCTTGCAGGAAGAACCGCAAGTCCCATGACTTCGATGAGTCCGATGTTTTCTTTTTTGATGTTATGGTACTGTGCGTGTGGGTGGTACAAGCCCAGTGGGTGTTCTTCGGTTGTGATGTTATTTCTGAGAGTCAGGTCGAGCTCGTAGATGTCGCCTACTTTTCTTGCGATTGGTGTAATCGTGTTGTGCGGCTCACCATCTGTCTCTGCGAAGATAAATGCATCTTCGTCGGTGTAGCTTCTCCAGTTCTTAAGAACATGATCGGCAAGGTCAATAAGGCGCTGTTCGTCTTTGTGTCTGATTCTCAGCACGGATAATGGCCATTTTACGATTCCGGCTTCTACATCTTCGTATCCCGGGATGGTTACTTCCTTCTCAATCGGTGCTTTTGCCATGGCAAATGTATAATGACCTCCCTGGAAATGGTCGTGGCTTAAAATAGAACCGC